>Ga0307442_1000017_pt1 | contig 53343 bp, 50 predicted proteins | sample SalMarWE160430MG_FD_202143 | JGI IMG/M metagenome (GOLD analysis project Ga0307442, IMG submission 202143) | Salt marsh sediment microbial communities from the Plum Island Ecosystem LTER, Massachusetts, United States - WE1604-30 | ecosystem: Environmental > Aquatic > Marine > Intertidal zone >...
GGGATCACCACCTTGGAGCGGCGCGGCGACAGGTATGTCCTTACCGTTCCCGGCGAGCCGGAATTCCTGGCGCGAAGGGTGACGGACTTCCTGCGCCGGCAGGCGCGGCGGGAACTGAGCGCGGCCGTGGCGCGGCACGAGAAGGCCGTCGGCCGCAAGGCCGCGCGCATCCGCATCTCCGACCCGAAGAGCCGCTGGGGCTCCTGCTCCTCGACGCGCGTGCTGACGTTCTCCTGGCGGCTGATCCTGGCGCCGCCGCGCGTGCTCGACTACCTGGTCGCACACGAAGTGGCGCATCTTCGGATCATGAACCACGGGCCGCGCTTCTGGGCGCTGGTCGATCAGCTCGACCCGGACAACGAAGTGGCGCGCGCCTGGCTGAACACCGCCGGATTGAGCCTCTCCGCGGTCGGCCGCGAGGACTAGAGGGCCGTCTCGGCTCACCCGCCGAAGCTCATCCGCCGAACAGGCGCTCGAAGAAGCCGCGCCGCCGTTGCGGCTGCGCCGCGGGCTGTTGCGCCGGCAATGCGGCGCAGCCCGGCGTCCGGTTCAAGATGCAGTTGCGCATGCGCTGCTCATTCGCCGCCTGCTCCTCCGGGCTGACGGCGACCAAGCCGTTGTACCCGCCGGGCTGCTGAGCTCCGGGCGGCGGCTGTTGCATCAAATAGGCGACGAGGTCGGTGCCGGGGAGCTGCTGAACCGGCACGCCCTGGTGCGCCTTGGTCATGAACTTCGACCAGATCTCGGCCGGCACGTTGGCGCCCGACGCATGCTTCGTCGGCGCATCCGTGTCGTTGCCGACCCAGACGCCGGCGGTCAGGTTCGCCGTGTAGCCGATGAACCAGGCATCGCGGAAATTCTGGCTCGTCCCGGTCTTGCCGGCGGCCGGCCAGCCGGCGAGCGCGGCGCGCGTGCCCGTGCCCATCTCCACCGTCGCCTGCAGCATGTAATTCATCAGCGCGACGCTCTCGATGGAGATCACGCGGCGCGGCTCGGTGCCCGTGCGATCGAAGAGGACATCGCCGCGCGGCGTGCGCACGCGCTGGATCACGAAAGGCGGCGCGGAATAGCCGCCATTGGAGAACGGCGCATAGGCGCCGGTCATCTCAAGAAGCGAAACTTCGGAAGTGCCGAGCGCGATCGAGGGGACCGCTGCGAGCGCCGAGTTGATGCCGAGGCGCTTCGCCGTCTCCACCACCGCCTCCGGTCCCACTTGGTCGGCGAGCTGCGCGGCGACCGTGTTGATCGAATGGGAGAGCGCGTCGACCAGCGTGACCGGGCCGAGGTATTTGTTGTTGTAGTTCTGCGGCGACCAGTTTCCGATGGTCACCGGCTCGTCGAGCATCACCGTATCGGGACGGTAGCCGAGCTTCTCGATCGCCGTCAGATAGACGAAGGGCTTGAAGGACGAGCCGGGCTGTCGGCGCGCCTCGACGGCGCGATTGAACTGGCTCTCGGCGTACGATTTCCCGCCGACCATGGCGCGCACGGCGCCGGTGCCGTCGACGACGACCATCGCGCCTTCGCCGACGCCGTACTTGCCGCCCTCCTCGTCGAGCGTGTCGGTGACGGCATGCTCGGCGGCGGCCTGCAGATCGAGGTCGACGGTCGTCTCCACTACCACGTCCTGCTCGATGCTGCCGACGTGGTTGGGCAGCACGTCCATCACCCAGTCGGCGAGGTAGTTGCCGCTGCGCCGCAGATGGTAGTCGGAGGCGTCGAGCGGCGTGTCGCGCGCCTTCTTCGCCCGCTCCGGCGTGATGTAGCCTTCTTCCGTCATGGCGGCGAGGACAAGATCGGCGCGCTGGCGTGCCGCATCGGGGTGCTTGTTCGGCGCATAGCGGCTCGGCGCCGGCAACACGCCGGCAAGCAGCGCCGCCTGGGAGAGCGTCAGGTTGCGTGCGTCGACGTTGAAATAGCGGCTGGCGGCGGCCTCGATGCCGTAGGCACCGGCGCCGAAATAGACGCGGTTCAGGTAGAGCTCGAGAATCTGGTCCTTGGAGTATTTCGTCTCCAGCCAGACGGCGAGGATCGCCTCCTGCACCTTGCGCTTCAGCGAGCGCTCGGGCGTCAGGAACATGTTCTTGGCGAGCTGCTGGGTCAGCGTCGAGCCACCCTCCGCCACGCCGCCGGCGACGAGGTTCTTGGCGGCCGCGCGGATGAGGCCGATCGGGTCGACGCCGTAATGCGAGCGGAAGCGGCGGTCCTCGATCGCGATGACGGCGTTCGGCACGTAAGGCGGAAGCTCGGAGAGGCCGACCACCTCGCCGCCGGTATCGCCGCGGTTTCCGATGAGCCGCCCGTCGACGGCGAGAATCTGGATGTTGGGCGGGCGATCGGGGACGCGCCATTCGGACGCGCCTGGGAGCTCGGCGGCGAAATAGGCAACCATGCCGATGCCGGCGACCGCCACCGAAATGACGAGCGTAAAGAGCAGACGGAAGGCAAGGCCGAGAACCGAGCGGCGGCGGCGCTCGCGCGCGCCGCGCTTGCGCTTGCCTCCCTTGCGGCGGCCCTCCGGCGCCTTCCGAGGTGCGCGGCGACGCCCCTCCTCCCGGCGCTCGTCCGGCGCGACCGCAGCTTCCTGCGGCTCGTCACTCGTAAATTTCGGCTCTACCCTTCGCGGATTCCTGCGCCCTGCCATTCTCGTCCCAGATTGCCCCGCAGGGGCATGTCGGCGGTAAATCAGGCGATTTGAGGGGCATTTAGTACGACATTCAGCGTTAACCCTCTCTTATCGAAGGACGCGACAGCGGGGCCGGGACTCCCCACAACCACGGGCAAGCGGCAATTCGAGGAGCCCCGCAATGCCCGTTACCAACGGACGCGTCGATTGGGTCGACGTCGCGAAGGGTATCTGCATCATCATGGTGGTGATGATGCACTCCACCCTCGGCGTGCAGAAGGCCGCCGGCTCGTTCGGCTGGATGGGATACGTGGTGGAGTTCGCCCGCCCGTTCCGCATGCCCGACTTCTTCCTGATCGCGGGACTTTTCCTCAGCCGGCGGATCGACTCGCCGTGGCGGCTCTATCTCGACCGCAAGGTGCTCCACTTCTTCTATTTCTACGCGCTGTGGCTGACCATCCAGTTCGCCTTGAAGGCGCCGGGGATCGCGGCGGAGGTCGGCTGGGACGGCGTCATCCGCCAATACCTCCTCGCCTATGTCGAGCCATGGGGGACGCTGTGGTTCATCTACCACCTGGCGCTTTTCCTTCTCGTCACGCGACTCCTGAAGGACGTGCCCTGGCTGATCGTGTGGCTCGCGGCGGCGGCGCTGGAGATCGCGCACATCCACACCGGCTCGGTGCTGATCGACGAATTCGCCTCGCGCTTCGTCTATTTCTATACGGGCTACATCTTCGCCGCTCAGGTCTTCCGGCTCGCCGACGAGGTGGCGGCCGACCGCTGGACCGCGGTGACAGGACTGGCGCTTTGGGCGGTGCTCCACGCGACATTCGTCTTCGCCGGCTTCGGCGACCTCCCCTTCGTCAGCCTCACGCTCGGGCTTGCCGGCGCGCTCGCCGTCATCACGCTCGCGACGCTGTTGACGCAGAGCGTGCTCGCGCCGGCGCTGCGCTGGCTCGGCGAGCACTCGATCGTCATCTATCTCTCGTTCTTCCTACCGATGGCGCTTGCCCGCACCGTGCTCCTGAAGACGGCGGTGATCACCGACGTCGGCACGATCTCGCTGCTCACGACGATGATCGGCGTCGCCGGCCCGATTCTCCTCTATGCCGTCGTGCAGACGACCGGCTACGGGAAATTCCTCTTCGAGCGGCCGCAATGGGCGCGGATCGACCGCCCCACCCGCGAGACCAAGCGGCCGAACGAGGCGATGGTCCCGGCGGAATAGCGCCGAATCGGCATTTCCCCACGTTTCGTCGTGGTTAAGGCGACGTAACCAGATCGGCCTTCGCGCGACATGTGCGCGAAACGGCCGTGCTCCACCCTCGCCTGTCCCCGCAGTTTTGTCAGTCTGCGCCAGGGAGGGCACAAGAATGACCAAGACTCTCGCTCTAGCCGCCGCGACCCTCGCGGCCGCGATCACGCTCGCCGGCCCGGCCGCCGCGATCGAGCCAAGCGGACACGCCGTCCGCGTCGATCCGGCGGTGAACGCCGCCGGCCCCGGCGGCAGCCGTCTGATCGAGCTCGAAGGCGCCGTCTTCATCGGCGATCAGATCGTCGCCGGCCCGGTCGGGCTCGCGCAGGTCAGGTTCATCGACAACACGCGCATCGTGATCGGGCCGAACTCGCGGCTCACCATCGACACCTTCGTCTTCAACCCGGACAACACGGCGAGGAAAGTTACGCTGACGGCGCTCAAAGGCTCGTTCCGCTTCATCAGCGGCAACAGCGCGCCGAGCGCCTATACGATCCGCACGCCGACCATGACGGTCGGCATCCGCGGCTAGCCCGGCACGCACCGCGGAGCGTCGGTGCGCACGGAGTAATTTGCTTGAATTGCCATGCATGGCGGGCGAAATGTCCGCCATGCCCAAAGCCAAGCGCGCGCCTGTCGCAAAGGCTCCAATCAAGGCCGGCGACCATCTGATCCTGGTCGACGGCTCCGGCTTCATCTTCCGCGCCTTCCACGCGCTGCCTCCGCTCACCCGCAAGTCCGACAATCTGCCGGTTGGCGCGGTGGCCGGCTTCTGCAACATGATCTGGAAGATGATGCAGGAGGGGCCGACGCCGGAGAAAGGTGACGAGCCCACCCACTTCGCCGTCATCTTCGACTACTCGGCGAAGACCTTCCGCCGCGAGATCTATCCCGATTACAAGGCGCACCGGCCGGAGCCGCCTTCCGACCTGATCCCGCAATTCGGTCTCATTCGGCAAGCTACCCGCGCGTTCAACCTCGCCTGCCTGGAGCAGGAGGGCTGGGAAGCGGACGACCTGATCGCGACCTATGCGAAGCAGGCGACGGAAGCGGGCGCGATGGTCACCGTCGTCTCCTCCGACAAGGATCTGATGCAGATCGTGAAGCCGGGCGTTGCCATGGTCGACACGATGAAGAACGTCGTCATCGACCGCGAGGCGGTGAAGGAGAAGTTCGGCGTCTATCCGGAGAAGATGATCGAGCTTCAGTCGCTCGTCGGCGACTCCACCGACAACGTGCCGGGCGTCCCCGGCATCGGGCCGAAGACGGCAGCACAGCTCCTCGACGAATATGGCGACCTCGACACGCTTCTTTCGCGCGCCTCGGAGATCAAGCAGCAGAAGCGGCGCGAGAACCTGATCGAGCACGCGGAACAGGCCCGTATCTCGCGTAAGCTCGTAACGCTTTCCGACGAGGTGCCGCTCGACGTGCCGATCGACGATCTCGCGGTCGAGCCGGTCGACGGGACGAAGGCCGTGGCCTTCTGCAAAGCGATGGAATTCGCGCAGCTGACGAAGCGCGTCGCCGACAAGGCCGGCGTCGACCCGGCCGAGATCGAGCCGGCGACGCTCGACATCGAAGGCTGGCCGGAGGGCAGCGGCAGCGCGACGGCTCACGGGCCCGACATCGGGGTCTCGCGGGGGCGTGCTTCAGAGGGGGGCGTCTCGGAGAAGTCGGAGCCTTCGAGCCAGGCACAAGGCAGGCTTCCGCTCGGGCCTGATCCCAGAACGCGCGGCGGCGGAACGGCGGCGAGCCGCGAAGCCAAGAGCGCGCTCGGCAAGCCGGCGGACCTCGTGGCGGCACGGCTGAAGGATGCCGCCGGCGCCAAGATCGACGTCGAGAAATACGAGTGCGTGCGCACGCTCGACGCGCTTCAGCGTTGGGTCGACGCTGCGCGCGAGCACGGGCTCGTTTCGATCGAGGTGGAGACGACGGGCGGCGGGCCGATGCTGGCGGAGATCTGCGGCATCGCGCTGGCGCTCGCCGCCGGCCTCTCCTGCTACGTGCCGCTCGGTCATCGTGCCGGCGACGGCGACATCTTCGGTGGCGGTTTGGAGAAGGACCAGATTCCGCTCGACGCCGCGCTCGAAGCCCTGAAGCCGCTTCTCGAAGACCCGGCGGTCATGAAGGTCGGGCAGAACATCAAGGACGACTGGCTGGTGCTTCGGCGCCACGGCATCGAGACGGTGCCGATCGACGACACGATGCTGATGTCCTACGCGCTCGACGCCGGTGCAATGGGCCACGGCCACGGACTCGATCAGATCGCCAAGGACCTCTTCGGGCACGAGCGCATCGCCTTCAAGGCGGTCGCCGGCACCGGCAAGGACAAGGTCACCTTCGACCGCGTGCCGATCGAGCGCGCGACGCAATACGCGGCGGAGGATTCCGATCTCGCGCTTCGCGCCTGGAGCGTGTTGAAGGCACGGCTTCCGGCCGATCAGGTCACGCGCGTCTACGAGCGGCTGGAGCGGCCGATGATCCCGGTGCTCGCTAAGATGGAGCGGCGCGGCATCAAGGTCGACCGACAGATCCTCTCGCGGCTATCCGGCAACTTCGCACAGAAGGCGGCGGCGGCAGAGGCGGAGATCTACGAGCTCGCCGGAAGCGAGTTCAATATCGGCTCGACCAAGCAGCTCGGCGAGATCCTCTTCGGCAAGATGGGGCTCGCGGGCGGCAAGAAGACGAAGACCGGGCAATGGTCGACAGATGTGAAGGTGCTGGAAGATCTCGCGGCCGAAGGCGTGCCGATCGCGCGCAAGATCGTCGACTGGCGGCAGTTGACGAAGCTCAAGTCGACCTACACCGACGCGCTTCCCTCCTACATCCATCCTGAGACCGGCCGCGTCCATACCGACTACGCGCTCGCCTCGACGTCGACCGGACGGCTCTCCTCCTCGGAGCCGAACCTGCAGAACATTCCGGTGCGCACCGAAGAAGGCCGCGCCATCCGCCGCGCCTTCATCGCCGAGGAGGGCTACAAGCTCGTCTCCGCCGACTACAGCCAAATTGAGCTTCGCGTGCTCGCGCATATCGCCGAGATCCCGCAGCTCCGCCAGGCCTTCGCCGACGGCATCGACATCCACGCGATGACGGCGTCGGAGATGTTTGGCGTGCCGGTCGAAGGCATGGACCCGATGGTCCGCCGACGCGCCAAGGCGATCAATTTCGGCATCATCTACGGCATCTCCGCCTTCGGGCTCGCGGCACAGCTCGGCATCCCGCGCGGCGAGGCGGCCGACTACATCAACCGCTACTTCGAGCGCTTCCCCGGCATCCGCGGCTACATGGATTCGACCAAGGCGTTCTGCCGCGAGCGCCTCTATGTCGAGACGCTCTTCGGGCGGCGCGCGCACTACCCCGATATCCGCGCGTCGCAGCCGAGCCTGCGCGCCTTCAACGAGCGCGCGGCGATCAACGCGCCGATCCAGGGCTCGGCTGCCGACATCATCCGCCGCGCCATGATCCGCATGGACGAGGCGCTGGAGGATGCGGGCCTCAAAGCGCGCATGCTCTTACAGGTGCACGACGAGCTTGTGTTCGAGGTGCCGGACGAGGAGGTCGACGACACGATCCCGGTGATCCGGGGCGTGATGGAGAACGCGGCGCTACCGGCCGTTTCGTTGCGCGTACCGCTTCACGTCGACGCCCGCGCCGCCGACAACTGGGACGAGGCGCATTGAGGACGCGCCGATGCCGGGACGTTATGCGCCGCGCAGGATCGAAGGCGTCCCGTCCCATCTGATCCTCTTCGACGGCGTCTGCGTGTTCTGCTCGCGATGGGTAAGCTTCGTCATCGCCCGCGATCCGAACGCAATGTTCCGCTTCATGCCCATCCAGAGTACCGCGGGTACCGAACTCGCCCGCCGTCTCGGGATCAACCGTGACGATCCGGAAACGAATGCCGCCGTGATCGACGGCATCGCCTACCAGAAGAGCGACGCCGCGCTGATGGTGCTTTCGAAACTGCCGCGCTGGTGGTGGGTCAAGCTCGGCTGGCTCTGCCCGAAGGCGATCCGCGACTTCGTCTATGACCGGATCGCCACCGTTCGGTACTGCATCTTCGGCCGCACGGAGACTTGCATGGTTCCGGACGCCGCCATTCGTGCGCGCTTCCTCGACCACCTCTGAGAGGACGAGAGCACGCGAGCGGCTTCTCAGTGCGTCATCAGCACCGGGACGGTCATCTCCCGGAGAATGTCGTGCGTGGCGCCGCCGAAAAGCTGCTCGCGCACGCGGGAGTGGCCATAGGCGCCCATCACTACGTAGTTGAAGCCCTCGTCCGACACGGTGTTCAACAGGGCGTCGGCAACGGCGATGCCGCTCTTCGGCGTGTGCTTCACCTCCACCTGCAATCCGTGGCGGCTCAAATGGACGGCGATATCGGAGAGCTCTTGCGGCTCGCGTTCGCCCACGGCGAGCACCGTGACGCCGGCGCTTTCGGCCAGGAGCGGAAGCGCCCCGCGGACCGCACGCGCCGCAGTAGCGCTGCCGTCCCAGGCGACAAGCGCGCGCTCGAAGGAGACGTCCTCAGTTATGAAGGGAACGACGAGCGTCGGCGCGCCTCCTTCGAAGAGCAGCATCTCGATCATCGCGGTGCGCATCGGCTCAGGCCGGTCGGGATCCTCCTGGCCGATGACGACGAGATCGGAAAGGCGGCTGTAGCGCAGAAGCACGCCGAACCTGACGTCCGTCGCCGCCTCAAGAACGCTCCCGTAGCGAATGCCGGCGAGGCGAGCGGTCTCCTGGAAGGCGGCCTCGGCGGAGCGCGCCTCGCTTTCCCAGGCTTTGCGGATGCTCGCCGTCAGATCCTCCGACCCGATCGGGAAGCCTGATGTCGCGATGATCGGATTGAAGGCGAAGGTGAAGCCGGTCAGGTGGGCATCGAGGCGTCGCGCCGCCTCCGTGGCCACCCGGACGGCCGGCTGCTTTCCGGCAAAATCGACAACGGTGAGGATGTCCTTTATCGCCATCGCTGGCTCCCTTCGGCATCGGCCATTTGACGCCCCTCCGCGACAGGATACCTTGCCCCGGCCAATCGGATGGCGCTTCGCAGGGGATTACCTAGGCCGGCAGGTCTTATGGCAACCTTGCGACAGGTCAATGTGGTTACGCCGGCCGCAGCCTACCCGGCGCCAGGATACTCGAGGACCGTGTCATGCCCACCAGCCTGCAACCCGGCTTCGTTTTGCTCTTCCGCCTGGCGATGGCGTGGACGTTTCTCTATGCGGCCTCGCGCCAGGTCCTCAACCCGAGCTGGAATGTCGCCGATTTTCTGACCACGACCGCGACCTTCCATGACGTTTATGGCGTCTTCACCGGCGCCCTCGTCGCCGCGATCGTGAGCTTCGTCGTCGCCTGGGGCCACCTTTTGATCGGCCTGTCGCTACTGGTGGGGCTGATGGTCAGGGTGAGCGCGACGATCGGTGCGATCCTGATGCTGCTTTATTGGGCGGCATATATGGACTTTCCCTATGTCGGAGGCAGCGACAACTTCATTGTCGAGTTCCACCTCGTCTACGCGCTGATCCTGTTCTTCCTCGCCGCGACGCATGCGGGCCACGTTTTCGGGCTCGATGCCTGGGCCTCAAGGGTCGCGCCGATCAGGCGGCGGCCGACGCTGAGGGCGCTCTTCGAATGAGCCGACGCGCTGCGGCCCAGGCCTCAGCTCAGCCAGCTCCACATCGTCAGCAAATAATGCCCGTGGAAAAGCATCAAATCGAGCAGCGCCAGCCCCAGCGCGAAGGCTTCCAGCGCGAAAGGTATGCCTTGCATCGCCGTCCCTCCGGCCGCGTCCCACGCTCTTTGAACCTTATCGATCGCGATACGCCAAATCCGATTGAAACTTGCCGTAAGTGTGAAGTCATTTCGACGGTCTAGGTTTAATTCGAACTTTCGCGGTTTTCTTCACCGTCTCCGCCTTTCGCCTTCTCCACACGCATCTTCAGCGCCTCGCGGTCGCCGGTATGCGCAACCGCCACGCGCGCCGTCTCGGCGACCGCATCGATATGGCGCCGAAGCGCTGCCTTCTGCGCGCTGGTGCGCGGCTTCTCGGCGAGGGTGCCGAGCGTGTCCATCATGCTGATCAAGACCGCGGGGTGTCCGGCGGCCGCCTGGCGTATCTGATTGAAGCTCAAGTCCACGAGCCCATCGAAGCCGGAGGTCGCCGCGACGAGCCGTACCCGGTCCTCGGCGTCGGTCCAGATCGCCTGCGGCTCGCCGCGCGACATCACCAGGGCCAGCGACGCGCCGAGGCGATCGATGACGGCGATGGCGGTGAACGGGTCGTTGATCCCCGGCGAGAGAGCGCGAAGCGCCACCTCCACGAGCTGGCGGACCGAGAACTCCACGTCCTGGTAGGCGGTGCGCTCGCGGCCGATCGCAACGGCGTCGGCGATCGCCGCCTTAAGCGCGTCGTCGAGCGCAGACGCCGGCCAAACAAGCGCATGCGTGCGACCGGCCAACACGTGATGACCCGGTCGTACCAGGAGCTCGACGAGCGCGTCGCGCTCGCAGATCGCCTCGGCGAGGGCGGAATAGTCGACCGTCTGCACGTAGCCGCTCGCTTCAAGCGCATAGCGCGCCGGCTCCTGCCTCGAGCGATGCGCAAAGATCGTGGGCAGGCTTTCGTCAGCCTCCGCGAGGTTGCTGCGGATGGCGACGTCGAGGTCCTGGCCGACGCGGTTCACCATCGTGTCGGCCACGATCGAGCGCGCCAGATGATGGATATAGAAGAGGAGCGTCAGGAGACACAAAAGGACGAGCGCGCTCGCGGCGGTCACGGCGAAGTGCGGAACTGCGTCCTTCGACATCTCGCTGTCGAGCAATCGGAAGATCAGCAGGATGTAGACGATGGTGCCGAGGAAGAGCCCGATCACGCCCTGCGCACGGCGGTCGGCGACGAAGCTGCGGATGAGACGCGGCCCGAGCTGACCGGCGGCCAGCGTCAGAACGACCATGGTGATGGAGATCACCAGCGTCGCCATGGTGATGAGCGAACCGAGGAGCGCCGACAGAAGGCGCCCCGCCTCCTCCGCGGTGCCCTGGTTGATCCACCAGACGAAGCCGGACGACTTCACGTTCAGATCCACCCGGAGAGCCATCCAGGCGGCGAACACGGCAGCGGCGATCATGAGCCCCGGCAGGAACCAAAGGCTCGTGCGCACGCGCTCCCAAAAAACGGCAAGTCTCGGCAGCACAGGCGACCTCCAAGCTGTTGCGGAGGGACAACGCTTTTGCCGGCTCAGGGTTCGATCACGGGTCCCCGATGGCGGAGCGGGCCGGCGATGCGCTTCTCCAGATGCACCATGAAAGCGGTGGCGAAGAGCGGCGCCAAGAGGTTGACGATGGGGATGGCGAGGAACACCGCTATCAGGAGCCCCGCCGCAAAGATCATCCCCGCGTTCTGGCGCCTGAGCCGCAGCGCTGTCAGCTCGTCGTGATGGCGGAGCGCCGCCAGCTCGAAATATTCGCGGCCGAGGAGATAGGCGTTGGCGGCGAGGAAGATCAGAAAGCCGAAGCCGAGGATCAGCACGAGCGGCAATGCGACGGCGTTCACGAGGAGCACGACGCTGAGGAATTTCACCGCCGTGACGACGCTGGCAAGAAGCGGCTGCGCGCGACCCGGCGGATCGGCGGGATAATGCGTCCGCTCGACGACTTCCGCCACCTCGTCGAGGAAGAGGCCGGCAAAGAGTGCTGCGACCGGCGCGACCAGAAAGCCGAGGCCGACCAGGAGCCCGACGCCTGTCATCACGTCGAGCGCCGTGTCGAGCCAGGGCCAGGGCGTCACCACGAAATGCGCGAAGAGCCATTCGAGCGCGAGCCACAGCGCGAAGAGGAGCGCGACGGTCAGCGCCAACGCCTTCATCAGCACGCCGCGAAACGGCGGCGAGAGGATGTCGCGAAGAGCCAGTGCGGCGGCCTCGAGCATTGTTCCGGTCATGTCCAGCGTTTCGATGACGACAAATGGAAGCGTCGAAGCGCGAAGTCCAACGTCTCTTGCTGAGCCGGCCATGGCGCATGCTTCGAGGCTCCATTCCGCCCTCATCCCGAGGTGCGAGCGAAGCGAGCCTCGAAGGAGCGGAATGGAGCACCTCAGCATGAGGGAGGTTGAGTGGCTTGATGCGATACCCCTCCCCGCAGGCGGAGGGAGCGACGCGGGCCGATTTGCCAATCCGGCGGCGATTCGCTAGGCGGGCGGGTCATTTATTGGACGGGGGGCCCATGGCCGAGCCGAAATTCGATGTGCTGACGATCGGAAACGCGATTGTCGACGTGCTGGCGCACGCAGAGGATGATTTTCTGGTCGCAGAAGGCCTGGTGAAGGGCTCGATGCGCCTGATCGACGGGGCGGAGGCCGACCGGCTCTACGACCACATGGGCGCGGCGGAGCTGATCTCCGGCGGCTGCGCCGGCAACACCGCGGCCGGTGTCGCCTCCTTCGGCGGCAGCGCGGCCTTCATCGGTAAGGTGGCGGATGACGAGCTCGGCCGGTTCTTCCGTCACGACATGAAGGCGCTCGGCATCGCCTTCCCGACGCCGCCGGTGACCGACGGCACGCCGACAGCGCGTTCGATGATCCTGATCACGCCCGACGGCGAGCGCACGATGAACACCAATCTTGCCGCCTGCCAGGAGCTGACGCCGGCCGACATCGACAAGAAGACGGTGGTGAGCGCCGCGATCACCTATCTCGAAGGCTATCTCTGGGATCCGCCCAAGGCCAAAGAGGCGTTTCGCGTCGCCGCGAAGATCGCGCACGGCGCGGGACGGAAGGTCGCCATCACGCTGTCGGATTCCTTCTGCGTCGACCGCTTCCGCGACGAGTTCCTCGAGCTGATGCGCACGGGCGCGCTCGACATCGTCTTCGCCAACCGGCACGAGGTGCTGTCGCTCTACCAGACGAGCGATTTCGAGACCGCGATCGAGGCGCTCGAACGCGAGGTGCCGCTCGCGGTCGTCACCATGAGCGAAGAGGGGTCGATGGTGCTCTCGGGCGGCGAGCGCACGCTCGTCCCGGCGGCGCTGCTGGAGCGCCTCGTCGACCTGACCGGCGCCGGCGACCAGTACGCCGCAGGCTTCCTCTACGGGCTCTCGCGCGGCTACGCCTACGACGTCTGCGGCCGGCTCGGCTCGCTCGCCGCAGCCGAGGTGATCAGTCATATCGGCGCGCGACCACTCGATTCCTTGAAGCAGATCGCCGGGCAGGCGGGACTCGCGGCGTAAGGGAAGACGGCGTCCACCTCCCCCTTGCGGGGAGGTCGGAGTTGTCGAAGGCGCAGAGAACTCCGGGAGGGGGTCATGCACGACCAATGCCGAACGGACCCCCTCCCGAATTTCCGTTGCTCGCTCCGCTCGCCGAAAATTCGTCCTCCCCGCAAGGGGGAGGTTGCGAGCGCCGCTAAAGTATGAAGCGCGACAGGTCGGCGTTCCGCGCGAGGTCGCCGATGTGCTCTTCGACATAGGTCGCGTCGATCGTCACCGTCTCGCCGGCGCGGTCGGTGGCGCTGAACGATATCTCATCGAGGATGCGCTCCATCACCGTCTGCAGACGCCGCGCGCCGATGTTCTCCACCGAGGCGTTCACCTCCACCGAGATGCGGGCGATCGCGTCGACCGCGTCGGGCGTGAAATCGAGCGTCAGCCCTTCCGTCTCCATCAGCGCTCTGTACTGCTTGATGAGGCTCGCCTCGGTCTCTGTGAGAATCCGGCGGAAATCCTCCTCCGTCAGCGCGTTGAGCTCGACGCGGATCGGCAGGCGGCCCTGTAGCTCCGGCAGAAGGTCCGAGGGCTTCGACACGTGGAAGGCGCCCGAGGCGATAAAGAGGATGTGGTCCGTCTTCACCGGCCCGTGCTTGGTGGCGACCGTCGTCCCTTCGACCAGCGGCAGCAGGTCGCGCTGCACGCCCTCGCGGCTCACGTCGCCGCCGCGCATGTCGCTGCGCGAGGCGATCTTGTCGATCTCGTCGAGGAAGACGATGCCGTCATTCTCCACCGAGCGGATGGCATCGGTGACCACGACCTCCTCGTCGAGCAGCTTGTCGGCCTCCTCGTCGATCAGCAGACCGTAGGAATCCTTCACCGTGACCTTGCGCGACTTGGTGCGTCCCTGGCCGAAGGCCTTGCCGAGCATCTCGCCGACATTCATCACGCCGATCGACGCGCCGGGCATGCCGGGCACCTCGAACGCCCCCATCGGGTTCGACGTGTCCTTGACCTGGACCTCGATCTCCTTGTCGTCGAGCTCGCCGGCGCGTAGCCGCTTGCGGAAGCTCTCGCGCGTGGTCGGGCTCGAGTGCTCGCCGACAAGGGCGTCGAGCACGCGCTCTTCCGCCGAAAGATGGGCGCGCGCCTGCACCTCGCGGCGCTTCTCGTCGCGCACCAGCCCGATCCCGACCTCGACGAGATCGCGGATGATCTGCTCCACGTCGCGGCCGACATAACCGACCTCGGTGAACTTGGTCGCCTCGACCTTGACGAAGGGCGCGTTGACGAGCTTGGCGAGGCGGCGGGAAATCTCCGTCTTGCCGACGCCGGTCGGGCCGATCATCAGGATGTTCTTGGGCAACACCTCCTCGCGCATCGGCCCGGTGATCTGCTGGCGGCGCCAGCGGTTGCGGAGCGCGATGGCGACGGCGCGCTTGGCGTCGTTCTGTCCGATGATGAAGCGGTCGAGCTCGGAGACGGTCTCGCGCGGCGAGAACGTCGCCTTCTTCTCGCCGTCCGACCCAGGGGCCGTCGTCTCTGGTTCCATCCGGGCCATGCTAGCGGTCGGCATCGAGGGACTCCACGATCACATTTCCATTCGTATAGACGCAAATCTCACCGGCGATCTCCATCGCACGGCGGGCGATCTTCTCCGCGTCCCAATCGGTCTCGGCGAGCGCGCGCGCCGCGGCAAGCGCATAGTTGCCGCCGGAGCCGATGGCGGTAATGCCCTGCTCCGGCTCGAGCACGTCGCCGTTGCCGGTCAGAACCAGCGTCGTCGACTTGTCGGCGACAATCATCATCGCCTCGAGGCGACGGAGATAGCGGTCGGTGCGCCAGTCCTTGGCGAGCTCCACGCAGGCGCGCATGAGCTGCCCCGGATATTGCTCAAGCTTCGCCTCGAGGCGCTCGAGCAGCGTGAAGGCGTCGGCGGTGGCGCCGGCGAAACCGGCGATCACGCCGCCCTTCGAGAGCGCGCGCACCTTGCGGGCATTGTGCTTGATGACGGTCTGGCCGATCGACACTTGGCCGTCGCCGGCGATGACCACCTTTCCGCCCTTCCTGACGGAGACGATCGTCGTCCCGTGCCAGGAATCGTAAGGGGAACTGTCAGGCAATCTCGATACTCCTCCAGCGGATAGAGCCGGCCTTCACGAGGAAGCGCCGGCCCCACCCCTGATCACGATGGGGCATATGTAGGTTGGGTCGGCGACCCGTGCAAAGGGCAGGCTGGAGGCGCGGAATCGGGCGCGCCCTGAGCAAATCAGATGCCGAGCCGCGCGCGGTGCACGTCGTAGGGATAAGGCAGCGGCTGCTTCTCGCTCGCCGCGGTGAGCCGCTCCATCGCCTCGTCCGAGAGCGTCCAGCCGGTGGCCCCGAGATTGTCCTCGAGCTGCGCCATGTTGCGTGCGCCGATGATCGGGCCGGTGAGCCCGGGCCGCTGCAATATCCATCTGAGCGCCACCTGCGCGGGGCTATGGCCAACCTCCTTCGCGACGGCGAGGAGCGCGTCGATCGCCGTCCACGTCGCTTCGGTGTTGTAACGCGTCCAGTTCTCGCCCCAGCCCTTGGCTTCTGCGTCCTTGATGCGCGTGCCGGTGACCGGTGCGTTCAGGCCGCGACGATAGCGGCCGGAAAGCCAGCCGCCGCGAAGCGGGCTCCAGGCGATCATGCCGAGCCCCTCGTTGCGGACGACATGGATCAGCTCCCATTCGGAGTCGCGGTCGAGGAGATTGTAGAGCGCCTGCAAGCAGGTGAACGGCTCCCATCCGTTGGCGCGCGCGAGATCGATCGACTTCTGCAGCTGCCAGCCGGAATAGTTGCTGGCGCCGATGTAGCGGACCTTGCCGCTCGTCACGAGCGCGTCGAGCGCGGAGAGCGTCTCCTCGAGCGGCGCCTGATGATCCCACATGTGCACCTGGTAGAGATCGATGTAGTCGGTCTTGAGCCGCTTCAGGCTGGCGTCGCACGCAGCGAGGATGTGCTTGCGCCCAAGCCCGAACTGGTTGGGGCGGCGTGCCTCCGGATCATCGGTTCCCCAGCGGACCTTGGTTGCGATGACGAGCTCGTCGCGCGGCTTCTTGGCGAGCCAGTTCCCGAGGATCGTCTCCGAGACGCCCTGGCTGTAGACATCGGCCGTGTCGATAAAGTTGCCGCCGGCCGCAGCGAAGCGGTCCAGCATCTGATGGCTCTCAGCCTCGCTCGCCTCGCGCCCGAATGTCATGGCGCCAAGGCAGAGCTCGCTGACGTTGAGGCCGCTCTTGCCGACGAAACGGTATTCCATGTCGTGCCTCCCGCGGTAGAGGGCTGGCGCGCAGTGCGCGTCAACGATCGGTGCAAGGTGGGTTCAAAGCGATGCGGCCCGCGGGATCGCGCGTTCGCACGAATGGGCCGCTCGCCGATCATAGGCCGAGGCCCGGCGCGCCGCCACCCCGGTTTCCCGGCAAAATGCAACGGCTTGGCAAGGTCGGCGTGTCACCTTGGCTCGCCGCCGTCTCTGGGCTAAGTCCCGCCGGCATCAGGAGAAGCGCCATGCGCAAGGCCGAAATCGACCGCAAGACGACCGAGACCAAGATCAAGGTCGCCGTCGACCTCGACGGGTCGGGCCGCTACGACGTGAAGACGGGGATCGGCTTCCTCGACCACATGCTTGAGCAGCTCTCGCGGCACTCGCTGATCGACCTCAAGGTGCGCGCCGACGGCGACACCCATATCGACCTCCATCACACGACGGAGGACGTCGGGATCGCACTCGGCCAGGCGATCTGCAAGGCGCTCGGCGAGCGCAAGGGCATCACCCGCTACGCCTCGATCGACCTGCCGATGGACGAGGTCTGCACGCGCGCCGCCGTGGACGTGTCGGGGCGGCCATTCCTCGTCTGGCAGGTGGAGTTCGCGCGGCCCAAGGTCGGCGACTTCGACACGGAGCTCTTCCGCGAGTTCTTCCAGGCGTTGGCGCAAAATGCGGGGATCACGCTCCATATCGTGAATCTGTACGGCGACAACTCGCATCACGTCGCGGAGACCTGCTTCAAGGCCGTGGCGCGAGCCTTCCGCGCCGCATTCGCCATCGACCCGCGAAACGCCGAGGCGGTCCCCTCGACCAAGGGGACGCTGACGGGCTAGAAGGCCCGGCATGAGGGTCTATTCGGTCCACGCGCCGCCGGAAGAGCCGGTCGCGCCGGAGAAATTTCTGTTCGTGAAGGACGGCTTCTCGTGGCCGGCCCTGTTCGTTCCGGTGCTGTGGATCCTGTGGCACCGGATGTGGCTGACGCTCGTCTACTTCATCGTCTTTGTGCTGGTCGTCGCCTGGATCGGGCGGCTCGGCGGCGACAATCTGGCGATGACCGTCGCAATTCTCGGCGGCATCCTCTTCGCGCTCGAGGCGAACAACATCCGCCGTCTGTCGCTTCAGCACCGCGGCTTCACCGAGGTCGGGGGAGCCTCGGGCCGGAACTACGACGAGGCGGAGACGCGCTTCTTCACCGAATGGGCCAAGGCGCCGGAGGCGGTTCCGCAGCGTGAGACGATACCGCGCGCCGCCTATTCGCCCGAAGCGCGCGAACAGGGCGCCGACGAGCCGATCATCGGGCTCTTCCCGGAACCGGCGCACTGAAGATGGCAAGCGTCGCCATCATCGACTACGGCTCGGGGAACCTGCACTCCGCGGCGAAAGCGTTCGAGCGCGCAGCGCGCGACACGGGCGAGACAATTATCGTCACCGACGACGCGGAGGCGGTCGCCAAGGCCGATCGCATCGTGCTTCCCGGAGTCGGTGCCTTCGCCGATTGCCGGCGCGGGCTCGACTCCGTCCCCGGCATGGTCGAAGCGCTGACGAGCCAGGTGATCGAGGGCGGAAAGCCGTTCCTCGGCATCTGCGTCGGCTGCCAGCTCATGGCCGAGCGCGGCCTGGAGAAAGAGACGAGCGCGGGCTTCGGCTGGATCGGCGGCGACGTCGTGGAGATCGCGCCGAGCGACCCCGACCTCAAGATCCCGCACATGGGCTGGAACTCGCTCGACGTGGTGCACGACCATCCGATCCTTGCTGGCATCCCGACCGGCGAGGGCGGGCTCGACGCCTATTTCGTGCACTCCTTCCATCTTGCGCCGCGCGACGAGGACGACCTCGTGGCGTCGACGGAGTACGGCGGAGCGCTGACGGCGATTGTCGGGCGGGACAATTTCGTCGGCACGCAGTTCCACCCGGAGAAGAGCCAGACGCTCGGGCTCAAGCTGATCGCGAATTTCCTCAAGTGGAAGCCGTGAGCGGCGCGGCGTGCGCGACGGAACCTTCTCCCGTGGGGAGAAGGTGGCCGCGAAGCGGCCGGATGAGGGGATGCTTCGCTGCAAGGCCGGCTCGGTATCGCCGTAACCCCTCACCCGTCGCCTTCGGCGACACCCTCGCCCATTGGGAGCGGGTTGGCGGCAAGCGATGATCCTCTTCCCGGCGATCGACCTGAAGGATGGAAAGTGCGTGCGTCTCGTCAAAGGCGACATGGCGAAGGCGACCGTCTACAGCGAGAGCCCGAGCGAGCAGGCGCGCGCCTTCATGGAGATCGGCTTCCCATGGCTGCACGTCGTCGATCTCGACGGTGCGGTCGCAGGCAAGACGGAGAACGCGGAGGCGCTCGACGCCATCCTCTTGCGCGTTGGCGGCAAGATGAAGGTGCAGGTCGGCGGCGGCATCCGCGACCGCGCGGCGATCGAGCGCTGGCTCGACAAGGATGTGGCGCGGGTGATCCTCGGAACCGCGGCGCTCAGGAATCCCGAACTCGTGCGCGAGGCGGCGCGCGCGCATCCGAAGAAGATCGCCGTCGGCATCGATGCGCGCGGCGGCAAGGTGGCGGTTGAAGGCTGGGCCGAGACCTCCGACACGACGGCGCTCGACCTGGCGCGGCTTTTTGAAGACGCAGGGGTGACCGCGATCGTCTACACCGACATCGACCGCGACGGCGTGCTTACCGGCGCCAACTGGGAGGCGACCATCGCGCTTGCCGACGCCGTGTCGATCCCGATCATCGCCTCGGGCGGGCTCGCCTCGATGGCGGACATCGAGCGCATGACGAAGCCCGACGCGGCGAAGCTCGAAGGCGCGATCACCGGCCGCGCGCTCTACGACGGACGCATCGACCCGAAAGAGGCGTTGGCGCTCCTGCGCGAAAAGGCCGGGTGACCCGCAAGCGTCTGAGCGCATTTGCTTTCGCGGCAAAGCGCAGGCCCGTCTTCGGCGGGGAGCCATTAGGCGTCGAAAGATTCCCTTAGGGACTTTCGCGCATCCTCGCCGCCGGTTCTGGTGGCGTCCTTCATGCGTATCCCTCGCCGCGATCTCCTTGTCATCGCCGGCCTTGCCCTCCTCCTTCTCGCCGCCATCGTGTCGGCGGTATCCGTCACGTCTCGGGCGGTCGAGCAGCTATTACGGCAGGACGCGGAGACGGAAGGCGAGGCCTGGGCGCGCTATCTCGCCGCCAACGTCAAGGACCTTCGGCAGATCGTCGCCGGTGCGCCAACGTCGAGCGAGAGCATGGCCTTCTTCGAGAAGGCCGAGAAGGTCGGCGACGTCTTCCTCTACAAGATCTATTCGCCGGACGGCCATCTGAGGCTTTCCTCCGACACGGCCGAGGCCGATCCCAACTCCGGATCGATCGAGCTCCACAATCCCGAAGCCGCGCAGGCCGTGCTTGCCGGAAAGACGGTCGTGGAGGTGAAAAGCGGCGCTGAGCCCGACGAGCACGAAGAAGAGGGCGAGGGCCTGGCGGGCGAGCGCCCCGAGTTCTACTCGGAGGCCTATGTCCCGGTGACGGTCAGCGGCTCGGTGATCGGCATCATGGAGGCCTATGTCGACCAGTCGGAGAAATACGCCGCCTTCCATGCGCGGATCGAAGGCGTGGCGCTGTCGCTCGCCGGCATCGTCGCGCTCGCTTTCGGGCTCCCGGCGCTCGGCTTCACCTGGCGCACGCAACAGAAGCGCCGGGCGGATTCGCGCGCCGAGTTTCTCGCCAAGCACGACGCGCTGACGGAGGTCGCGAACCGCGCGCGCTTCATGCAGGACCTGAACGAAGCGATCGAGCTCGGCTGCCCGGTCGCCGTGCATCTGATCGACGTCAACGGGTTCAAGGAGATCAACGACACTCACGGCGAGGCCGTCGGCGACGAAGTCCTGCGCCACATGGCGCGGCGGCTGCTGCTGATCGCGGAGCGGGAGAACCTGCTCGCGCGCTTCGGCGGCGACGACTTCGCGCTCGCCGAAATCGTCCGCACGCCGCGGCAGATTCCGCGCACGGCGCAACGCATCGTCGCGGCGCTCGGCGAGACCTTCCGCGTGAGCGGCCGCGAGATCGACCTTACTGCGTCGGTCGGCAGCGCCGTCGCCCCGGTGCACGGGACGGACGCCGCGGGTCTTGTGAAGAGCGCCGAGATCGCGCTCGGCAACGCCAAGAGCAAGGGGCGCGGCATGCGCAGCCTCTTCCGCCTGGAAATGGACGCGGAGCTGCAGGCGCGGCGGGCGCTCGAAGGACATATCCGCAACGCCGTCGCCGCGGAGTCCTTCGAGCTCAAATACCAGCCGATCCACGACGCGGTCACCGGTCGGCTCAAGGGCTTTGAGGCGCTGCTCAGATTGCCGAAGGAAGGCGGCGGCAACGTCTCGCCGGCGCTCTTCGTGCCGATCGCGGAGCAGCTCGGGCTGATCGGCACGATCGGCGAATGGGTGATCCGCAACGCCTGCGCGACGGCGTCGCACTGGCCGGCCAAGCTCTCCGTCGCCGTGAACCTCTCGCCGGCGCAGTTCCGGGACGGGCGTCTCACCGAGACCGTCCGCGCGGCGCTGGAAACGACCGGGCTCGCGGCGAACCGGCTGGAGCTCGAGATCACCGAAGGGCTGCTGCTCTTCCACACCGACATGGTGATGCGCCAGCTCGAGGAGCTCAAGGCGCTCGGGGTCCGGATCGCGATGGACGATTTCGGCACCGGCTATTCGAGCCTCAGCTATCTCTGGAAGTTCCCCTTCGACAAGCTGAAGATCGACCAGTCCTTCGTGCGCGCGCTCGGCGTCGGCGACGACCATCCGGCGTCGATCATCGAAGCGATCGTCGCACTCGGACGCACGCTCGGCATGCGCATCAACGCGGAGGGGGTGGAGAGCCGGGCGCAAGCCGCGTTCCTGGCGAGCGCCGGCTGCGACGAGCTGCAGGGCTTCTTCCTCGGCCGGCCGATGACGGTCGAAAAGGTGGCAGCCGCGATCCTGAAGGACTTCCGCTCCGCCGCAGACCCGGAGGCGGACAAGCAGGACAAGAAAAAGCCGCAGCGCCGCAAGGCGTAAGGGCCCGTCCCTGCGCATTTTTCCTGTTCAAGCGGAGCCGCGGCGCGCTATGGAGAGGCGTCCAGCGCCTCCCCGAAAACCCATGCTCAAAGCCCGCGTGATCCCCTGCCTCGACGTGAAGGACGGCCGCGTCGTGAAGGGCGTGAACTTCGTCGACCTCGTCGACGCCGGCGATCCGGTGGAAGCGGCGAAAGCCTACGACGCGGCGGGCGCGGACGAGCTCTGCTTCCTCGACATCACGGCAAGCCACGAAGACCGCGGCACCATCCTCGACGTGGTCGAACGCACGGCCGACCAGTGCTTCATGCCGCTGACCGTCGGCGGCGGCGTGCGCACGGTCGAGGACATCCGCGAGCTCCTCCTCGCCGGCGCCGACAAGGTGTCGATCAACACCGCTGCGGTTGCCGACCGGGGTTTCGTAAAGCGGGCGGCGGAGAAGTTCGGCGACCAGTGCACCGTCGTCGCCATCGACGCGCGTCGTGTCGCCGGCGGCGGCGAGGAGCGCGATGCCCCTTCCGGCGCCGAAGTGGGGAGGACGCCACTTCGGTGGGAAATCTACACCCATGGCGGGCGCCGACCGACCGGGCTCGACGCGGTCGATTATGCGCGCGAGGTCGTGGCGCTCGGCGCCGGCGAGCTGCTGCTCACCTCCATGGACCGCGACGGGACGAAAAAGGGCTTCGACATCGCGCTGACCCGCGCCGTCGCCGACGCCGTGCGAGTGCCGGTGATCGCGTCGGGCGGGGTCGGGACGCTTCAGCACCTGGTGGAGGGCATCCGCGACGGGCACGCGACGGCGGTGCTCGCCGCCTCGATCTTCCATTTCGGCACCCACACCATCGGGGAGGCGAAAGCCGCCATGGCGGCGGCGGGTATACCAGTCCGGCGCGTTTCGGCCTAAAAGGGAGCCGCCGACCCGAGACAATTGCCCGAAATGACCGATTTCAGCCTTGAGGACCTGGCGAAGATCGTCGCGACGCGCGCGCGCGCGAGCGACTCCGCCTCCTATACCGCCAAGCTGGCGCGCGCCGGCACCGGCGCCTGCGCCAAGAAGCTCGGCGAAGAGGCCGTCGAGGCGGCGATAGCGGCGGTCGAGGGCGACCGCGAGGGCCTGACGCGCGAAGCCGCCGACGTCCTCTACCATCTCCTCGTCCTCCTGGAGGTGAGCGGGGTCTCCTTCGAGGCGGTGAAGGCGGAGCTTCAGCGGCGCACGGCCGAGACGGGTCTTCAGGAGAAGGCGAGGAGGAAGCAGGCGTGATGGACCAGGTCACCCGCACCAGCCTCTCGCCCTACCACGTCTTCGCAATCGAGGACTGGGCTAAGCTCCGCGCCGACACGCCGATGACGCTGTCGGCGGAAGAGATCGACGCGCTGCGCTCGCTCGGCGACCCGGTCTCCATCGAGGAGGTGGAGCGCGTCTATCTGCCGGTGTCGCGCCTGCTCTCCTTCTATGTCCGGGCGACGCAGGGCGTCTTCAACGCAACGCGGCGCTTCCTCGGCACGAACGACGCGAAGGGACCTTATATCATCGGCATCGGCGGATCGGTGGCGGTCGGGAAGTCAACCACGGCGCGCGTCCTGCATCAGCTGCTCGAGCGCTGGCCGGAAGCGCCGCAGGTCGATCTCATCACCACCGACGGCTTCCTCTTCCCGAACGCCGTGCTGGAGGCCGAGGGCCTGATGGAGCGCAAGGGCTTCCCGGAAAGCTACGACGTAGCGGCGCTCCTCGCCTTCCTCACCGACATCAAGGCGGGTACGGCGCGGGTCGCCGCTCCGGTCTACTCGCATCTGACCTACGACATCGTGCCGGGCGAGACGACGATCGTGGACCGTCCCGACATCCTGATCCTCGAAGGGCTCAACGTGCTGCAGCCGCGGGTCCTGCCGAAGGACGGCAAGGCGATCCCGTTCGTCTCGGACTTCTTCGATTTCTCCATCTACCTCGATGCTGACGAGGAGGCGCTGCGACGCTGGTACATCGAGCGCTTCATGCGCCTCAAGGAGACGCGCTTCCGCGATCCGCGATCCTACTTCCACTCCTATGCCAGCCTCGGCGACACCGAAGCGGAGGCGATCGCGGTCGGGCTGTGGGAGCGCATCAACCTGGTGAACCTGCGCGAGAACATCGTGCCGACGCGGCCGCGCGCCGACCTGATCCTCAGAAAGGATCCGAGTCACGCAGTGAAGGAAGTCGCCTTGAGGAAGCTCTGACCATGCCCCGACCCGATCTCAAACCCCGAGACGCGCGCGACCGGCTGATCGTCGCGCTCGATTATCCGAGCGTCATCGACGCGCGGCGACTCGTCGCCGAGCTCGGCGAGCGCGGGCGCTTCTACAAGATCGGCATGCAGCTCGTCTTCGCCGGCGGGCTCACGCTGGTGGAGGAGCTCCTCGCCGCCGACAAGCGCCTCTTCCTCGACATGAAGCTTCTCGACATCGACCAGACCGTCGCCGGCGGCGTCGATTCGATCGCGCGGCTCGGCGTGACGCTGACGACGATCCACGGTTATCAGAAGGCCATGCGCGCCGCGGTCGCATCGCTCAGGAACGCGCGCGAGAAGAACGCCAGGGCGACCAACCTCGGGCTCCTTGCCGTCACCGCCCTGACCTCGATGAGCGACGCCGACCTGAAGGCGGCGGGCTATGTCGAGGACGCCGCGACGCTCGTCGGGCGGCGCGCCGAGGAAGCGCTTTCGGAGGGCATGGACGGCATCGTCTGCTCGCCCAGGGAGGCGGCGGCGGTAAGGGAGATCGTCGGTCCGGACATGCTCATCGTCACGCCGGGGGTTCGTCCCGCCGGCGACGATCTCGGCGACCAGAAGCGCACGTTGTCGCCGGCCGAGGCGATCCAGGCGGGCGCCGACTACCTCGTGGTCGGGCGACCGGTCACGGCAGCGCGCGAGCCTGCCGCCGCGGCGAACGAGATTCTCGCCGGCATCGAAAAAGCAGCGTAGAGGAGGTGCGTTTTGGCGAAGGGCTATTGGATCGCGCGCGTCGACGTGAACGACCCGCAGGCGTATGGCGAGTACGTCAAGGCGAACGCGGAACCCCTTGCGCGCTTCGGCGCGCGCTTCCTGGTGCGCGGCGGCAAGCTCGAATCGGCGGAAGGCACAGCGCGCGCCAGAAACGTCGTGATCGAGTTCCCTTCCTACGAAGCGGCGGTCGGCTGCTATCACGATGCCGCCTACCAGAAGGCCAAGGCGCTCCGCGCCGGCGCGTCGGACGGCGAGCTGGTCATTATCGAGGGCTATGACGGCCCGCAGCCGGGCTCATGAACGACGCGCCGCTCTCCCCCGACGAGTTGAAGCGCTATGCGCGTCACATCGTGCTCGGCGAGGTGGGCGGCGCCGGCCAGCAGAAGTTCAAGGCCGCGCGGGTGCTGGTCATCGGGGCGGGCGGGCTCGGCGCGCCGGTGGCGCTCTATCTCGCCGCGGCCGGCATCGGCACGCTCGGCATCGTCGACGACGACGTGGTCAGCCTCTCCAACCTGCAGCGGCAGGTCATCCACACGAGCGATCGCGTCGGCGTGGCGAAGGTGGAGAGCGCGAAATCGACGCTCGCCGGCATCAACCCGCATGTCGCCGTTGTCGCTCACCAGACGCGGCTGACCGCGGAGAACGCGCGCGACATCTTGTCCGGCTACGACATCGTCGCCGACGGCTCCGACAATTTCACCACGCGCTTTCTCACCGCCGACGTCTGCGCGGCGGTGAAAATCCCGCTGGTGACGGCCGCGGTCGGACGCTTCGACGGCTCCGTCACGGTGCTCAAACCCTATGAGGGGGAAAACCCCGGCTACCGGGACGTCTTCCCTGCCCCGCCGCCGGACGGCATCCTTCCGACCTGCGCGGAGGCGGGCATCTTGGGCGCGCTCACCGGCGTCATCGGCTCGATCCAGGCGCTCGAGGTGCTGAAGCTCGTCGCCGGGATCGGCGAGCCCCTCATCGGCCGGCTCCTGCTCTACGACGGGCTCGCCCAGCGCTTCGACGAGATCCGATACCGCCGGCGGAAAGCCTGAAGCCTCGCCTCTATAGGTTGTATTTCTAATCACATACAATCATCGCTTGTCAAAGGCGACGGTTCGCTAAACGCTGCCGTCGCAGGATCGCGCGCGCAGAGCGGGGCGAGTCGGAACGGCGGTGACGAAGATCATTCCCAACAAAACGCGGCGGCTCGGGCAGCTTTCACGGCGGTATCGTGGGAGCGTTTCTGCTCGGAGCACTCCTCGTCGGCGCAAGCCAATTCCTCTTCGGCCCCGGACGCCCGGCGCTGACCCTGCCGAAGATCGGAGGCGAATTCGCGCCGCCACAACCGGCGCGTGAGACAATGCGGGAAGAGGCGACGGCGGCGGCCTCGTTCACGATGTGCGGTTCGGCGCGCCACGTCGACTGCGTCGTCGACGGCGACACGTTCTGGCTCGGCGGCGAGAAGATCCGCGTCGCCGACATCGACGCGCCGGAAACGCATCCGCCGCGCTGCGAAAACGAGGCGCGGCTCGGCGCCGAGGCGACCGAGCGCCTCCTGGCGCTCTTGAACGAAGGGCCGTTTAACCTGAGGTCCGCCGACCGCGACGAGGACCGCTACGGCCGCAAGCTCCGCGAGGTGATGCGCGGCGGGCAGTCGCTCGGGGCGATCCTGGTCAGCGAAGGTCTGGCGCGCGAATGGACCGGCCATCGCGAGCCTTGGTGTTAGCCGGCAAGCCTCAAGCGAAGCTCGGGAGCACGCGGTCCGGCGGCTTGTGGCCGTCCATCCAGGTGCGGATGTTGAAGATGACGGTCTCGCCCATGTCGATGCGGCCTTCGAGCGTGGCGGAGCCCATGTGCGGCAGGACCACGACCCTGCCGATCTTGGCGAGCTTGATCAGCTTCGGATGGACAGCCGGCTCGTGCTCGAAGACGTCGAGCCCGGCGCCGGAGAGCGCCCCCTCCTCCAGCGCCGTGATCAACGCCTCCTCGTCGATGATGGAGCCGCGCGCGGTGTTCACGATGACGGCGCCCGGCCGCATCAGCTTCAGGCGCCGCGCGGAGACGAGGTGAAATGTCGCGGGCGTCGCCGGGCAATTGACGGAGAGGATGTCGACGCGGGCGAGCATCTGATCGAAGCTGTCCCAGAAGGTCGCCTCCAGCTCCTCCTCGACACGCGCCTCGACCGGCCGGCGATTGTGATAGTGGATGGAAAGGCCGAAGGCGCGGGCGCGGCGCGCCACCGCCGTGCCGATGCGGCCCATGCCGAGAATGCCGAGGCGCTTGCCGCCGATCCGATGGCCGAGCATCCAGGTCGGCGACCAGCCGTCCCATTTCCGTCCTTCGCGCAGCACCGCCGCGCCTTCCGAAAGACGGCGCGGAACCGAGAGGATCAGCGCCATCGTCATGTCGGCGGTGTCCTCGGTCAGGACGCCCGGCGTGTTGGTGACGAAGATGCCGCGCTTCACCGCCGCGTCGACGTCGATGTTGTCGACGCCGTTGCCGAAATTGGCGATCAGCTTCAGCCGCTCGCCGGCCTGGGCAATCATGCCCGCGTCGATCTGGTCGGTGACGGTCGGGACGATCACGTCGGCCGTCTTCATCGCCTCAACGAGCTCCGCCTGCGTCAGCGGCCGGTCGTCGATGTTGAGCTCGGTCTGGAAGAGCTCGCGCATGCGCGTCTCGACCGGCTCGGGCAGCCGCCGCGTCACCACCACCAACGGCTTGACTTTCGACATTGCCAGCACACCCTTGCTTGCCCGCTTGAGGCCGCTTTTTCGCGCGATACACGCTCTTAACAAAAGGTCGGCTAAACGCAATAAACCGAGACTTCCTCGGAGGAGCCGCGATTTGCTCGTCCCAGCCGCCGCAGCGACGAAAATGCCTCGCCCGCCCTTCTTCGCTCTTGCGGCAATCGCCGTCTTCGCCAGCCTTGCCCTTCTGCCGGCTGGAAATGCTGCAGCGCAGAATCCGGTGCGCGGAACGGGGCTGCCGCTGCCGCGCTTCGTCAGCCTGAAATCGGACGACGTGAACGTGCGCCGCGGACCGGGCCAGGAGTACGAGATCGCCTTCACCTTCGTGAAGGAGGGACTGCCGGTCGAGATCACGCAGGAGTTCGACAACTGGCGAAAGATCCGCGACTCGGAGGGGGCGGAGGGATGGGTATTCCACAGCCTCCTCTCCGGAAAGCGCACGGCGATCGTGGCGCCGTGGGCGACGGGCGGAGACAGCGGGCCGTTCCCAGCCCACGCCGACCCCGACGCATCGAGCGCCGTCGTCGCCTATCTGGCGCCGAAGGTCGTGGCGGACGTGGAAGAATGCCGCAACAGCTGGTGCCGGATATCAGGTCGCGGCTATCGCGGATGGATCGAACAGGACAAGCTCTGGGGCGTCTATCCGAACGAGGAATTCAGCGAGTAGACGAGCGAAGGTCGCCGGCGAAGGGCACCAAGATCGACGTCATGCCATGAATGTCGAGGGAATTCGCCGATACGGCGAAAAGACCGTCAGCGCTTGCGGCGCACCCGCACCACCACCTCGACAGCCGTGATCTCCATCCCCTCCGGCGGCGCCGGCAGCTCGGCAATGTCGACGTGTTCGTCCATGTCGACCAGCCGGCCCTCGCCTTCGACGAAGAAGTGGTGGTGGTCGCTCATATTCGTGTCGAAGTAGGTGCGCGTGCCGTCGATCGCGACTTCGCGCAGCAAGCCCGCCTCGGTGAACTGGTGGAGGGCGTTGTAGACCGTCGCAAGCGAGATGCGCACGCCGGCAAGCTCGGCCTCGGCGTGCAAATCCTCCGCCGAGACGTGGCGGTGCCCCTTGGCGAAGAGTACGCGCCCGAGCTCTACGCGCTGGCGCGTCGGCCGCAGCCCGGCCCGACGTAGCTCGGCCGCCATCCGATCCTCTGCGCGCGTTGCGGCCTGGGGCATGATCCTTCCGGATTGTTGCATCCTGCGCGCATCTTATATGGAATCAGCCAATTTGACACAAGCAGCGGCCGCCTGCTCGGGCGTTTCGCGCGACGGCAGGCTGTGTTAGGTACCGTAATGAACCGTGATCGCGACAGGAGCCAGGAGGTCGCTGGAGAGGCATGACAGAGCGCCAAACGCGTTTCGAATACGAGGAGCTTCTCGCCTGCGGGCGGGGCGAGCTCTTCGGCGCCGGCAATGCTCAGCTCCCGCTGCCGCCCATGCTCATGTTCGATCGCATCTCGGAGATTTCCGAGACCGGCGGCGAGGAGGGCAAGGGCCACGTGCGGGCGCAGCTCGCGGTGCGACCCGACCTCTGGTTCTTTTCCTGCCACTTCAAGGGCGATCCGGTGATGCCGGGATGCCTCGGCCTCGACGCGCTCTGGCAGCTGCTCGGCTTCTTCCTCGGCTGGCTCGGCGGGCAAGGCCGCGGGCGGGCGCTCTCCGTCGGCGCAGTGAAATTCTCCGGCATGGTGCTGCCGCATATCAAGCTGGTCGAATACGGGGTCGACCTGAAGCGGGTCGTGCGCTCCAAGCTCACGCTTGGCATCGGCAACGGATGGCTCAAGGCCGACGGCGAAACGATCTATGAGGCGGCGGACCTGAGGGTCGGGCTGTTCAAGACCTGACGCCATCAACCCTGGGCACCGAGGAGCGGCCGCGGACCATGTCCGGCGGCCGGTGACGAAAAGGAGATCGCCATGAGACGTGTCGTCGTCTCCGGCATGGGTATCGTCTCTTCCATTGGGAACACCACGCAGGAAGTGTTGGCGAGCCTCCGGGAAGCGCGCTCGGGCGTCGTGTTTGCCGACAGGTACAAGGAGCTCGGCTTTCGCTGCCAGGTGAACGGGGCGCCGCAGGGCGAGCCGGAGCAGTCGATCGATCGGCGCGCGATGCGCTTCCACGGCGGCGGCACGGCCTGGAATCACGTCGCCATGGATCAGGCGATCCTCGACGCGGGACTCGAGCCCGACGAGATCTCGCATGAGCGCACCGGGCTCATCATGGGCTCCGGCGGCCCCTCCACCCGCGCCATCGTGGCCGCCGCCGACGCCACGCGCGAGAAAGGACCGAAGCGTGTCGGGCCGTTCGCGGTCCCGAAGGCGATGTCGTCCACCGCTTCGGCGACGCTTTCAACGTGGTTCAAGATCAAGGGCGTGAACTACACGATCTCGTCGGCCTGCGCGACGTCCAACCATTGCATCGGCAATGCCTACGAGACCATTCAGCTCGGCAAGCAGGATCTCATCTTCGCGGGCGGCTGCGAGGAGCTGGACTGGACGCTTTCCGTGCTCTTCGACGCGATGGGCGCGATGTCCACCAAATTCAACGACACGCCGCACAAGGCGTCGCGCGCATACGACAAGGCGCGCGACGGCTTCGTGATCGCCGGCGGCGCCGGCGTGCTTGTCGTCGAGGAGCTGGAGCACGCGAAAGCACGCGGCGCCAAGATCTACGGAGAGATCGTCGGCTACGGCGCCACGTCCGACGGCTTCGACATGGTCGCGCCTTCCGGCGAGGGCGGCGAAAGGTGCATGCGTATGGCGCTTTCCACCGTGCACGAGAAGATCGGCTACATCAATCCGCACGCCACTTCCACGCCGGCCGGCGACGGGCCGGAGATCAGCGCCATCCGCAAAGTGTTCGGCTCCGGCGACAACTGCCCGCCCATCGCCGCGACGAAATCGCTGACGGGCCACTCGCTCGGCGCGACCGGCGCGCAGGAGGCGATCTACTGCCTGTTGATGATGCAGAACGGCTTCATCTGCGAGAGCGCCAACATCGAGGAGCTCGATCCGGAGTTCGCCGACATGCCGATCGTGCGCGAGCGGCGCGACGGCGTGGAGCTCGATGCGGTCCTTTCGAATTCCTTCGGGTTCGGCGGCACCAACGCCACATTGGTGTTTCAGCGCTACGCCGGCTAGAGGGACGCGAATGAGCACATTGATGGCCGGCAAGCGCGGCCTGATCATGGGCGTCGCCAACGATCATTCGATCGCCTGGGGGATCGCCAAGCAGCTTGCGGCCGAGGGTGCCGAGCTTGCCTTCACCTATCAAGGCGAGCACTTCGGGCGGCGCGTGAAGCCGCTCGCAGCTTCGCTCGGCGCAACCAAGCTCTATCATTGCGACGTGGAGGAACCGGCCTCGATGGCGTCCGTTTTCGACGCCATCGGCAAGACCTGGGGCAGCCTCGACTTCGCGGTCCACGCCATCGCCTTTTCCGACAAGGCGGAGCTCAAGGGCCGCTATGCCGAAACGTCGCGGGAGAACTTCGCCCGCACCATGCTCATCTCGTGCTTCTCGTTCACCGAGATGACCCGAATGGCGGCAAAGCTGATGCCGCAAGGCGGCAGCGTGCTCACGCTCACCTATGGCGGCTCCACGCGGGTGATGCCGAACTACAACGTCATGGGAGTCGCGAAGGCGGCACTCGAGGCGTCCGTCCGCTACCTCGCCGCGGATTTCGGCCCGCTCGGTATCCGCGTCAACGCGATCTCCGCGGGGCCGATCCGCACACTCGCGGGCGCCGGCGTCTCCGACGCCCGGCTCATGTTCGGCTTCCAGCGCGACAACGCGCCCCTTCGCCGCGCCACGACCATCGAGGACGTCGGCGCGGCGGCGCTCTACCTACTGAGCGATCTCGCGCGCGCGGTCACCGGCGCCGTCCACTACGTCGATTGCGGTTACAATATCGTAGCCATGCCACGCTTGGACCTGGTGAAGGGCGATGAGAAGGCGGCGCCCGAAGCGGCGGAATAGGCGGCTTTTCGTGATGGTAACGGTCGCGTGAACACAACCCGATAAGGGAATTCTTTACAAGAAATGGGCTTTGCTGCCCCGCAATGAGCGGGGTCGCAGAATGACTATTCCCAAGTTCCGAGCAGTGATCGTTGTGTTCCTCATCGGATTCGCGCTCGGGCTGTCGGTCTTCGTCGCGTCGCGGCTCTTCGTGCGCTCCGTCCTCAACAGCGACGCGATCGCCGCGGCCGAGGAAGTGGCGGCTCAGCTCGCCAGGAGCGCCGACGTGGAGACGACCGGCGCGCTCTCTTCGATCGTCCAGTACAAATACTACGACCGCAACGGCACGCTCGTCGCCAGCGACACCCCGAACGGCACCGCCGAGCAGCCGGTCTTGAGCGAGTCGGAGCGAAACCGCATCACCAACCTCGCTTCGACGAGCGGCTCGGTGATCGACGACGCGCCGCTGCTTCCCAGCCTCTTCGGGCTGTCCGACGCGATCAAATGGGTGGTCGTTCCGGTGCGCGCCGAGGGCGGGACGCGCGGAACGCTCCTTGCCGAAGTGGATCAGACGCGCTCCCTCGAAGCGCTTACGCGCGCCTTCAGCGTCGTCGGCATGGTGACGGTCGGGCTCGCGGTCCTGGCGGTGATCTCCGTCGTCTTCGTGGTGACGCGCGGTGCGGGCCTGGGGCGGCAGCGCGCATTCGACGCGAGCACGCTGCCGCGCGACCCGCTCACCGACGTGCCGACGCGCAGCGGCTTGACCGCGGCGCTCGAAGACGCGGTGGCGCGGGCGGCTGAGACCGACCAGCAGGTCGGTCTGATGATCGTCGGGCTCGACGGCTTCCGCGCCGTCAACGACATCTGGGGTCACGCCGCCGGTGACGCTGTGCTGCAGGAGGCCGCCGAGCGGCTGCGCGCCTTCGCCAGCGGACCTGTCGGCGTCGCGCGCGTCGCCGGCGACGAGTTCGCCGTCATCGTCGAGGGCGACGACACGCAGTCCATGCACAAGTGCGCCGACGGCATCCGCGAGGCGATCGGCAAGCCCTTCGAGATCGAGGGAAGCTCGATCCTGCTCGGCGCATCGATCGGTACGGCGCTCTACCCGATCAACGCGGAGAGCGGCCAGTTCCTGTTCCGCGCCGCCGACAGCGCGCTCTCCAAGGCGAAGGCGCTTGGACGGCGGAACGCGCTCGCTGTCTTCGACACAGAAATGAAGGAGCGGATGCAACGAAAGGCCACTCTCGAGCGCGATATGCGGCTCGCTCTCGAGCGCGGCGAGTTCGTCGTCTTCTACCAGCCGCAGCTCGAGCTCGCCTCCGGCCTTTTGCGCGGCTACGAGGCGCTGGTTCGCTGGGAGCGCCCGCACGAAGGCATCCTGGCGCCGCGCGACTTCCTGACGGTCGCGGAGGAGACCGGGCTCATCCGCGAGATCGGCGATTGGGTGCTGCGGCGGGCCTGCCAGGACGCCGCATCCTGGCTCGAATCCGGCATCGTCGCCGTCAATTTCTCGGCCGCGCAGTTCCGCGCGTCGGATGTCGACATGAAGATCGCCAAGGTGCTGGAAGAGACCGGACTCGCGCCGGAGCGGCTGGAGATCGAGGTTCCGGAGGATCTGTTCCTCAACCATGCTCCGGAGGTGATGGAGGCGTTGCGCCGCATCAAGGCGCTCGGCGTGCGCGTCGCGGTCGACAATTTCGGCGGCGGCTACACCGGGCTTGCGGCGCTCGCGCGCTTCCCCTTCGACAAGGTCAAGATCGACCGCACTTTCGTGAGCCAGCTCACGGAGGACGCGGGCGTGGCGGCGATCGTCTCCGCGATCGTCGCGCTCGGCCGGACGCTGAGCGTCGACGTCACGGCGGAGGGCGTTGAAAGAAGCGAGCAGGTCACGCTGCTTCAGGCCGCAGGCTGCAGCATCGTACAGGGCTTTCTCTTCGGCGCTCCCAGGCGCCAATCGGAGGACGGACCGGCAGAGACGGCAACCGAACCGCCGGCACGGGCGGCAAGCGGCTGATCTGTTCGAATTGTCGGCAAGGGTTTCATCGCCGACTAAGGACGCCCTGCTATCCGCTGCGGCGTGAGCGAAGTCGAAATTCACGTGAGGCGCCCGTGATCGAAAGGCCGCGGAGTTGAGGAAGATCGATAAGAAACCGCTCACGACTGCGGCCACGCTCGTCGTGGCCGCAGCGTGCATTCTCGCCGGCGTTTATGCGCTCGGTCAGTATGCGCTCGGGCGCATGCTGCAGCAGGACGCGCTCGCCTCGGCCGAGCTTTGGGCGCGGACGCTCGGCTGGGACGGCGGCGACCTGCAGGCGGCGCTCGACAAGGTCGGGCCCGACGGGCTGAGGCGGACGCTCGAGATCGCCGGCATCGACCGGCTGCTGCTGCTTTCCTCCGACGGCGAGGCGATCCCGATCGCCGGATCGGACGGGGGCGCGGATCTCGCGAGAACGGCGACGTCCGACAACCAGTCGGCGCAAGCGTTCCGCGCCATTCAAAGCGGCGTCTACACCAAGGACTCGGTGAGCTGGTTCGAGAAGGCGCCCTTCCACAGCTGGGTCGTCTTCCCCGCCGAGAGCGGCGCGCACGCCCGCCTTGCGCTTCGCGTCGACCAGACGGTCACGGCCGCGGAGGCCGCCTCCTCGTTCGCGCGCGAGGTCATGTTCTCAGGCGGCGTGGCGGTGATCACCTTCATCTCCTTCATTGCCGGCTTCAGCTACCGGCAGCGGCAGCTTGCGGCGGAGAATGCCGCCATCCGCTACCTGGCGATGCATGACGGCCTGACGGGACTGCCGAACCGCAAGCAGTTCGAGGAGTTCATGACGACGACGCTCGGCGACGTCGAAAGGGACGGCACCAAGGCGGCGCTCTTCGTGCTCGACCTCGACGGCTTCAAGTCGGTGAACGACACGCTCGGACATCCGGTCGGCGACGGCCTGCTCAAAGCGTGCGCCAAGCGGCTCAAGGCGTCGCTCAGAGGAGGCGATCTTCTGGCGCGGCTTTCCGGCGACGAGTTCGTGATCGTGGTTCCACACGTGCACGATCCCGCCATGCTGGCGCCGCTCGCCGAACGCGTGCTGGCGCTGCTTTCCAGCCCGTTCCGGGTCGAGGGGCACGAGATTCAGATCAGCTGCTCGATCGGGCTGGCGGTTGCGCCCGACAACGGCACAGACATTACCAGCCTGATGCGCAACGCCGACTTCGCGCTCTACCGCGCCAAGAGCGAGGGGCGCCGCACCTGGCGGTTCTTCGATCCCAAGATGGCGGAAGATCTTGCCAGTCGGCGCACGCTCGAGGATGGCCTCCGCCACGCGCTCGAGAACGACCTCTTCGAGCTTCTCTACCAGCCGCAGGTCGATCTCGCGACGAATGCCGTCGTCGGATACGAGGCGATGCTGAGGTGGCGGCTGCCTGGCAAGGGACTCGTGCCCGCCGGCGTCTTCGTCTCGATCGCGGAGGAGACCGGCCTCGTCGTTCCGATCGGCGAATGGGTGATCCGCCAAGCGGTGCGCGACTGCGCGCGCATCCCCGGGGAGCGGCGCGTCTCCATCAACCTCTCAGCCACGCAGCTCAAGCGCGACGGCATCGACGGCTTCATCCTGGAGAACCTGAAGAGTCACAACGTCTTGCCGAAGCGGATCGAGATCGAGGTCAACGAGACGATCCTCGGGCGCAACGAGACGGAGGCGTTCGAGCGGCTCGCCAAGATCCGCGATGCCGGCGTCGGCATCGTCATGGACTCCTTCGGCGTCGGCACGCTCTCGCTCGGCCTCCTCTCCCGCTACACCTTCGACAAGATCAAGGTCGACCGCTCGTTCCTGATGAACAACGACGAGCAGAAGAGCGCGGCTGTGCTCGCCGCCATTTGCAGCCTCGGCCACTCGCTCGGCTTCCATGTCGCCGGACAGGGGGTGGAGACGATCGAGCACGCGCAGCTCCTGCGCACCGCAGGCTGCACGGAGGCGCAGGGCTACTACTTCGCCCCGCCCATGCCGATCGACGCGATCCTGCGCTCCGAGGAAGAGCGGGAACGGCCTCGCCTGGCGCAGACCGCCTGACGATCGGCGATTCGGCAAAAAAGGCGCCCGCGGGCGCCCTTTTCTTTTTCACGCGGGCGCCGCAGCGCTCAGGCCGCGGCGTCGTCGCTCTTGATCTCCTGGCCGGTCGCCTGGTCGACGACCTTCATCGACAGACGCACCTTGCCGCGATCGTCGGACCCCATGAACTTCACCCAGACCTTGTCGCCTTCCTTGATCACGTCCTTGACGTTGGCGACGCGATGCGGGGCGAGCTGCGAGACGTGCACGAGGCCGTCGCGCGAGCCGAAGAAGTTCACGAAGGCGCCGAAGTCGACGATCTTCACCACGGTGCCCTGGTAGATCTGGCCGGGCTCAGGCTCGGCGGCGATCCCCTGGATCCACTTCATCGCAGCCTTGATCGAATCGGCCTTCGACGAGGCGATCTTGATGGTGCCATCGTCCTGGATGTCGATCTTGGCGCCGGTCTTCTCGACGATCTCGCGGATGACCTTGCCGCCCGAGCCGATGACCTCGCGGATCTTGTCGACCGGGATCTTGATCTGCTCGATGCGCGGGGCATGCTCGCCCAGCTCGGCACGCGCGTGCCCGAGCGCCTTCGACATCTCGCCGAGGATGTGCATACGCCCGTCCTTCGCCTGGTCGAGCGCCACCTTCATGATCTCCTCGGTGATGCCTTGGATCTTGATATCCATCTGCAGCGAGGTGATGCCGCTCGTCGTGCCGGCAACCTTGAAGTCCATGTCGCCGAGATGATCCTCGTCGCCGAGAATGTCGGAGAGCACGGCGAAACGGTCGCCTTCCTTGATCAGGCCCATGGCGATGCCGGCGACCGGCGCCTTTAGCGGCACGCCGGCGTCCATCAGCGCCAGCGACGAGCCGCACACGGTCGCCATCGAGGAGGAGCCGTTCGACTCGGTGATCTCGGAGACGACGCGCAGCGTGTAGGGGAACTCGTGCGCCGCCGGCAGAATCGGACGGATGGCGCGCCAGGCGAGCTTGCCGTGGCCGATCTCGCGGCGGCCGGGCGAGCCCATGCGGCCGGTCTCGCCTACCGAGTAGGGCGGGAAGTTGTAGTGCAGCATGAATGGCGACTTGTAGGTCCCCTCCAGGCTGTCGATCATCTGCTCGTCCTCGCCGGTGCCGAGCGTCGCGATGACGAGGGCCTGCGTCTCACCGCGGGTGAAGAGCGCCGAGCCGTGGGTTCGCGGCAGTATGCCGACCTCCGACACGATCGGGCGGACCGTCTTCAGGTCGCGTCCGTCGATGCGGCCGCCGGTATCGAGGATGTTCCAGCGGACGATCTTCGCCTGCAGATCCTTGAAGACCGCCGCGACCTTCTCCTTGTCGAAGCGCGGCTCCGCATCTTCGGGAAAGAGCGCCGTCATCACCTTCGCCTTCACCGCGTCGACGGCGGCGTAGCGTTCCTGCTTCTCGGTGATCTTGTAGGCCTCGCGCAGGTCGGCCTCGGCAATCTCCAGCACCGCCTTCTCGATCTCCGAGACGTCGGGCTGCTGGAAGTTGCGCGGCTCCTTGGCAGCGCGCTCGGCCAAGCTGATGATCGCGTCGATCACCGGCTGGAACGAGCTATGGCCGAACATGACGGCGCCGAGCATCACGTCCTCGGCGAGCTCATGCGCTTCCGATTCCACCATCAAGACGGCGTCGGCGGTGCCGGCGACGACGAGGTCGAGCTGCGATCCCTTTACGTCCTCCACCAAAGGATTGAGCACGTAGCTGCCGTTGACGTAGCCGACGCGCGCCGCGCCGATCGGGCCCATGAAGGGCACGCCGGAAAGCGTCAGCGCGGCGGAGGCGGCGACCATGCCGACGATGTCGGGGTCGTTCTCAAGATCATGCGAGAGCACGGTGACGACGACCTGCGTGTCGTTCTTGTAGCCCTCGGCGAAGAGCGGCCGGATCGGCCGATCGATCAGGCGCGAGGTCAGCGTCTCCTTCTCGGTCGGACGGCCTTCGCGCTTGAAGAAGCCACCGGGAATGCGGCCGGCGGCGTAGTAGCGCTCCTGGTAGTTCACGGTGAGCGGAAAGAAATCGAAGCCCGGCTTCGGCTCCTTCATGGAGACGACCGTCGCGAGAACCGTCGTCTCGCCGTAGGTGGCGAGCACCGCGCCGTCGGCTTGGCGCGCCATGCGGCCGCTCTCCAGTACGAGCTTCCGCCCGCCCCAATCGATCTCGACTTTCTGCGTATCAAACATGCCTGGTCCTTTCATCGGCAAGCAGGACAGGCCATGCGCAAGACGGCGGGGCGCTTAGAGCTGGAATCCAGCTTCAAAGCGACCGGCGATCCTGCCATGGCCAGGTTCCTGCGTTCATGGACAGTCACGCCCGCAACCCTTGTTGCGAGCGCAAGCGCCTTGCACCTAGAGCCTTGTCCATTCCGATCGAATCGGAATGGGGGCTCTATCCTTTTGCTGAAGCATGATCTTTTCCAAAAACCGGTTCCCACTTTTTGGGATCATGCTCTAGCGGCGCAGTCCGAGGCGCGAGATGAGCGCCTGATAGCGCTCGGTATCCTTCGTCTTCAGATAGTCGAGAAGACGACGGCGCTGCGAAACGAGCTTCAACAGCCCACGACGTGAATGGTTGTCCTTCACGTGGCTCTTGAAGTGCTCGGTGAGATTGGAGATCCGCTCCGACAGGATTGCCACCTGCACTTCGGGCGAACCGGTGTCGCCAGACTTCGTGGCGTATTCCTTGATCAGTTCTTGCTTTCGATCAGACGTGATCGACATCGTTCATCCTCGATTTTCGCTGCCGGACCGCTCTCGGGCTCCGGCCAGATTGAACACGCGCTTGGGATTGAAGGCGCCCTTGTCGACCTCGCCGAGCGCGACGGGCAGACCGCCGAAGATCGCATAAGCAGGGCCGGACATGACGGGCGCGTCCCGTCCTCTCAGGATGACGGCCTGGCCTCTCCTGAGCCTTGCCGCATCCCGTTCGGTCATGGCGAGCGCCGGGATGTCGTCCAGCGCCGTCGCAACCGAAAGCAGAGCCTCCTCGGCCATCAGGCCCTCGGAAGCTCCGGCCTTATGGCGCAACTCCTCCAGCTTTTCCAGCGAAATCATGTCAGCCTCGCCGAACGGGCCGACGGCCAGCCGGCGGAGCGAAACAACGTGGCCGTGCGTGCCGAGCCGCCGCCCCATGTCCCGCGCCAAGGCCCGCACATAGGCGCCCTTGCCGCATTCGGCGAGGAAGACCGCGTGATCGGCGTCAGGGCATTCGAGAAGCTCGAGCCGATGGATGACGATCTCGCGCGGCTCCAGCTCCACCTTTTCGCCCTCGCGGGCGAGATCATAGGCGCGTTCGCCGGCGATCTTGATCGCCGAGAAGCGCGGCGGCACCTGGCTGATCGTGCCTGAGAACTCCGGCAGGACGGCGCGAATGGCGTCTTCGCTCGGACGGCTATCGGAGGACGCGGACACCGGGCCTTCGGCGTCGTCGGTCGTCGTCTCCGCGCCCCACTCCACCGTGAAGTGGTAGATCTTGCGCCCGTCCATGACGAGGCTGACGGTCTTCGTCGCCTCGCCGAGCGCGATCGGCAGCGAGCCGGAGGCCAGCGGATCGAGCGTGCCGGCGTGTCCCGCCTTGGCGGCGCCGAAGAGACGCTTCACCTTCGCCACCGCTTCGGTCGAGGTCATGCCGACCGGCTTGTCGAGCACGACCCAGCCGTCGATCTTCTTGCCCTTGTCGCGGCGACCCATCAGCCGTCGCCCTCTTCGCGATGAAGGTCGTCTTCTTGTTTCAGGTCTCGCGCGACCTCAGGCGATCTCAGCAGCGCGTCGATGCGCGCATCGTCCTCGAAACGCGTGTCGAGGCGGAACTTCAGATCGGGCATGGAGCGCATCTGTTTCAGCGCCGGCGTGATCTTTCCGCGCAAGGCGCGCGCATGCTTGTTCAGCGCGGGGACGAGCGCGTCCGGCTCATTTTTCATCTGGGCCGCAGCGAGCGGCGCGACGAGCACCGTCGCATGCTTCAGATCGGCCGACATGCGCACCTCGGCGAAGGAGAGAAGCAAGCCGTCGAACTCCGGCCCAGCCTCGCCCCGCGAAAAGACTTCCGCCAGCGCATGGCGCACCAATTCGCCGACGCGGAGCTGGCGCTGCGAGGGGCCGGATTTGTGCGTGGCGAAACGGGTCATGTTATCGTGCTCGAAGGTGAGGCACTAACCCTCTCCCAGGGGGAGAGGGTGTCGCCGAAGGCGACGGGTGAGGGGTTACAGGGCTGGTCGGGTTTCGGCATCGAGCCGCATCCCCTCATCCGGCTGCTTCGCAGCCACCTTCTCCCCATGGGAGAAGGTTCGCGCAACCGTCGCGCCTCTACAGCGTCCGGGCGATCTCCTCGACGCGGTAGCACTCGATCACGTCGCCGACGCGCATATCCTCGTATTTCTCGAACGCCATGCCACATTCCTGTCCGGCCGGCACCTCGCGCACCTCGTCCTTGAAGCGCTTCAGTGTCGAGAGCTTTCCTTCGTGAATGACGACGTTGTCGCGGATCAGGCGCACGCTGGCACCGCGCTCCACTCTGCCCTCGGTAACGCGACAGCCGGCCACCCTGCCGACCTTGGAGATGTTGAAGATCTCCAGGATCTCCGCGTTGCCGAGGAAGGTCTCGCGACGCTCCGGCGACAGCAGACCCGACATCGCGGCTTTGATGTCGTTCACCAGGTCGTAGATGATGTTGTAGTAGCGTATCTCGATGCCTTCGCGCTCGGCGGCGTCGCGCGCCTGTGCATTGGCGCGGACGTTGAAGCCGATGATCGGCGCTTCCGACGTCGAGGCGAGATTGACGTCCGACTCGGTGATGCCGCCGACGCCGGCATGCATGATCTGCGCCGCTACCTCCTCGGTGCCGAGCTTTTCGAGCGCCTGCACGATCGCCTCCACCGAGCCCTGCACGTCGCCCTTGATGAGGATCGGGAAGAGGCTTTTTCCTTGCGTGCCCAGGCGGCTCATCATCTGTTCGAGCGAGCCGCGCATGCCGGCGGCGTGCGCCGCCAGCTTCTCGCGCTTCAGATTCTGGCGATACTCGGTGACCTCGCGGGCGCGCGCCTCGCTCTCCACCACGCCGAGCCGATCGCCGGCCTCCGGCGTCGCCTGGAAGCCGAGCACCTCAACCGGGGTCGAGGGCCCCGCCTCGCGCACCTGCTCGGCGTGATCGTCGATCAGTGCGCGCACGCGGCCCCATTCGGCGCCGGCCACGATGATGTCGCCGACATGGAGCGTGCCGCGCTGCACCAGCACGGTCGCGACCGGGCCGCGACCGCGGTCGAGCTGCGCCTCGACAACAATGCCTTCCGCCGGACGGTCTGGATTAGCCTGCAGGTTCAGGATCTCCGACTGCAGCAGGATCGCTTCGAGAAGCTTGTCTAGATTGGTGTGCTTCAGCGCCGAGACTTCCACCTCGAGCGTCTCGCCACCCATCGATTCCACCACGATCTCGTGGCTCAGAAGCTCCGTCCTGACGCGGTTCGGATCGGCGCCCTGCACGTCGATCTTGTTGATCGCCACGATGATCGGGACACCTGCGGCGCGGGCGTGATTGATCGATTCCACCGTCTGCGGCATCACGCCGTCATCGGCAGCGACGACGAGGATGGCGATGTCGGTCGCCTGCGCGCCACGGGCGCGCATGGCGGTGAACGCTTCGTGGCCCGGCGTGTCGATGAAGGTGATCTTCTGCCCGTTCTTCTCGATCTGGTAGGCGCCGATATGCTGGGTGATGCCGCCGGCCTCGGTTGAGACGACGTTCGCCTCGCGGATGGCGTCGAGGAGCGACGTCTTGCCGTGATCGACGTGACCCATGATGGTGACGACGGGCGGGCGCGGCTTCAGCGTCTCTTCCGCATCGGGCTCGTCGAAGAGGCCCTCCTCCACGTCGGAGGCGGCGACGCGGCGGACGTTGTGGCCCATCTCCTCGGCCACGATCTGCGCGGTATCGGCGTCGAGGACGTCGGTGATCTTGACCAGCTGGCCGTCCTTCATGAGAAGCCGGATCACGTCGACGGCGCGCTCCGCCATGCGGTTCGCCAGCTCCTGCACGGTGATCGCCTCGGGGATCACCACGTCGCGGACGATCTTCTCCTGCGTCGGGGTGAAGCCGTGCGCCTGCCGCTGCTGCTTCTCGCGCTTGCGGCGGACGGAGGCGAGCGAGCGCTCGCGCTCGCTTTCGGAGGCCTCAAGGGCATTGGTGACGGTGAGCCGCCCGCGCTGGCGCTGGCCGCCCGGAGCGGCCTTGGTGCGTGTCGGCTTCGGCACCTCCAGGCGCTTCGGACGAAGCGCAGGGCGCACGCCGGCGGGTGCGGCGCTCGGCGTCGTCGTCTCGGTGCGCGGCGCGGGCGCGACGTCTTCGCCGAGGCGGCGGCGCGCCTCGTCTTCGCCGCGGCGACGGGCCTGCTCCTCGGCCTGCTTGCGCGCCTCTTCCTCGGCTTGGCGACGCTCGGCCTCGGCGCGCTCGCGCGTCAGCCGCTCCTCTTCCTCGGAGCGGCGGCGAGCGTCTTCCTCGGCGCTGCGGCGTTCCTCCGCCTCGCGCACGCGCGCTTCGGCCAGCGCATGGGCGCGCGCATCGCGCTCCTCGTCGGTCAGCGTGCGCAGCACGACGCCGCTTGAGCGCGCGCGCGCCGGCGGGGCGGCAGCCTCGCCGTCGGTCGTCTTGGCGCGCAGGCTGACGCGCGGACGCGCGGGCTCCGCCGCGGCCGGCGCCTCTTCCGCCGTCGGCGCGGCCTCCGTGCGCTCGCCCGTGCCGGCGACGCGCCGGCGCTTACGCTCGACCGTGACGGCCTTCGAGCGCCCGCCGGAGAAGCTCTGGCGAACCGTGTCGGTGTCACGCTTCAGCGAAAGCGGCTTCCGCCCAACGCGCAGCGTCTTGTCCTTACTCGTCGTATCGCTCATCCATCAATCCCAAGGGGCTCGGCTGCCGGTTGCGCCGTCTCGCCTCCACTCGCGCCAACGTAGCGCTGGAGACGGATCGCCGCCTCCATGAAACTTCCGCCAGCCGGGCCCTGAAGCACGGCTGCATGTATCACATCTGGCCGTCCGATTGCCAAACCCAATTCGGCTCCGGTGAGGAGTCGGACGACTGGGAACGGCGCCGCAGCGCCGAAACGACGCCGAACCGCCTGCGACAGCTTACGCACACCGTCTTCGGCGGCGTCGGAAGAGATCACGAGCGCCGCCAGATGCCCGCCGGAAATCGACGCCTCCACCTTGGAGAAACCGGCGAGAACCGCGCCGGCCTTGCGCGCCAGCCCAAGGCGGCCGAGTGCATGCTCCTTGAGGCGCGCGGCGACCTGGTCGGCAAGATCGGCGGGCGGGTGAAGGCTCTTTTTCAGGCCGCGCGAGAAGACATTGCGCTTCGCCGCCTCGGCGACCGTCTCGCGCGTCGCGCCGACCCAGACGCCGCGGCCGGGAAGCTTGGCCTTCAGGTCGGCGACAACGGCGCCCTCCGGCGTCGCCACGAAGCGGATCAGCTCGCCTTCCGGCAGCACGCTTCGCGTAACCGCACACATCCGCGTGCGGCCCTCCCGGCGCGTGTTCGCGACCTCTTTTTCCGTCAGCGCTTCCGTCAAACGGCGGCTGCCTCCGTCTCGGTTGGTTCCGTCTCCTCGGCGGGCGGCGCGAGGTCGGCCTCGGTGACGAGACCGGCCTTCAGCCTCGCCGCCATCACGATCGCCTCCGCCTCCTGGCGCGAAACCTCGAAGCCGGTGAGCGCGCCTTCGAAACGCTGTGTCTCGCCGTCCTTGCGCTCCGTCCAGCCGACCAGATCGTCGGCCGCGCAATAAGCAAGATCCTCCAGCGTCTTGATGTCGTTCTTGCCGAGCGCCACCATCATCGCCGTGGTGATGCCGGGCACCTCGCGCAGCGAATCCTCGACGCCGAGCTTCTTGCGCTCCTCGTCCTGCTCGGCCTCCACCCGCTCCAGATATTCGCGGGCGCGCGCCTGCAGCTCCTCGGCCGTCTCGTCGTCGAAGCCTTCGATCGAGGCGATCTCGTCGCGCTCCACCAAGGCGATGTCGTCGACACTGGCGAAGCCCTCGGAGGCGAGGAGCTGCGCGACCATCTCGTCGACGTCGAGCGCATCCATGAAGAGCTGCGTGCGCTCCTGGAACTCCTTCTGGCGGCGCTCCGATTCCTCGTCCTCGGTGAGGATGTCGATATCCCAGCCGGTGAGCTGCGAGGCGAGGCGCACGTTCTGGCCGCGGCGGCCGATCGCCAGCGAAAGCTGGTCATCGGGGACCACGACTTCAATGCGCTCCGCCTCCTCGTCGAGCACCACCTTCGTCACCTCGGCCGGTTGCAGCGAGTTGACGATGAAGGTGGCGGCGTCCGGCGACCACGGGATGATGTCGATGCGCTCGCCGGCAAGCTCGCCCACCACCGCCTGGACGCGGCTGCCGCGCATGCCGACGCAGGCGCCCACCGGATCGATCGACGTGTCGTGCGACAAAACCGCGATCTTGGCGCGCGATCCCGGATCGCGCGCCACTGATTTCACCTCGATAATGCCGTCGTAGATTTCCGGCACCTCCATGGTGAAGAGCTTCTTCATGAATTCCGGGTGGGTGCGCGACAGGAAGATCTGCGGCCCGCGCTGCTCGCGGCGCACGTCGTAGACGTAGGCGCGCACGCGGTCGCCGTAACGGAAGGTCTCGCGCGGGATCATCTCGTCGCGGCGGATGATCGCCTCGCCGCGGCCGAGATCGACGATGACGTTGCCGTACTCGACACGCTTCACGGTACCGTTGACGATCTCACCGATCCTGTCCTTGTAATCCTCGTACTGGCGGTCGCGCTCGGCCTCACGCACCTTCTGCATGATGACCTGCTTCGCCGACTGGGCGGCGATGCGGCCGTAATCGAGCGGCGGCAGCGGCTCGGAAATGTAGTCGCCGACCTGCGCCGCCGGATTGCGGCTGCGCGCATCCTCGACGGCGATCTGCGCGGAGTCGTTTTCCACCGTGTCGACCACCTCGAGCAGACGCTGCAGCCGAATCTCGCCGGTCTTCTCGTCGATCTCGGCGCGCACATCCGTCTCCACGCCGTAGCGCGACTTCGCCGCCTTCTGGATCGCATCCTCCATGGCCCCGATGACGATGCGGCGGTCGATCGTCTTCTCGCGCGCGACCGCGTCGGCGATCTGCAGGAGTTCCAGTCTGTTTGCACTGACAGCCATCTTGCTTCAGCTCCGTTCCTCAAAAATTCATGCGTCGGTTTTCTCAAGCGTCTCGGCGCTCCGGCGCAGTGCTGTCTTGACCAAGTCGTCGGTCAGGACGAGTCGCGCCTCGCCGATCGATTCCATTGGCAGCCACGCTTCGCCGGCCTCGGCTTCCGCCGGCGTGTCGGTGAGGCGGATTCCGGCCGCGCCGCCCCTCACGCCGAGAAGCACGCCGCGAAAGCGACGGCGGCCGTTCACCGGCTCCTCCATCTCGATCTTCGCCTCCTGGCCCGCCCAGACCTCGAAATCCTTGGCGCGGGTCAGCGGTCGGTCGATGCCGGGCGACGAAATCTCCAGCTGGTATTCGCGATTGATCGGGTCTGCGACGTCCATGGCCGGCGAGACGTTGCGTGACAGAAGCTCGCAATCCTCCACGGTCATCGTGCCGTCGGGCCGCTCGGCCATGATCTGCACGGTCATGCCGTTCAGCCCGGACACTTTCACGCGCACCAACTCGTAGCCGAGATCGTTGGCGATCGGCTCCACGATGTGGGCGATGCGGGCTTCGAGCCCTGTCTCACGCGTCAGACGGCGGTCGTCCATTCCACCCTCGCCCGGCTCCCGGACCTGATCGTCCCGCGGGCAACAAAAAAGAGCGGGCCCCGCGGGACCCACTCTCGATTGGCTTCGAGATGTGTTGAAAAGGATATACGCGCTCTGAATTGGCGTGGCAAGCGGGAGAAGAGCCTTGCGGACCCACCAGCGCGGGTGAATCGTTAACTGTGTAACTGGGAGCACGAGGGAGCGACGAGGCCAATGCGCAACCTTCACCCGACAATCCTGCTGACCGCATATGCCGCCCTCCTCGCGGGCGCCGAACCGGCGGCCGCCGCGGACTTTCCGACCGTGGTCGAGGAGATCCTGGACAATCAGACCGACGGACCGCTCGCCCGTATGGCGCCGGCGAAACGGCGGGCGATGACCTCCTGCGTCGTCGCCGCGCTCGAACCCCTGGCGAGCGGCAAGAAGCGCTTCGTCCTGGAGGGGTCCGACTTCGAGGAGCGCGAGCACCGCTTCGGGCGCGTCGTCGACGAGAACCACGCCGAATGGCGGCAGAAGATCGCCAGGGCCTGCTCGCAGATCGCGCTCAAGGACGATTCGGCTTTCACCGGAGACGGCGAGAGCGACTAGGAGCGGAGCGCGTCCGCGGAGCAGGCGAGGATCGCCGCGGCGAGGTCCTCGACCGCCGTGCCGACCGACTTGAAGAGCGTGATCTCCTCCGCGGACTCGCGGCCGGCGGCCTCGCCGCGGCAAAGGTCGAAGAGATCGCCGGCGATGTCGGATTCGCGAATCACGCCAGCCTTAAGCGGCTGCACGATGTCGCCCGCTTCCTTCAGCGCGCCTGCGCGCGTGTCGACGAAGATGCGGGCGCGGCGGGCCGCTTCGTCGTCGCTCTCGCGCATTTTCGGCGTGAAGGCGCCGACGAGGTCGAGATGCGCGCCGGGCTTCAACCATGCGCCCCTCACCAAAGGCTCAGGGGATAGCGTAGCGCAGGAGACGACGTCGGCGGCGCGGATCGCGGCTTCGAGGTCGTCGGTGGCGCGCACCGAATAAGCGCGGCCGCTCAGCTCCCTGGCGAGCGCCTCTGCGCGCGAGGAATTGTGGTTCCAGACGGCGACGTCCGCGATCGGACGCACGCTCGCATGTGCGGCGACCAAATAAGGAGCGAGCGCGACGGCACCGACCATCCCGAGGCGGCGCGCATCGTCGCGCGCCAGATAGGAGGCGGCGAGCGCGGAGGCCGCGGCCGTGCGCCACAAGGTCAGCGCCTGCCCGTCGATTGCAGCGAGCGGCGCGCCCGTGGCGCCATCCAGCAAGAGGTAGGCGCCGAGCACGCTCGGCAGGTCGCGCGACGCATTGCCGGGATAAACCGAGACTACCTTCACACCGGCGAAAGCGGGCTGCGCGCTCCCCTTTGTCCAGGCCGGCATCAGGAGCAGCGTCGCGGCGGGCTCTCCCGGTCTTTCGATCGCGTGGTGGTGGCGGACCGGCACTTCGACCTCATCTTGGAAGCCGTGGCGCAGCGCATCGATCAGAGCGGGGAAATCGAAGATTCGGTCAAGGTCGTCGGCCGACAGGACCCGCATCAATACCCGTCAGCCGCGCACTTCAGCCGCGCTCGGGGCGCGGCAGGAAGCCGGCGGTATCGGCCGGCGGCGCATTCCGCTCGACCCGTTCGGCGTCGGCGCCGAAAAGAGCCGCCTCGCGACGGCGCACGCGGCGGCGGTGCCGCATCTGGCTCATCCAGGCCACGAGGCCACCGACGAGCACGCCGAGGACGAAGAGGATGAAGGCGAGCTGGTAGAGCGGGAGATCGAGCTTTAGCACCGGATCGGCGGCGTCGAAGGGATTCAGATACACCGTCACGTCCTGGCCGTTGGCGACCGCAAGCGCCAGGATCGCGGCCAGGATCGGCAGCAGGATGACCCACTTCAGGATCGTGCCAAGCGTGCGCAATTCCTCACCCAGAAGTAGCGTTCAGGCGCTCGCGCATGTCTTTGCCCGTCTTGAAGAAGGGCACGTATTTCTCCGACACGACGACCTGCTCGCCGGTGCGGGGATTGCGGCCAGTGCGGGCCGGGCGATTCTTGACGGAGAACGCCCCGAAACCGCGGAGCTCCACTCTGTCGCCGCGCGCAAGCGCAGACACGATCTCCTCCAAGATGGCGTTGACGATGTGCTCTACGTCGCGCTGAAACAAATGCGGATTGCGCGAAGCAATCCGCTCGATGAGCTCCGACTTGATCACCGACGTGGCCCCCTAGCGATCCGATCGCCCGAAAAGCGGAGCCTGCCAAACCGACAGGAGACCGTCAACCGTAAGTCGGCGCGGAAGAATCGTCGCGGCGCCCGCGTCGAGGCCGATGAGGCGCACAAAGCCGGCCAGCGCGTCTTCCTGGAACATGGCGAAGACCGATCCGTCGGGCTTCCATTCCCTCAGCGGCAGGTCTTCAGACACGCCCTTCACGGATGCGAGCCAGGCGCGCGCCTCCGGATCACCGCCGACGTCGTCGATCAGCTTCAGGCGAAGCGCCTGCCGTCCGGTGTAAATGCTGCCGTCGGCAAGGCGGCGCGCCTCCGGCTTCGGCAGCCCGCGGCGATCGGCGACGAGACCGACGAACCAGTCATAGGTGTCGTCGACGACGGACTTCAGCATCGCTGTGGCCGCCGGGTCGGGCGCCTTGAAGATCGAAGGCTCGCCCTTGAGGGGTGCGCTCTTCACCTCCTCGTACTGGGCGCCGATCTTCTGCAGGAGCTCCTCGAAGTGGCCAAACTGGAAGATCACGCCAATCGAGCCGGTGATGGCGCTCTCGCGCGCGACGATATGGTCGGCTGCGATCGCCGTCATATAGGCGGCGGAGGCGCCGAGACCGTCGATCACGGCGACGACCGGCTTCTTTTCCGACGCGCGGCGCACGGCGTTGTAGAGCGCCTCGCCGCCGGACGCGGCGCCGCCGCCTGAATCGATGTGAAGCACGATCGCCTTCACGGAGCTTGCCTTGACGGCGCGGTCGATCACCTTGACGGCGTCGGGGCGCGTGGTGATGAAGCCGTCGACCCTGATGTCGGCGACCTGCCCGCCCACGGCGGCACCGAGGCCGTCCTTGTTCCACATGAGGCTCGCGCCGGCCAAGATCGCCAACAAGAGAATCACGAAGGCGGTGACCCGCCAGAAGCTGGCGCGGCGGCGCAACCGCCGGCGTTCCAGAATTGCTTCGGTGTCCATCGTTGCGCTCTCCAGGGTTCAGCCGCAAGGACGCTGAAAGCATGGCTTCGTGGCGCCTGCGCGGCGCCGGAAGTCATTGAGTTTCCTCAAGGTCCGCCGGCGACCCCTAGCGCGACGACAGCCGCCCGGCAAGGCTTGGCCAAGATCGCGAATGCTCGGCGGAGGATGCGCGCCGCTCCTGGTCCGCGCCGCGTGGGCTCTGCTAAGCCTTGTCGGCATGAACAAGCGCGAGCCGAGTGAAACTCCTACCGAACCGGGCGCCGAGCCGAGGCCCGGCGCTTCCACGCGCGTCACCCCGATGATGGAGCAGTACGTCGAGATCCGGGCGGCCAATCCCGATTGCCTGCTCTTCTACCGGATGGGCGACTTCTACGAGCTCTTCTTCGACGATGCCGTCACCGCCTCGCGCGCGCTCGGCATCGCGCTCACCAAGCGCGGCAAGCATCTCGGCGACGACATTTCGATGTGCGGCGTGCCTGTGCACGCCGCCGACGACTACCTGCAGAAGCTGATCGCGCTCGGCTACCGCGTCGCCGTCTGCGAGCAGATCGAGGATCCGGCGGAGGCGCGCCGCCGCGGCTCGAAGACGGTGGTCAGGCGCGCGGTGACGCGGCTCGTCACGCCGGGGACGATCACCGAGGAGCGCCTGCTCGATTCGGGCCGCAACAATTATCTCGCCGCGATCGTCAGGAGTGCTGCGAGCGACGGGGCCGACCGCCATGCGCTCGCCTGGATCGACATCTCCACCGGCGCCTTCCTGATGAGCGAGTGCCCGCCGGGCGGTCTTTCCGCGGCGCTCGCCCGGGTCGAGCCGCGTGAAATCCTGCTCTCCGAACGGAACGCGGACGATTCCGTGCTCCGCTCCGTCGTCGATGCGACGGAGGCGGCGATAACGCCGTTGCCGGCGGCGTTCTTCGACGCGACGACGGCGGAAGGCCGGCTCGCCGGACTCTTCAGCGTAAAGACGATGGAGTCGTTCGGCAGCTTCAGCCGCGCCGAGCTTGCGGCAGGCGCAGCGCTGATCGCCTATGTGGAAAAGACGCAGGTCGCCAAGCGCCCGCCGATCGAGCCGCCAAGGCGAATCAGCGACGGCGAGTCGATGCGCATCGACGCGGCGACGCGCGCCAACCTGGAGCTCTTCCGTTCGATCTCCGGGGGGCGCGAGGGAACGCTTTTCGCCGCGATCGACCGCACCAGAAGCGCCGCTGGATCGCGCCTCCTCGCCGAGCGGCTCGCAAGCCCGCTTTGCGACCCGGAAGAGATCGAAGCGCGCCTCGACGGCGTGCAGTTCTTTCTCGAGCGGCCAACGCCGCGCAGCAGCATGCGCGAAGCGCTCGCGAGCATGCCGGATATGCTGCGCGCGCTCTCGCGCCTCGGGCTCGACCGCGGCGGGCCGCGCGATCTCGACATGATCCGGGCCGGACTGGAGGCCGGCGCGCATATGCATCTGAAGTTGCAGGCGACGGCCGCCGAGGAGAGTCCGGAGGCGCTCGGCTCGACGCCTCGTCCCGGCGCGGAGCTCGAAACCGTACGGCCGGAGCTGACGGCGCTGGTCGAAGCGCTCTCGGCGGCGCTCGCCGATGATCTTCCGCTTCTGAAGCGCGACGGCGGCTTCGTCCGCGCCGGTTACGACGCGACGCTCGACGAGACGCTTGGGCTTCGCGACGAGAGCCGGCGGGTGATCGCCGGATTGCAGGCACGCTACGCCGAGAAGACCGGCATCCGTTCGCTGAAGATCCGGCACAACAACGTGCTCGGCTATTTCGTGGAGGTTCCGGCCGGCCAGGCTCCGACACTTCAGGCGAGCGCCGGGGCGAAGGAATTCATCCATCGGCAGACGATGGCGAACGCCATGCGCTTCACCACGACAGAGCTCGGCGCACTGGAACAGAAGATCGCCAGCGCGGCGGAGCGCGCGCTGCAAATCGAGCTTGCGATCTTCGACGATCTTTCAGCGTGCGTTGCAGCGAAGGAGACGGCGATCCGCACGGCCGCGCGCGCGCTCGCCGAGATCGACGTTTCCGCGGCGCTCGCCGAGCTTGCGCAGCGCGAAGATTTCTCGCGGCCGAAGGTCGACAGAAGCCTCGCCTTCAGGATCGAGGGCGGGCGGCATCCGGTCGTGGAGCAGGCGCTGAAGAAGAGCGGCGAGAGCTTCGTCGCGAACGATTGTGATCTCGGCCGTTCGAGGCTCGCTTCGCTCGCGCCTCAGGACGCCGGGGAGAATGGCGAGCGCGGCCGCATCTGGCTGCTCACCGGCCCGAACATGGCCGGCAAATCCACCTTCCTGCGCCAGAACGCGCTGATCGCCATCCTGGCGCAGGCGGGGAGCTTCGTGCCGGCGCGCGCCGCGCATATCGGCATCGTCGACGCCGTCTTCTCGCGCGTCGGCGCGGCCGACGATCTGGCGCGCGGGCGCTCGACCTTCATGGTGGAGATGGTGGAGACCGCGGCGATCCTGAACCAGGCGGGAGAGCGCGCGCTGGTCATCCTCGACGAGATCGGCCGCGGCACGGCGACGTTCGACGGACTCTCCATCGCCTGGGCGGCGATCGAGCATCTCCACGACGTGAATTTCTCCCGCGCGCTTTTCGCCACGCACTATCACGAGCTGACGGCGCTCTCCGCCAGGCTGCCACGACTCACCAACGCGACGATGAAGGTGAAGGAGTGGAAGGGCGACGTGGTCTTCCTGCACGAGGTGGCGCCGGGCGCTGCCGACCGCTCCTACGGCATCCAGGTGGCGAAGCTCGCCGGCCTTCCCCCTGCCGTCATCAAACGGGCGCGACAGGTGCTCGACATGCTCGAAAAGGGCGACCGCGCGCGGCCGGCGGTCATCATCGACGATTTGCCGCTCTTCGCCGCCGCGCGCTCAGAGCCCGACGCCCGCGAAGAGACGAAGGAAAACCCCGTGTTCGTGGTGCTACAGGCGGTCGACCCCGACGAGCTGTCGCCAAAAGAGGCGCTGGAGAAGCTCTACGAATTGAAGCGGCTCGGCCGGAGGGACGAACAGGCGTGACCCGCCTCGGCGCGGCTTGATCTGACGCGGCACCGCACTTAATGCATCGCGACCTTTGAATGTGTGAGCGAAGCAACTGCCGAGGCCACGATGACGCAACGACCCGAGGTGACCGGGTTCTTCCACAAAGAGACCTTCTCGATCGCCTATCTCGTCGTCGATCCAACGACGAAGCGCGGCGCCATCGTCGATCCGGTCATGGATTACGACGAGAAGGCCGGGCGCGTGTGGAGCGCCTTTGCGGACAAGATGATCGCGGCGGTGAAGGAGAAGGGCGTCACGGTCGATTGGATTCTCGACACGCATCCGCATGCCGACCATTTCTCCGCCGGGCCGTACCTCAAGCAAAAGCTCGGCGCGCCGACGGCGATCGGCGAGCACGTGAAGGACGTGCAAGAGCTCTGGAAGGGCATCTACAACCTTCCCGACTTTCCCGCCGACGGCTCGCAATGGGACCGACTCTTCGCCGACGGCGACACCTTCAAGGTCGGCGAGATCGACGCGCGCGTCATGTTCTCGCCCGGGCACACGCTCGCCTCGGTGACCTACGTCGTCGGCGACGCGGGCTTCGTGCACGACACGTTATTCCAACCCGACTTCGGCACGGCGCGCGCGGATTTTCCCGGCGGCGATGCGGCCGAGCTCTATCGCTCGATCAAGGCGATCCTGGCGCTCCCGGACGAGACGCGGCTCTTCACCGGGCACGACTACATGCCGGGCGGGCGGGAAGTGCGCTTCGAGTCGACGGTTAAGGAGCAGAAGCGCGACAACCCGCATCTCAAGGGCGACAAAACCGAGGCGGAGTTCGTCGTGCTGCGCAACAAGCGCGACGCGGAGCTGCCGATGCCGCGGCTGATCCTCTCCGCGCTGCAGGTGAACATGAACGGAGGCCGTCTGCCCAAGCCGGAAGCGAACGGGCGCAGCTATCTGAAGATCCCGATCGGCGCGCTGTAGCGGGCGCTCCGCCTAACTCCAGGCTACCCAGACCGACCTCAGCAAAAAGGCAATGGCGATGACGAGGGTCGGCCACATGAACCACGGGTAGCCGTGCCACGTCATCATGTTGATAGCAAACAGGGCGGCGATCGCGACACTTGCGAAGGCGGCCCGGCGTGCCAAGCGCTGACGTCGCGTCCGCTGCGAGCGAGGCTGTGGGCCTTGCGGAGCTCCCCGCGCCTCGGGGACAGAGGGGGCTTCCGCCGGCTCGGTCGATCGGTTCGAAAGTCCCGCTGATCCGAGCGGTGCCTCCGCCGCACCGAGCATGACGCGATATGCGGGGACGGCTTCCGAGATGTTCTTGACGGTCTGCGCTCCAAGGTAATCGAAACCCAATGAGAGCTTGTTTCTGACCTGCTCGAAGACCGAGCCGGAAATCAGGATGCCTCCGGGCTCGGCGAGTTGCTGCAGTCGCGCAGCGATGTTGACGCCGTCGCCGAAGAGGTCGGCGCCGTCGATCATCACATCGCCGAGATTCACGCCGATGCGAAAGAGCATGCGTCGCGCTTCCGGCAAGGCGCCATTCCGCTCGGCGAGATCGCGCTGGATGCGGGCGGCGCAATCGACGGCATTGACCACGCTCGGGAACTCAGCGAGGACGCTGTCGCCGGCGGTGCTCACCAGCCGGCCTCGATGGCGGTCGATCTCATCGGCGATCGCTCGGCGACAGGCCTTGAGCCTGGCAAACGTTCCCGCCTCGTCCGCCTCCATCAACCGACTATATCCGGCGACGTCGGCGGAAAATATAGCGGTGAGCTTTCGGTCGGGCGCGGCGTCCATGTGCCGAATCTATCCGACCGGGACAATCGTGGCGAGCCAGCGCCTAGTCCGCCATCAGCTCGTAGAGCACGAACGACTCGATCAGGATCGAGCGTTCGTCGATGAGCTGCGCATGGAAGCCGGCATCGGCGATCAGCTGGCCGAGCCGACCGAGATCGGAATCCGACGACAGAAGCAGGTAGACGCGACCGCCGGGCTTCAGCCGCTCGCGCGCCTGGGCGAAGAGCGCGGCGATGTCGCGATAGCCGGGGCCGGCATGCCAGGCGCGGTCGGCGACGTCGCGCGGCTCGCCAGCGAAGGACGGCGGGCTTGAAAGGATCACGTCGAAGAGCGGCCGAGGCGCGATTCCCGAAAGCAGATTCGAGCAGACCGGGAAGACCCGATCTGCGAGACCGTTCAGGCAGGCATTGTCGGCCGCTGAGAGCGCCGCGTTCGGGTTGATGTCGATCGCAACGACGCGCTCCGCTCCGGCGCG
>Ga0307442_1000018_pt1 | contig 53329 bp, 47 predicted proteins | sample SalMarWE160430MG_FD_202143 | JGI IMG/M metagenome (GOLD analysis project Ga0307442, IMG submission 202143) | Salt marsh sediment microbial communities from the Plum Island Ecosystem LTER, Massachusetts, United States - WE1604-30 | ecosystem: Environmental > Aquatic > Marine > Intertidal zone >...
TTTTTTTTTATAAATCTTTAAATTAAATCTAATGAACAAGGGAACCTTATGAATGAAAAACGTGAAATTAAAAACTCAAATTTCGATTTTAATTTACTCTCATCAAGGGAAATTCAAGCATTTTTGATTATTTTAGCTTCTGATGGAAAAGAAATGTCCCTTTTAAAGAATACAATCGATTTACATTTCGGCCATAAAAGCAGAACTAAAGGTTATGACTATATTAATACATTGTGTAATAAGGGATTAGTTAAAAAAAAAAATAATAAAGAGAAAGAAAAAAAACAAGTCACAATTCATGTTAAAAAAAAAGTAAGACTAGAATATGAGAAATTAATAGTGCCAACAATAAGTGATACTCAAGATGTCGTCAGGGAGCTTCTACGAGATAATCTAGAAATTATGAAAGACATGGAGAAATATCGGGAGAAAATAAAGAAATATACTGAAACTATTATAGATGCTGTAAAGGAGTTGATTAGTACAACTTCTTCAAGTAATATAAAAAAAAAGCGATTTCAAAAAAAAATAGCTGATTTAATATGGAAATACTATAGTGATGAGATGTTTGAGACTGAGATGTTTTAAAAATTAAGCACTAAATATATATTTAATACTAAATAAGATTGAATTAATATTATTAGGATTAAAATTATCGGATAGGTAATCAGAAAGAATTGATTTTCCAAAGTATCTTACAAGTGAGAATTATTCTTGTTAGTATTGGGCAAGGCTGGCCTATCATTTATCTTTCAATTTTTGCATATATACTATTACATCGAAGAAAAAATCGTTCTACTCGAACATTAAGTGCATTTTTTCTGATGTTAGCTTCCGCATATGCTTTCGCCTTTTTTTCAATCTTCGCGATTAATACTCCTTTTGCATATCCATTATATCTAATAACTTGGTATTTGTACATATTTTCTCATTTTTTATTTATTTTATTTACTTGGTTATTACTTCATATTAAAGAACGTATAGCTTTAAAAAAATACTTCATTTTAATCATTTCATATGGTATATTAATAACTTGGATTATTTGGATTGCTTTTTTTAATGATGGGATTCTATATGATGAGACAACGGGATGGAGACCGTTATTTTCTTTACAATTTGCTATTATAAATTGGATTTATATCTTTTTCTTTCTTTTGATGCCCCAAATAATCATGTCTTTAAATTTAGTTAAAGTCTTTAAGGTTAGCAAAGTAGTTTTAAGAATAAAACTTTTTTTAATTTCCTCGTTTTTAGAATTTACAGTCATTAGTTTAGTAGTATTATATAACACTTTGCCTGATAATAATATATATCATTCTATCCATATAATTATAAACCTCCCACTTGGCATGCTCGCCGCTTATCTCATTTACAGAAGTTTTGGCAGGAAAATTGAATAGAAATTCACGATATGAAAGATATATTTGACATTATTAGATAATTAGTTATCTTAAAAGGAGAATTTACATGATTTTATTTCTGGCATTTGGGGCAGAAAAATCCATGTCTACCAGAAATTTCGTATCTTTCAAGCTTATTTGTACAATTTGGGCATTCTCCATCCTTGCTCCTATGTGGGATTAGAAGATCTTTAGAATAATTTTCTAATTCTCCTTTAAAATCAATACCGTATTGTAAAACCTTTTTAATGTTTTGAAATAACTCTTTTAGTTCATTTTCATCAAGAGTATTAATTTTTCTCTTTGGATTGAGTTTACTCTGGAATAAAATCTCATCACTATAGATATTTCCAATACCCGCGAATATGGATTGATTTAATAATGCAGATTTCATGATAGCAGATCGTCTACCTAAAGTTGTTTTATAATCATCGTATGACATCTTATAAGCATCAGGTCCCAAGTTCTTTTTATCAAGGAAATCTTCTAGTGAATTTGTTAAATCGAGATGCCCAAACATTCTTTGAGAGATATATGATAAAAAGTGACCGTTGGTAAATTGAAATAAAACTTTTGTATATTTTGGCTCATCTGTTGCGTTTTCAAAATACTCGAGATCTCCGGTCATGCCGAAATGCATGATTAGATATTGAGGGTCTATTTTTATTAGCAAATATTTTCCATGTCTAATGGTTTCTTGAAAGTTTTTATTTTTAAGAGCTTTAGTAAATAATTCTTTTGAGACTTTTAAGATACGCTCATCTCTAATTTTTACCTCTTTTATCACGTGATTCAATGAGGTTTTATCAAAGTATTTCTTGAAAGTTTCAACTTCTGATAATTCTGGCATTTTTATTCTTGTTTGTTTTTAAATGCATTTAACGCAATCTTAGTGGAATGTTTTGCTTCTTCCATGGTAACCATACCAATCGTAACAGAGCAAATATTGTGCTTTGAGATATAATCATAAGCGACTTCTGGATTAGATCTCCCAGCGGATAAGGTTTTCATGCCGACAAAATAACAATCGTCCCTTGTATTTACAATTTCTTCCAATTGCATTTTATCTCCCATGAATAATCCTGTGTCATTAAAAGGAATTAAGAATGCTTTCACATCCGTGTTTTTAAAAGCATAATTCAATGTAGAAATAGGATTATGAGCAGCAATTCCAGGAATTATTCCTCTGGAGGTAATTTTTCCAATCATTCTGGTAAGATTTTCATCCTTTTTATCAGAAACCATTCCATGTGCGAAAATAATCTTAGCTTCCGATTCAACTAATTCTTCAATTAAAGGGTCTGGTCCTGGTGCTGTGGAACCTGTAATTATATAATCATCATGAGATTCCCGCATGATTCTCGCAGCTTCTGCTACTTTACCAACTGGAATCATTTGAATTCCTCGACCTCCTGCTTCATAACAAGCCTCCATGATCTCTAGCAATGCTTGAGTGTCATTCATAAACTTCTTGCGATAAATGCGCGCATTTGCCCCAAATTGTGCTGCTCCTAAAAAAGGGGATGTTCCGGTCATCACCAAGGGGATTTTTTCTTCTAATATTTTGCAAAAAATCAATAGTCACCTATTTAATTTCCTAAAGTATGTTAGAAATAAACAAACTGGCACATTATTTCTATTTTATGATTATAAGATTAGTTAAGAAAAAAAAGTTATAATCAAGGTTAGATAATAATATTTAATTAATTTTGATATAAATCGAATAACATGACAGACTCAAAAGCAATTAAAAACAATCCTTTTAAAGAGATTGGTAAAATCCCTTCAATGAAGTATTCCAGCGAGTATTCATTGAAAAATTTTCACGTAGAAATGCGGGATGGCGTGAAAATCGCTGTAACACTTTGCTTGCCGAAAGATTTAGGGTCAAATGATAAAATTCCAGCTCTTTTAACTCAAACGCGTTATTGGAGAGCAATGGAATTGAGAATTCCATTCAGATGGGTTTTTGATGAAATTGTTTCAACAGCTCCCAATCCAGAAATAGTTACAGCTCGAGGATATGCATTTATTATTACTGATGTGAGGGGGACAGGTGCATCATATGGGACTAGAAAGTATCCTTTTTCTGATGTAGAAGTAAAAGATGGCTATGATATTGTTGAATGGATTATATCTCAACCATGGTCAGATGGAAATGTGGTTTCCAAAGGAATATCATATACTGGTACAACTACAGAATTATTTGCTTCAAATAATCATCCGGCAATTAAGGCCGTCATACCAGGGCATGGATTTTGGGATCCCTACACTGATGTTGCTTTTCCCGGAGGCGCATATGATCATGGATTTATGGAAGCATGGTCTTTTTTAGGGAAGAATTTGGATATAAATAATCCAAAAGTCTTTAGAGAAGTCATGCCTGAGTTATGGTTATATGTTAGAGGTGTCAAGCCTGTTGATGCTGATAAAGATTTGAATTTACTCAATGAAGTTGCAGAACTACATAAATCAAACGAATACGTTTTTGAACATACTATTAATAAAAGTTTCCGAGACGAAAAACTTCCTGATAATACGAATATTGATGATCTTAGTGTATTTAAAAGAAAACCACTAATCGAAAAGTCAAACATTCCAATATTAGCTTGGTGTTCTTATTATGATACGGGTTATTGTGATGCAATAATTCATAGATTCCTTAATTATACAAACCCATTAATCTGTATTTTGGGAGATTGGAATCACGGTGCGGCACTCCCTGCTAATCAATTTCATTTGGATAGGTCTAATGTAAGCCCCTCACCTCATGAACGAATACAAACTTGGATGAATTTCTTTGATCAATGTATCCATGGAGATGGAATCCAAGGGAAAATATTATATTATTATACAATTGTTGAGGAAGCATGGAAAAAAACCATGACCTGGCCACCAAAAGGATGTAACTATCAGAAGTTATATTTTTCCGATAACTTCACTTTATCTAAAGAAATACCTAATGAGGAAAATTCGAAAGATGATTATAAAATCAATTACCGTTCTAGTTCAGGGAGATTTAATCGTTGGTGGGCACTTTTAGGCTTACCGATCATTTATGATAAACGAGCTAAAGAAGATGAAAGATTATTGACTTACAATAGTGCACCATTTACAGAGGATACAGAAATTACCGGACAAATTATAGCGTGCCTATACATCTCTTCTACCCATGATGATGGTGCTATATTCGCATATATTGAAGATGTTGATGATGAAGGAAATGTTACTTACATCACAGATGGAGAATTTCGTGTTATACATAGAAAAATATCACCAAACCAGCCTCCTTATAAAACTCTCATTCCCTATCATAGCTTTTTGGAAAAAGATGCATCCCCTCTTATTCCTGGAGAAATTGCTGAGATCAAGTTTGGACTACATGTTACTTCTGTTCTTATAAAAAAAGGACATAAGTTGAGAATTGCGATAGCTGGATGCGATAAGGACACTTTCTCTAGATATCCGACCGAAGGTAGACCAACAATAAGCGTTTATCATTCGAAAAATCATGCGTCTTACATCGATATTCCAATTATTCAAAATGATAAAAGAGATGATAAATAATGGAAGAACTCATACCTATCATGAAGGAAAAAATCAAAGAAAAGATATTGATAAAGGAAGATAAAGAAACACTTACCATAACTCTTATTGTTAAAGGTGATATCTTTGGAAAATTTCTGTATCCCGATGAGATCCCAATTATTTTAAAACTCTACGGTGGATTGAAAGAAGATCTTCAAATGGAAATTAATATCAATGAAAAGGAGCAAAAAGCAGATATAATCTTCGAAAATGAAGATGATTTTAAGAAAATTCAATCAATCATGAAAAATTTATGGGAAAACGCTGTAGATATGTTAGCAGAACTCTTAAAAGGTAAATATGATGTAATTAAAGATGTACCTAACATTGATAAATAATTTTTTTTATTTTTAACTCTCTTTATTTGAAAGAGAAGATTCAATTCGATCTAACCATTCATTCACCAAAATGGTAAAGGTTTGTTCTTGTTCTATCTGTAGATTATGACTTGCTTGGTCTAATATTGCATACGTGGCACGTGGATATTTTTCTATGATAGCCCATGCGTCTTGATATCCCACCGTCGAATCTTGCCTACCTAATAAAAAAAGTGAAGGTTTATCAAATCTTTTTATTTTCTCATCTACATTAGATAAAAATGGATACCCTTTTTTTGCAAGTTTGTCTAAAAAATCATTATTTGCAATATCTATCCCAGCTTGAATCTCTTTTTTATAGCGTTTTGACATTTTTGAATTCAGTTGTGGAATTGGAGTGTTAATTTCTGGCAAAATACGTTCATTTTGTACAGCTTTTATGACAGGACAAATAAATAATGCGCCTTCTACATTTTCAGGTTCCTTATAAATAATACCCCTACCTAAATAACTACCGTAAGATTCACTCGCGATTAAAAATCTCTGATTGGGAATTATTCTTTTAATAAATTCAATGCATATATCAAGCATTTGATCTGAGCTCTTTATCCAAGATTCAGCATTGGTCTTTCCCATTCCTGGTAAATCGAAATAAATGCGCTTATAATTATTCCTTTCGTTAAAAATGGGTTCCATGCATCCTTTAAGTACTCGATGATCAAGGGTGAACCCATGGAGATTTATAACTGGTAAGCCGTCGCCGTAAGTTTCGTAATGTATTGATGCATTTTTAAGTTTACATTCCATATTTATCATCAAAATTAGCTAATTTAACTTTTGCTGCAAGGTAGTGAAAAAATCCGTTAAATCTATATTTCCACCACTAATGATTAAACCAATTTTTTTATTTTTTATGAAAGAAGGATCAATATCTCCATAAAGCAGTCCAGCTAAAGGAACCGCACCAGAGGGTTCGACAACTAATTTCATGCGCTCCCAAAAAAACCTCATGGCGTCAATGATTTGTTCCTCTGTAACTGTAATTATTTCACTTACTAAATCTTGGATTATTGGAAAGGTTATTTCACCAACTGATGTCCTTAATCCGTCAGCGATTGTATTAGGATTTACAACAGGAATTCGTTTTCCTAATTTGAAAGATTGATAGGCGTCATCAGCATTCTTGGGTTCAACTCCAATAATTTTAATTCGGGGGTCTAATCCTTTTGCTGCTATGGAGCAACCACTGATTAATCCTCCTCCTCCAACTGGGGCTAATAATAAATCAAAAGTCCCAATTTGATTAATAAATTCTAAAGCTGTTGTACCACCCCCAAAAATTACATTATAATCGTCAAATGGATGGACTAATTTATATCCAAATATATCTATTTGCTCTTGGGTCAATCTTGCACGATCCTCGATAGTAGATTCTGAAAAAAGGATTTTTGCTCCATAACCCTTTGTAGCTTCTATTTTAGAAGTAGTCGCATTTTTAGGCATTACAATCGTAGCACTTATACCTAAGATGTTTGCAACTAATGCTACTGCTTGAGCAAAATTACCAGATGAATGAGCAATAATCCCTTTTTCTCTTTCTCTAAAGGGTATTTGGCTAATGCAATTCCAAGCACCTCGAAATTTGAAGGATCCAGTTCTTTGAAAGTTTTCACATTTTACAAAAACTCTTTTACTTTTCGTCAATACGTCTAAAGTTCTGCTTTTCATTACTGGGGTCTGATTAGCTGCTTTAAAAAGTATCTTATAAGCCTTTTTCACTTCTTTGAAAATAATAATCCCCTTTTGGCGATTTATAGCTAAGTATTAGATAAGTAAATATTTGTAATCTTAAATATAATATCGATTAATTATTAATTAAATACATAAATTAAAAGTTTAAAACATGCCATTTATAGAACTTGATGAAGGATATAAAATCTTTTATTTAGATAAAGGAAGAGGAAAAAATGTAGTTTTCATTCATGGTTTTTTAGGCTCTTCTTGGTTATTTGAAACCCAAATAGAAATTTTCTCAAAAAACTATAGAACTATTGCAATTGACCATTTGGGTCATGGAAAAAGTGATAAGCCAAAATCAGAATCTTATAAATTAACTGATTTAGCAAAATATCTAGAGAAGACTCTTGAAAAAATTATTGGAGATGAAAAAATTATCCTTTGTGGTCATTCCATGGGTGGAATGATTGCTTTGAGTTATGCTACAAATCCAGTACTAGCAAAAAGGTTAGAAGGATTAATTCTGATGGGAACGGCTCCCAAATTAAAGAATCCTGGTTTGGTTCAATATATCGAAGATTTAAGAGCTGGTACAATGTCTATTAAAGATCGTGAGACAATTGAAACAATCTTTGTAGGTCTTTGTTTTCAACGAAAGGCACGGAAAGAACAAACAAAGCTAATAAAAGAATTTGTTGATCGAACTCTTGAAAATGAAGAATTTGTAGCGCTTAGGACGATGGAATCAATCATTAATAATTATGATGTCGAAGATAAACTCTCAGATATCACAATACCTACCTTGATATTAACAGGCGATAAGGATAATTTTATCCTTCCTGAAGAGTCAAAATTGATGACCCAAAAAATTCCTAATTCAAAATTAGTAGTTTTTACTCCAAAAATCGGACACATGATCCAATATGAGGCAACTGATGACTATAATAAAGCTGTAGAAATATTTTTAAGAGAAAGATAATTCTTCTCTCCAATTTTTTAATTTTAATTATTTTAAATACTGTAATTACTCTATAATAGATGTTTCTGAAGTAGCTAATCGGTTTAATGCAGATTCGTCAATTTTTATACCCCATCCAGAACCTTTTGGAACTTGAGCAAATCCATTACTGTAATCGATAGGAATTATAATTAAATCATCTTCTAACATTTCTTGACCAAAAAGTTCGGTAGCATAATTAATTGAGTCATATTTTGCAGCGTGGAGATGAATATGCATTGCTGAGGCAATTCCTAATGGTTGATTGTGCAAAACTACGCCTAAACCTCGCAATTTTGCATAACTTATAGCTCTTAAAGCCTTGGTGACGCCTCCAGGTCTTTCGGAATTAATTCCTAAAACTCTTACAGCATTCAATTCTACTAATGTGATAAAATCCCTCAAACAAAAAAAACCTTCATGAGACATTAAAGGTGTATCTACGTTTTTTTGTACATATGCCATTCCCAAATAGTCATTAGATTTCACGGGTTCTTCTGCATAGTCTATCCCATAAGGTTCTATTGCTTTAATCGCTCGAACGGCGTTCTGAGGCGTATAAGCTTGATTATAATCTACACGTAAATGAATATCATAACCTAAAGCATTTCGAATTGATTTGACAACTTCTTTATCGTTCTCAATTGTTTTTCCAAGTTTTAATCTAAAAGATCGAAATCCTTTTTTATAATAAGATCGAACTAATCCTTTCATTAACATTGGGCTTCCTAATGGAATTAAAGCTGCTAAAGGAATTTTTTCAGCCATTTTTCCACCCATTAGATAACAAGCAGGTATATCTTTAATATTTCCTATAAGATCGTACAAAGCCATATCTAGTAGTCCTTTCGCAACTTCATTACGAGCTAGGTTAATATCCATGCGATAATTAATTCTTTCTAAATTAAATGGATCTTCACCGATAATGTATTTTGACAAGCTATTTTTAATAGCATCAACGATTTGATATGGTGAAACTCCTGTTTCAGGTAACCATATAAAAGATTCACCTAAACCAATACTTCCATCTTTACTAATAAGCTTGCATATGATAAAATCTCCACCAAGCCACGTTTCTTCAGCTTTTATAGCCATGCCTAACCCTCCTTCTGATTCTGCCATTGCCTTTTTGACATAATCTTTAAAGGGTACAAATAGTGGTGTTAATTCGATTCTTTCAATTATGTTTTTCATATTCTTTCAGATAAAAATGATTTTTTCAAGTAAAAAATAAAATGATACAGCATTACCTAAGTAAATAATCATTGTTAGAAACGCGATAATTATTTTAGAGAGAATTGAACGTTCGAGTGACCATTCATAAGCATAATAACACATCAATCCCAAAATGATTTCTGGAATGATAATGTAGAGTGCACCATATCCAATAAGCGTCACATTAATTGCATGCCAAGAGCCTAAAAGCCACATGGCTTGTTCAGCAATACCGAAAATCAACAATGATATTAGTCCAATGAAGATGTACATAATTTTTTCTGAATATTTGTTTTTCAAAATATTTCCAAAATAAATAATTATAAAGAATGGAATTGCCCATAATCCTGCCATATACCCTGAAACAGGGCCAATTTTGATGAATCCATCAGGAGGGAAAATTAACACATTTAATTGGGATACCAAGAACCAATCCGGCCAGATCTGAAATAAACTTAATATCAGCGAAAACAACCATATATTAAACCAAGTAGAATGTTTTTTAATCATGCCATAGACAGGAATTAGTATATTATATGATAAAACAAGAAGAAATAACTTGATTCCAATTGGAAACACTGGAATTAATAAGATAATTACGCAAACCACCGAAAATAATGCATGAACAACAATAAAATCAATATTTTCTTTTTTTATCATTCTTTTTCCTATTTTTCTCTGCTATCATATTAAATTGATATTTGAATATAAGTTTTAGAGAATTCGTTATCTCATTTTTAACTTAATATTTCAATAGCTTTTTAAGAAGAAATGTCATTTTTAGAATTATGAAATGTATCAAAAAATATATAAAAGAAAATCAATCAGATCACCCAGCACACTGGGCTGAAATACAATGGTAATTTTTTTTTTAATAATTTTATAAAAGTATTTATAGATTTAGGACGATTTTTTAGAATAAATATCATATAATAAAACTGATTATTATGGAAATTAACATAAAAAAAAGAAGGGAAGAATTTGAGGAGGGTTATCACTCAATTGAAACATCTGATGGAATAATTTTATTTTTAAGGGCTTGGATGCCAAATAAAAAATCAAATGTAGCAATTCTGATCCTACATGGAATCACTGCCTATAGTGGCCCCTATGATCTGATCGGTTCTCAATTATCTAGCGTCGGTTATGCAGTGTATGGGCTAGATTTACGAGGACATGGATTATCTGATGGTATTAGAGGAGATTATCCAAGCAAAGAAAGACTCATTTTAGATCTTGGTGAAACAATTGACTTTATAAAAAATAGGCATGAAAAATTGATCCTTCTTGGCCATAGTTTAGGAGTAATTACAGCAATTGTAGCATTAACTAACTATAAAGAAAAGATAGATGGATTGATTCTTTTGAGTGCAGCAAGGACAACAAGACCAGGAGTGTATTCTAAAATGCAATTCACAAAAAAATTGAAAATTTTATTCAGCTCAATTTTAAAACCAAGCAAAGCAGTAATCTCCTACCAGAGAGAAGGAATGTTAGGTTTAGATGATCCTTTATTCAATTTTAAGTATACGTTGCGTTTTATGAAAATTTTAAGTGCTAAGAAAATTAACTTTCCCCAAAATTTAAATATTCCAATTCTTCATGGGATTGGAGAGAATGATGAACTTTTTAGTGTTGAATCGGCACGTAATTTTTTTGAGGAGATTCCAAATAATAATAAAAAATTCATCATATTGCCAGGAGCGAAGCATGCCGTTTTTCCAGATGGTTCTTGGGCTGAAATTATTGAATGGCTGGTTTATAATTTTAAAATAACTTGAAAATTTTAGGATGGAAAAAAAAATGCTGAAAAATATTACTAATGTGACTGTCATTGGAATAGGAAATTTAGGTAAGCAAATTGCCGAATGGTCTGCGTTACATGGATATAATGTTAAAATGTATGATATAAATTCTGCTGATTTAAAGAAATTTTTTATAGCGGTATCACAAAAATTGAAGTCACGAGAGGGTACTGGTGAGATTCAGCAATTTGATTCCATTTCTGAAGCAGTTAAAGGAACGGATTTAGTGATCGAGGCAGTTCCAGAGAAACTTGATCTTAAAAAACAAGTATTCAAGATTATCGATGAGCACGCACCTTCTCATGCAATTATAGCTACAAATAGTTCTTCAATTCCTGTATCAAGAATTGAAAATAGCGTTAAACGCAAAGAAAAACTCTTAAATATTCATTTTTATAAATTACCCGATTTTCCGATGGCTGATATTGCTCGAGGAACAAAAACTAGTGAAGATACTTTTGATATAGGAAAAAAGTGGTTAGAAAGTATTGAGATTACTCCATTGGTTCTTAAAAAAGAATGCCTAGGATTTGTATTTAATCGAGTATGGCGAGCAATTAAGAAAGAATGCTTAAAGATCTGGGATGGTGGTTATGCTGATATAGAAGACGTAGACAAGGCTTGGAAGATATTTACAAACATGAAAATTGGACCATTTCAATTTATGGATATAATTGGACTAGATGTTGTACTTGATATAGAAATGATGTATTATAAGGAAAGCGGAGATCCAAATGATGAACCCCCTCAAATCCTTAAAGATAAAGTAAATAGAGGGGAATTAGGGGTAAAAACGGGTAAAGGATTTTATAATTATGATGTTCAATAATAAGTTATTAACACCCATAAAAGGTGAAATTATCCACTCAATAATATAATCAAAATCCACACTAATCCAAAACTAATGAGGATAGAAAAATTTACAATTATCGTCATTAATTTTTTATTATATTCCAATTCTACAGAAAATGGTATTACGGCAAGACCTACAGGTAAAATAAGTGAAATAGCAATAATTAATCTGAATAGATTACTAAAAATTGTTGCTGGAAGTAGATAAAATAACAATAAACCGCAACTTAACCCTATTGAGTATCTGATTAGCAAGGATTTTCCAACCATTACCCACTGATCTTTTTGAAATTTAAAGTTTAAAAATATTCCTAATAGTAATAAAACTAATGGTGAATTTGCTTTGCTAATCATATCAATTAATTCAGTAATAAAGACAGGTAGCATAAAACCTGAAAAATTGATGATAATCGCTACGATGTAACAAATCAAGGGAACAGATTTTAATAAACTTGACATGACATTTTTAAAATTAATCGGGTTTTCATCATATTCACTTTTTGGTGAATATATCCTTCCTATGGTAAAACAAATTATAAATATAGATACTGCGTTTCCCGCGTCTACCATTGCGATTAATTGAAGACCATTTTCCCCCCAAATTCCTTCAATTAAAGGGAATGAAAAGTTTGCCACGTTAAATCCAATTATTGACATAAATAATAAACCTCTTATATTCTTTGGATACCTTTTAAACACAATCTTTCCAAAGAGGACCATAAAAAGACTATAAAGAATACTAATCATAGGTAACAATATGAAAGTTATCTCAAATGTTATTGTAGTTGTTATTTTTAGAATAACAGCAGGTAAAGTTAAATTGAAAATAATTTTTGATATGATTTCTCCATTTTGCTCGGTTAGTATTTTAGATCTTTTTAATAAATATCCAATAGCAATAATCGTTAACGAAATTAAAAATACAATATTAACATCCGTCAAATTTTTAGATTCACTATATCCCTTAACAATATCTTAAATATTTTTAGTAATAAATAAGGAAATTTATTCCTTTTCAAATTAGATATTGGGTCATTTTTAAAAATATAAATAAATTAATCATTAATTATTGTATATCAATTGATATAACATTTTATCTAAAGGAATTAATATGAAAGCAGATTTTATTAAGGACAAAAAATTGATCATTACAGCGGCTATTACGGGAGGTATTCATGGAAAGTGGGCCAATCCCTCATTACCTATTACAGCCGAAGAACAAGCTCAAGCTGCGTTAGAATGTTTCGAAGCTGGGGCTTCAATTGTTCACATCCATGTTCGTTCCGACGATGGACAAAATACCCCAGATTTGAAATATTACAATAAAACTATAAAATTAATTGGCGAGAAATGTCCAATCATAAGACAGATAGGAAATGGTATTGGAGCTCGTGTCCTTGAACACCATTTCACTACTAAATCTGGAAAAAAACGAATGACAACAGAAATCATACAACCAAGCTTAGAAGAGCGTTTAAACCTCCTTAATATTGATCCGGAACCAGAAATGCACACCATTAACTCAGGTTCATTCGAATTTAGAACCCCTTACGGAGGATCATTGTTCAAGAACCCACAAGAGTTCAACCGTAAATATATCAAAAGATGCAATAAAAAGGGATTCGGATTAGAAATTGAGGTTTATGATTCGAGTCATATCACTAATGTTTTAGAATTTGTTGAAACTGGATTATTAAAACCACCATTACATTTTTCCATTGTTTTAGGTATTAAAGGAGGTGCCCCCGCAACAATGGAAAACCTCCTGCACATGGTTAATCAAATTCCAGATAGTTCTACATGGCAAGTTGTTACAGTTGGCAAATATAATTTAAGAACTACAGTAGCAGCAATGTGCATGGGTGCTAATGTAAGAACGGGATTAGAAGATACGATTTATTATCAAAAAGGAGAGCTTGCTGAAGGCAATGCCCAATTAGTAAAAAGGATGGTTCGTATAGCTAATGAAATTGGGAGAGATGTGGCTTCAGTAGATGAAGCAAAACATATACTAGGTCTAAATTAAAATAATAACTAATTCTATTACTTTTTTTCTAGATTAGAATGATGAATTTTATAAAATATCATCGAAATTTATTTAAAAACATTTATCTATTCTTAATTTACTACTGTTATACTATATTCAAATTATAGATGGTTAATCATGAAAGTTATAGAAATTGAAGGAATTGGTAAAAAATATGCTGGAAAACTAGGACGAGCAGGGTATGTTGAGGTGAAAGATTTATCAAAACTTACTTGGGAAGAAATTAATGAATTAGCAAAAAAAACAAGAATCTCTTCTAAATTGATTGATAAGTGGCAAGAGCAAGCAGATTTGATGTCTCTAAAGGGAATAGGTCCTGAATTTGCAGAAGTATTAAATAAAATCGGGATCGATTCTGTTAAAGAATTATCAAAAAGAAATGCGCAAAGTACACTAGAGAAGATAAAAGTTTTTGACAAAAAAAGACCAAACGTAATAAGAAAAACTCCTACCAATGCTCAAATAGAGTCTTGGATAAAAGATGCAAAAGAACTTTATGAAGTAAAGAAACAGAAGAAAACTCCCAAAATGAACATAATCGATATCGAAGGTATTGGTCCAAAATATGCGAAAACATTAAAATCAAAAGCAGGAATCGAAAAATTGGAAGATTTAATGGTATTGACAAAAGCGAATATAAAAGAGGTCGCGTTAAAAACCAAATTATCAGCAAGTCTGATCGATAAATGGCAAGAACACGCACTTTTAATGAAAATTGACGGAATTGGTCCCGAATATGCTGATGCTCTTAATCAAATAGGAGTCGATTCTATAAAAGAATTATCTAAAAGGATCCCTCAAGCAATTCTCGATAAGATAGTAGAACTTGATAAAAAGAAGCCAAATGTTATCAGAAAGCTACCTACTTTAACAGATGTAAAAAATTGGACAGATCAATCCAAGAAAATGTAAAATCTTCTTTTTTTTATTTTAGTTATTATTATGACATGTCAGAATTAATTAATACAATTTACATCCATGTAAAAAGATTTATAAAGCTCTGTTTACCTTTGATTAATAATAATTAAAAAAAATTATTTGGGTGAAATAATGACAAGGAGCCCTCCAACATGGTTTGGATTTACTTTAACCCCAAAACAAGCAATATCACTTTTCGTACTAGCTTTATTCGGGGTTCTTATTTGTATTTTCGTATTTATTATGTTTGGTGTCTCATTCTACATAAATTTTTATTACTACACTAATGACCCATATTACATTGTAGATGATCCCTACTATACATATATGTTGATTAGTCAATTAATTCCTTTGATCTTTTTCTTTATAATCTTTATTATATGTTGCTATACTATGTCTTGCTGTAGAAAGACTGCAAAATATTATCAAAAGGAGAAAAATTTTTCTCAAAATCAACCTCAAAATCAAGTTCATGTCCCAAGAGTACAGCCACAAAAATTTCCTAATAAAGAGAATCCAATTTATAACAATACGTTGTTTTGTCCAAATTGCGGTGCTAGACACGGGGAATCTCATCAATTTTGTACAAATTGTGGATATGAATTAATCTAATATTTTTTATATTACACATTCATCATCTTATTATAATCTGATTTTGTTTGTTACCTTTTTTTGTAAAATAGTATAAAGATTTTTATATTTTCAATTTCTTCTTTCCTTAATACTTACTTATTTTAAGAGATATAATTGACTACTAATCTTCTAAATAATTTAGTTCGGAAAGATCCATCCATTTCTTTGACCGTGCCTTTATCTTATATGAAAGCACTAGAAGAAATGCCCAGTTTACCGATTTTGATCAAGCAAGCTAAGGGGTTAAGATATGCATTAGGGAGCCTGCCTATCGTTATTAGACCTGATGAAATGATTGTTGGAACTTTCGATGAGATGGTACCTGTTGCAATCCCTAGACCTGAGGCAACTGGACTTAGGATAATGAGAGAATTAGATTTGCTTTCAAAAAGAGAGGTTAATCCAATAAATATAACAGAAGAAGATATAAAATTAATGAAAGAAAAAATCGCTCCCTTTTTTAATAACAATTGTGTACAAGTTTATGCTGATGAAGTGGCTCCCAAAAATATTTTTGATGTCTTATATAGAGGGGTAGCTTATGTCTCTACAGAAGGAGGAGGTATAGCCCATGCTGTCATAGATTATGAACGCTTGCTCGAAAAGGGATTGAGATTCTATTTGGATGCATCTAATAAACATTTAAAAGAATTATCTAAGCAAATTGGAATCAAAACACGTGTTGATGAAAAAATAGCTTTTTACAAGTCAATGAAAATCCTAATTAAAGCAATCATCCAATACGCTAACAAATTTAGTGAACAAGCGATTAAACTTTCACTAGAAGAACTTGATCCTATAAGAAAGGCAGAATTGATTAAAATTGCTAATACATGCAAGCATGTGCCTGAAAATCCCCCTAGAAACATGCTTGAGGCACTCCAATTTATTTGGTTTATTCATCTGGCACTACACTTGGAAAATTTCGAGCATGGAATATCTTTTGGGAGATTAGACCAATATTTATTAAAATATTATAAAGGAGACGAGACGGAAGCTTTAAAACTCTTCATAAACTTACTTTTGAAAACAAATGAGATTGTTGCTCTATATGACGCTGTAGCGACTCAATATTTCGGAGGAATGGCTACGACTCAAGGAGTAGTTATAGGAGGGGTCGATATGAATGGCAATGATGCTACTAATGACCTCACTTATTTATTATTAAAAGCCCATGAATTAACAGCCGTTCCAAGTCCGAATGTTGTAATAAGATGTCATGAAAATACTCCAGATAAACTATATCAAAAGATTTCAAATATAATAGCTAATGGAAAAAATATAATTGGATTATATAATGATAAAACCGCAATTCAAACATTAACAAATGATGGGATTCCGCTTGAAAACGCACGCAATTATGGGATTGTCGGATGTGTGGGACTTTCTACTTCAGGGTTATCATTTGATAATACCGGTGCTATATTTCTAAATTTACCAAAAGCCTTAGAACTTACATTAGGTACAGAAGACACCATTTTAAAGGATTCGATACCGCTTGAGACAGAAATTGAAAAATTTACCACGATTGATGATATTTTAACTAGTTATAAAAATAAACTTAAAAAAGTTATGGAAATGGCAATCACCGCTGCTAATGCATATCAACAAGCTCATATTGAACTTAAACCGACTCCTTTGATGACTCTATGTATTAGAGGATGTTTTGAGAAAGGAATTGATGTTAATAAAGGTTCCGCAAAATATAATTTCTCAGGTATTCACTTGACTGGATTTTCAGATGTGGTGGACTCTTTAGCAGCCATCGATCATGTTGTTTTTGATAAAAAGATGGTTTCATCGAAAACATTAATTTCAGCTCTTAAGAATAATTTCAGGGGAAATAAGGAACTAAGATCTTATTTGCTGAATAAATGTCCAAAATATGGATGCGATGATGAGGTAGCTGATCTATTTGCGGAGAAATTAGCAATTATCATTCATAAAGCCATACAAGGATTCAAATGTGTTCGAGGAGGAGAATACCGAGTAGGAATTCATGCAATGACAACAAACGTCGGATTTGGCATGTTCACCGGAGCATTACCATCTGGAAGGAAAAAAGGAACTCCGCTCATTAAAGATGTTGCTCCTGGAAGTAGTAGAGGGGAAGGATTAACTGCAACGATTAAAAGTGTTACGAAACTTGATCACTCATTGTTTTCCAATGGATTAGCTTGTACATTAAATATAAATCCTGAAATTGCCAAAATTAATGATGGAAATATCTTTATTACCTTATTAAAAACATATTTCAAGAGAGGTGGATTACACATTCAATTTAATGCCATATCTGCTGAAACATTGATCAATGCTCAAAATTCACCAGAGTTGTATCGAGATTTAATGGTTCGTGTTTCGGGTTATAGTGCAAGATTTAATGATCTCCCAAAAGCTGTCCAAAATGATATAATTTCAAGATTTTGTTATAACGATATGAGATCCTGTTGATTTCGAAAAAAAAAAGATAGAAAAAATTATTTTTTAATTAATTTATAACCAATATATATTACTCCTAGAGCAACTACAATCATAGCTATTAAAGCAGTTATACCAACCGTAAAATTCATTGTGCTTTGCTTTAAATAAATGCCTAAGAAAGCCCAAATTATTACTAAACTATATACCCAATCTTTTCTTAAAAATAACATTAAATAGGTTATTAAAACCGCAACAATAATAACAAGAATGGTTAATATCTCGGGTAATAATCCATAACTTGGAAAACCAAAACTAGCTACTAATACGGCAGTAACATTTGCAATGGTTGCAACCGTTATCCAGCCTAAATATACACTAAATGGTGCGTGAACAACTCCTTTTTCAGTTCTGGACACATCTGCTTTTCCAATACCTAATCGTAAATATATTAAAAGTAACGATACTAATATTACAAGCATGGCTATTAAAGATAATGATATAATTTGATACTGCCATAATAGAATCCAAAAGAAATTACCTAAATTACTAATTATAAAGAAGTAACTCACTTTCTCCAAATAAGGCATTTCAATTTTATCCGATTTGAAGATATCCCTTATTTGGTAAATTGAAAATACACCTAATAGTAAATAGATAATTCCCCAGATTGAAAATGTAAGACCCGCGGGTACAAATAAGTTAGGAATGGCATCAGATAATTCTTGAGTGGTACCATTACCAAGTGGTAAGCTAACAGCTAAAAAATTAATAATTACGACTGCTATGAAGGTAACAAGATTTAAAATTTGTAGTACTATTTTTTTATTTCTTTCCATGTTTAAAACCGTTATAATTTGTTTTTTTAAAAATATAATTTGGATCCAAGAGATAAAATTTGAGATGTTATATAAAAATTTTTTCTATGAATTATTAATAATTGACAGTATTGTAGAAAAGAAAAAAAGAGTGCTTAGTAGATAATTTATAATTTAATAATCAGATGAATTTTAGCAGAAAGATAATATTAAGAAGAATTTGAATGGTAAATGCATGTTTTTTTGAAATTGTGAATGGTTAAAATACGAAAATAAAAAAAAGAAAAATATTATAATTAATTCAATGATAGATTAGGGTCTTTTTTAATAATTTTCTCATATTCTCGACTTTTTCGCAATATGAGTCATGGAATTTAAAGCAAAGAATTGAAACAACAAGTGTTATTGTCGGAAAGAAGAAAATTAAGGTTTAGTTCAAATTTAGAAATTTTTTTTAAAACTTAAGTAGAAAATAGATAAAGGAAAAAAGAGTTAATTTATTGTAGATATGGATGTTCTTTTAATTCCTCACGCATTCTTTGAAGTTTCTCGCCGTGTAATGGATATCGGGATAAAATTAAAATTGCTATAAAACATCCGATTGCAGGAAAAACAAACATTATTGTTTTAATTGCAATTTCCACTTCGTTAGGAGGTATATTAGGTACATAATTATTAGCCCATGATGTTCCTTGGAAAACAATTCCAATAGTCAAGATAGCAAATATGGTAGAAAATCTATGAATGAACGCGTTAACACCATAAAAGCTTGCAGATCGTTTTACACCAAATTTTATAGCATCTTCATCAATCACATCACCATGTAAAATATCAACATAAAAAAGAGCACCTGATAATGATATTCCTTGAATAGCAGTTACTATAATCCCTGGGATTATGTCACCGGGTCTCAATAGGACAAAGAAAAACAATAAGATGATCCATATTCCTAAAGTAAGCATAAAAGCATTCCGCATACCCAGTTTTTTTCCAAGTCTCACATGCAATGGGAGTAATAATGCAGCAACAATTAATGCTGAAGCTAAAGATATAGTAACTATGAACCCTTGATCTACACCAAGGATATAGGATGCATACAATGGTAGAATCATTATTAACGTGTTAAAAACATACCAAACTAGCATATTACTGAATGTAAATTTAAGAAACGTCTTATTTTTAATGGTTATTTTAAGAGACTCGGAAAATGAAGGCCTTTTTTCAAATATTTCTTGTCCTTCTTCTTTTTCATGAATTCCCTTTAATATGAAAGGTACTGCCGTAATGATAGTTATCACGGCAACCATTAATCCGCCTAGAATATAGTTATTTTTAATTATAACAAGTTCAGCAGGAGTTGTTGTTTCAGTTGGTACTAATGGAGAAAATAGAAGAGAAGGAAGGCTTGCAAAGATGATCCCAATGACAGTTAAAGCCTTAACAAAAACATTTGTTTGCGCTCGTTGATGCTCTGTTGGAAACATTTCCGGGAATAATGCATTTACATTCACATCCCATAAGGTATAGAAAAATTCAAATAACATTATTATGAAAAGGAAATAAATGTATTGTAGAAGTTTTTCACTCTCCACAAAAGGAACGGTAAATAAAAAGATCATCATTAAAGATAATGGAATGATTGTTATTACCAAATAGAATTTTCGTTTACCTAATTTCCCCCTATGTCTTGTTCTTTCAGAGAGACCCCCAAGTAAAGGATCATTAATGCTATTCCATAAGCTCCAAACAATGAATCCAATCATTACCGGAATCGTGCCCAAATTTACAACAGCGAAGTAATAAGTAAATACGAAGAGATTGAAAAATTGATATACCATCTGGTCTGGGATTGCTGAAAGAGCAAATAATATTTTTTTTTTAAAGGGTAATTTTTCTTCACTCATTTTTGATATCCTTTTTTTTTAAATTCAATAAATTTATTGATAAAGGTAATAGATTTTGATCTTTTTAAAATCATACGATTTCAATAGTTCAATCTAATTATACACTCACAAATCAATTGAATAACCATATAAGCTTAATAAAAAAGTTGATCGGTTATTAATTATGATCCATTGCTCCAAAAATATGAATTAGACTGATGATTTTTATCTCGCTTTAATAAGAGGATTAATGGGCTTCATTTTATTTAAATATTTAAAATTATTATCGATATCATAATTTAAAACCTAAATTATTGAGAGGTAATTTGATGAGTAAAGTTTTAATCTTATACGGGACGAGATATGGTACTACAAAAGAAATTTCAGATGAAATTGAAAAAGTTATTCGTGATAATGGAATAATTACTGAGAGTTTTAACTTGAAAGAAGTTAATTCAAAAAATATTCCCCCTTTAGACCAGTATGATGGCATAATCGTCGGTACGGGAATTAAAATGGGCATGTGGACAAAAGCGGTAAAGAATTTTATTCATAAAAGAAAAAATGAACTAAAGAAAAAACAGGCTTCATTAGCTTTCTATGTTTGCTGTGGAGAAGCACAAAAAGACATTAATACAGCTATCGAGAAATACATCAACCCTAGGTTGGAAAAAGCAGGAATCCAATCTGCATTAATAGATGCTTTTGGAGGAGCATATGATTTACGAGAAGGATCTCCATTATCTGGAATGATGAGAAAAATTGTTATTGGCATTATGAAAGAGGAGCGAGGTGTTGAAGATCCTGAGGGAAAATTATATGACTATCGGGATTGGGAACAAATCAGGAGTTTTGCTGACCAATATGTTACACTATTAAAGAATATATCATAAAAGGAGCAAATCTCTAAAATTTATCATCTAGAAACTTAAGCTAATTTCCTTAAAAGACTCATCTGTTTGGGAATGATTCAAAAGATTTCAGAAGATAGTTCAATATAACTATTATTTATCAATTATTTTATTATTGATGAATGATAAATAAAATCTGATAGATTTAACATCTTAAGTGATTACATAACATGACAGATTTAAATTTGGAAGTAACTTATTTTGAAAAAGGTGGTCCCCACAATACCGATAAAGCTTTAGAGGTTGCTAAAAAATATGCTGATGAATTTTCTATAAAAGACATTATCATAGCAAGCACGACAGGAATGACAGCAGGAAAAGCACTTAAAATTTTTCCTCCAAGCAAATATAATACGATCATAATTACGCATTCTTGTTACTTTGCTGGATTGGATAAAAAACAAGAATTTCCAGAAGATATAAGAGAAAAACTTAGTGCTGAAGGATTGAAGATATTCACTACCACTCATGCCTTGGCTGCAATATCTCGGAGCTTTCGAATTTCACTCAAACAATGGATGCCCGTGGAGATCATGGCTAAATTTCTTAGGGAAAACTTTAGCCAAGGAGTAAAAGTATGCATGGAAATAGCATCTATGGCTGCGGATGCTGGTTTGATATCGGATATCCAGAACGATGTAATTTGCATTGCAGGGACTGGACGTGGTGCTGATACGGTATGTTTGATAAAACCCATGCCTACGAGCATGTTCGATAAATTGAGGGTTAAGGTAATATTAGCAAAACCGTTATAAAAAATCTGAGTCTCAATCTCTTTTTTTAATTTTGAACGTTTTGAAGAATTCTAATTCATTTAACGCAAGATTTATAAGAAATTGGATAATAAAATCCATTAATTAAAATTTTCTATGTAAAAAAGATTAAAATGTCGTTAGAAAAATTAGATACAAATAATGAAGAAATAGAATTTGAAACTACAACGTCTAAGCGCAACGTGTTTTTTTGGGCTATGTATGACTTGGCTAATACAATTTATTCGATGATAATTGTTAGTCTAATTATTAATCGTTACGTGCTGGTTATTGGTCAACTAGAAAATGGAATGTCTTATGGTGATGTAAGCTTTCTTTTTGGGTTAATGGCTTTTATTATGCAGATAGCAATAGCTATCTGTATACCTTTCTTAGGAGCACTAAGTGATAATATAGGAAAGCGTAAACCATTTGTTATAAGTTTAACAGGGATAATCCTTCTATTCTCGAGTTTACTTGGATTCTTTCACGATCTTACAACAGTCTTCTTGTTTTACATCATAGCAAATGTCGCTTATCAATTTAGTTTAATGTTTTATGATGCGATGCTTCCATTTATTGCTAAAAGGGAAGATTACGAAAAGGTTGCTGGATTTGGAGTTGCTTGGGGTTATCTTGGGACGATTTTCTCTCTCTTTATCATGTTACCTTTAATAAGCTTATTGGATGATATGGTATCAAGTCCACCGGAATTACCAGGAGAGCCAGATATAACATATGGATTTGCAGGATCATGGTTGTCGTTTGTTCTACCCATGATTCTATTTTTAATTTGTGCAATACCATTCCTTTACGTTCATGAAAAGCAGAAAAAAGGTAAAAGACCTCCTTTAGGCACATTAATAGGTAATACTTTCAAGCAGGTGCGAGGTACATTTAAAGATATAAGAAAACATAAATCTATGGTTATCTTTATTATAGGCTATTTCTTTGTTGCTGATATTGCTAATGTTATAGTTCTATATATGACCCCCATTGTTACTGACGGATTAAAAATTGGAGGAGGAACAACCACCTGGGCTATACTTTTTATAATAATTTCCACATTTTCGGCAGTTGCTTTCACTTACTTTGTTGGAAAGTTTGGTGGAAAGCACGGAGCAAAGAAAACTTTTTACCTTGTAGGCGCGTTATGGGGTGTAGCATTAACGATTGGAATAATATTAGTTTTCACAACAACGCAAATCGATGTTGGTGCAAATATCCCTTTCATATTTAGTATTCTAATGGGAGTAGTAGCGGGCCCAGCTCTAGGTGGAACTTGGACAGCACAACGAATCATGGTAGTAGAACTTGCTCCTAAAGAAAAGTTCGGAGAGTTTTTTGGCTTCTCTAAATTGACCGGAAAACTCTCTTCAGCATTAGGTCCATTTGTTTGGGGCACTGTCATGTTAACTTACGACGTAATCGGCAAAGCAGCGTACGGTTGGGCGATGCTCTCTGTAGGTATTATAATGGCAATAGGAATCTTTATCTTAAGTTTCGTCCAAAAAGAATCCTGAATTAATACATGGTTCTATTTTTTTACTTTTATTTAAAAAAAATTACTTTTTCTGTTTAATATAACAATTTATTCCAAGAACTAAATTTACAGATAAAAAATGAGATAAAAAAGGTTTAAATAATGTTTAATTTCTTTCCGACTTTCTCTATGGCACTTAAAGCCGTGTTTAAATCTTCCTTTGTTAGTAAGGCGTTCATCTGAACCCGAATCCGAGACAACTCACGTGCTACCATTGGAAAAACGATTGGTGTACCATAAATATTTTCTTCTTCGAACAAGATTCTTGCCAGTTCTTGAGCTTTTCCTGGATCTCCAATGATTAATGGAATGATAGGTGTTTGAGAGTTTCCAGTATTATAACCCAAACTCTGAACTTCCTTCTTGAAATAGTTCGTGTTATCCCATACATTTTTTACGTGCTGTGGTTCACTTTCGACAACTTCGATGGCCGCAATATTCGCTGCAACGACACCTGGTGGATGGGCAGTACTCAATAAATACGTTCGACTCTTATTTGCGCAAAACTCGGTAAGATCTTTGGAGCCTGCAACTGTTCCACCAAAAACTCCGAAACCTTTTGACATTGAACCTCCTTCCACGTGAACTTTCCCTTGTAAATTGAAATGAGCAACAATACCACGACCTTCACCGAGTACTCCTTCTCCATGACAGTCATCTACAAATATCATTGCCCCGAAGTCATCAGCTACTTTAGCAATTCCCGGCAATGGGGCCATGTCTCCATCCATACTGAATACGCCATCAGTAATAATGCAAATTCTTCTGGCTCCTTCCTTTTCTGCTTCTTTTAATTGCCTTTCTAAATCTCCCACATCATTATGTTTATAGATAACTCGTTTGGCACCTGATAATCTTACACCATCGATGATTGATCCATGATTTAATTCGTCAGATACTACAATATCTTGTTTTCCCACTAGCATTGGAATTAATCCTGAATTAACCGCAAAACCAGTTTGACATAATAAAGAAGATTCTACTTCCTTAAATTTAGCGAATTTTTCTTGAAATTCTCTTGTCAAGTCAAATGTTCCCGCAATGACCGGAACAGCTCCAGCTCCTGCTCCGTATTTTTTAGTAGCATCGATGCTTGCTTGAACAATTTTTGGATGAGTCGCTAACCCTAGATAGTTATTGGTGTTGAGCATCAATACTTCCCTTCCATCTACAACTGAATGTGGTTTGGAACTTGCTTCGAGATGCCTTATTATCCATTCTAAATTATTGTGCCTTAACTCGGTCATTTCTTCTTTTAGAAATGCTACCGGATCTTTTTTCATATATTTCACCTTGTAATTTAAATTATTATCGCTAATTCGATATAATCTAAAGGTATATAGAAAAGTATTTTAGTTTTTCTCATCTCATTCATTAGGGAAAGTAATGGGATTGAAAGTAATAAACCTTTTTTAGTTAATAGAATTATGATTTTACATACTTTTATTGGATAAATTGATTTAAACGAGAAAAATAATAAAAAATGTGCTTAGAACCTCCTTCTAGATGGGTTATACTATTTATTTTGATTTAATTCGTTTAATAGTTTTGCTTGGATGATAGTAAAGATATATAATGGAAATGATAGTTAGAGAGCTTATGAATAAGTATAAATTAAAAGATGGAATTGATTGTTCAGGAATACCTATGAAGAACTCATCACTTTGATCAACACATCCAGGATCAAGTAATGAAGAAATTTTAATATAATACTCGTGACCATCAGGAAGTCCAGGAACATTCCATAAAATCGAACCATCATTAGCAGTATTATCTGAAATAGTTTGAATAAGTTCGGTGCCGACCAATATTGAGGTATAATCATCATCAATATATTCATAGTGCATATCCCGCCATAGTTCAATTTTGACAAAATCACATTGTCCATAGTGATCCCAAGTAATCTCATATTCTGAATTTGGGTTTACCTGACTTTCACTATGAGGGGTTATAAATATAAAACCTCTTGGTTCTGTTATTTCAAAATACTCACTAAATCCATAAGAATTAGGATCTTCACTATCAGATATTTTAATTGAATAATTTGTACTCGGTATTAAGAATGTAGGAATTCCCCAGCCATAATCACCTCTGTAAGCTCCATAGTTATTAAAATCAGTAACAATAGTTAATGTATAGGTATCATTATGAAAAAGTTCAAGATTAATCTCATGGACATATTCAGTATTATCATATTCTAAATGATAATAAGCACCCATAGAATATGAACAACTAGAGTTTGGTGTATAAAAAATGAAAACAGAGGGATCCCTAATTTCAAAGTAATCACTGTAATCATATGCCGCTGTTGAAGTACTCGAAACTTTTACTCTATAATCTGTTCCTGGTGTTGTCTCTGGAGGGCTTGTCCATTCATGATATCCATCATTTGAAGTGGATGTTATAATTGTTGTATGTAAGGACGCTCCTTTATAGAGTTCAATTCTTACGAAACTTCCAGCATTGATGCTACCCCAATCAATTGGTATTGTAGATCCTGCTCGAAATGAACCATAAGGCTCATATACCGTTATGGAAGGAGGACGACTATCACCTACAAAATTTGCACTATAACTGACAATTGTATAAGAACTCCCCAGCATATCATTCCAAAAGATGATATACCAAGTATTTCCTTCTGGAACGTAAAATCTTCCAGAACTACTAGAACTTGTTGATAGTAAATACCCTGAAGCTGGTATTCCAGAAGTGAATATTGAATATTGTAAGGGATCTAAAGCCCAGACATTAATAGTTTGAGATGGAACGGTTGTAAAACTCCAATCAACATATTGATCTGCATATCTATGAATCTCTGCAAAATCATCATGATCAAGTCCTTTCGATGGTGAAGATCGCAAGTTATCGAAATTCTTTAAATTTGTGGGTTCATAATATTTAACATTCTGTGTAATAGCTATGGAGAAACATAGAACCAATAGTAAGAATAAAATCTTCTTAAGAGTTTTATATCTCAATTTCAATACTCACTTCCTAAGGTTAATTTTTGTCAAGTTATGTATTGAATAAACTTATATATAAAACTTATTTATTTTTAAAATCTGGAAAAATAATGAATAAACCTTTTTTAATTAGGTGAATTATGAATTTCATTATATTTACTTAGTACAATTGATGAATATGAGTAGAATTAGAACAATATTAGTAATTGGAGCGGCTGGTCAAATCGGTTCAGAACTCGTACCGATATTAAGAAAAATTTATGGTTCTGAAAATGTAATTGCAACAGGTAGAAAAACGCAATTACCGAAAACTATTACTAAAGGAGGTCCAATAATCTATTTGGATGCACTTGATAAAAGTTCATTATCTAGAGTTATTTATGAGCGAGATATTGATACAATTTTTCACATGGCATCACTTTTATCTGCTACCGGCGAAAAAATGCCCCAAGCAGCTTGGAATATCAACATTAATGGGCTTTTAAATGTTTTAGAAGTAGGGAGATCTTATAGCATTGATCGAATAATATGGCCGAGTTCCATCGCTGCTTTTGGACCCTCAACTCCAAGAGAAAATACTCCAAACGAAACCATTTTACAACCATCTACGATGTATGGAATATCTAAAGTGTCTGGAGAACTGCTTATTGAATATTATTTTCAAAAATATGAGCTTGATACTCGTTCGATGCGATTACCGGGAATTATTAGTAGTGAAACTCTTCCAGGAGGGGGAACTACTGATTACGCGGTAGAAATATTCTATGAAGCTATAAGGCATAAGAAATATACTTGTTTTCTCAAGGAAGATACTCGTCTTCCAATGATGTACATGCCTGATTGCTCTAAATGCATGATAGATTTATTAGAAGCGGATGCTTCAAATTTAAAAAGACACGTATATAATGTAACCGGAATGAGTTTTTCTGCTGGAGAGCTCGCTTCAGAGATTAAAAAGCATATTCCTGAATTTGAGATTAGTTATAAGCCCGATTTTAGGCAAACCATAGCAAATTCATGGCCGATGTCTATTGATGATTCGTTAGCTCGAGCAGAATGGGGATGGAACCCAGAATTTGATCTTTCAAAAATGACTAAAGATATGATAGACGTCTTGAGCAAGCGGTTATAAATTTTTTTTCTAAATTCCAATTTTTTCTCTAAGTATAATAGAAATTAAATATCATAAGGCTAAATATACATCTAGTGATAATAAAATGAAAATTGTCTTTCATGAAAAATATTTTGACTCAACTTATGCGATGGACCCAGCTGCTGCATCAGGACGCCTAGAAGGTATAGTTGAACATTTATCAAAAAATGAGGATTTTGAATTCATTTCTCCACAACCAGCAACGAAAGAAGATATTTTAAGAGCTCACTCTAAAAGACACTATGATGCCATTAAACGAGACTATTCACTTTTTGAACTCTCTTCTTTAGCAGCAGGGGGGGCAATATTAGCTGCTGAAAAAGCTTTTGATGGAGAGCCTACATTTGCAGTTATTAGACCGCCTGGTCATCATGCCTCCTCAGATTCTTGTTGGGGATTTTGCTACTTTAACAACATGAGTATTAGTTTATTAAAATTATTTACAGAAGACAAAATTGAGTCGGCTTTCGTGCTTGATTTCGATCTACATACCGGAGATGGCAATTTAAATATATTAAAATATCGAGATGATGGATTTAGAGCGGAAATTCAAAATCCTGATGCCCGAACAAATAGGGAATACATTATTGAAGTTGAAAATTACATGGGAAAACTTAAGGATATTGATATTATTGCCGCGAGTGCTGGATTTGATCAAGGTGTTGACGATTGGGGTGGATTATTAACTCCTGAAGATTATTTTAGAATTGGAATCTTAATGAAGCAATATTCAGAAAAATTATGCAAAGGACGTAGATATGCCTTATTAGAGGGAGGTTATAATCACGATGTATTACCTATAAATGTTCAATCCTTTTGCAATGGATTTAAGTAGCTAATTATTTTAGTAAGTTCATTATCCATAAAATCTAGAATTGATTATGGCACATCGATTGATTTTTCTAGTTCAATCACACTCTCAGGTCAAGGTATAGGAAATCATCAGATTGAATTCTATTCTGTTGATAATTTGGAAAATACAGAAGATATTCAAAATCTCTATGTACAACTTGTAGAGATTCCCGGAATAAATGGATTTAATATTTTATTTCTAATTGGAGTAGTTGAAATTGTTTCATTACTAGTGTTACGAAAAAAACTTAAACCAAAATTTTAAAATCTTTTTTATTATTTTTGAAAATAATTGAAAATAAGATGTAAAAAGAAATTAATTAATTTGATAAAATTGTTCTTCAAATTCTGGTTTTCCTTTATATTTTTCCATGAATAGTAGAGGCGCTTTTTGAATATTTTTAAATATATACGATGGTGCTTTAATTCCCGCTTGTTTCAGGGCATCTTGAATATTATCAATTTCAGGAGGACATCCTTTAACAGCGATAAGTTCGTTTATATCTGGATGATCTTTATTTTTATTATATTGACATTGACCAAGTAATATTGTTTTATTCATTCCAGGGGTAGGTTCCATTATTTTTCCAGTTAGTATTTCTATGTTATCAAAATCTTTACCTTTCCAAGCTTCTTTTATTGCCACTAAAATAACACCATTAAAAAAGCTACAATACGTACACATTGTTTCATCGTATCTGCGATAGCTTATTCCCCCAATACCAGCTTTAGCATAAGAAAGAGGTAATGTATTGTTATTTTTGTATACAAATTCCCATCCGTGAGGAACGGCAAGACTTTCTATTGTTTCTCCTCTTACTTCAATATCTGATAAATCTATTGGACGACTTCTATCTTTCGCTGCTTGAACTAAATGGGGGACGGCGATAGGGTCTATTCCAAGTAAATTGGAGCCAACCAAATCTGCTGAAAGTATATCGGTTGATGCTATTACTATATTGCTTCTATGAGCTTTACCATCAAAAGTAGGACCTCTTTCAAGCGTGTAAATCCCATCAATGATAGTAAGACCTGGCGGAGCCTTATTTGCTAGTTTAGAGACATTATAGTGAAGAGTATATTTAGGATCGTCACCATGAAACTTTTTTCTTGAAGGAATGGATATCAACCCTTTTAAATTCTTTAATCCTAAGCTAACAACACATTGAGCGTGTGTCTTGAGAACGGGGACATCAATCAAAAAATCTGAATGTAGCATGTCGGAATTCATTTTTGCCGTTACTCCTTCAGCCAATTCTACTTTTTCGAAGGGGCGATCAAAGATATCATATACTTTAACATCATATCGTTCCTTGAAGATATTATATCCAAGTTTTTCAAAAGCATCTTTAGATGTTTCTCTATCTTTAGGATTTTCCGTTATTACTCCTTCCCCAATAGTTATATCACTAACACCATGTTCTTTTAGTAATATTAAAATTTCTTCCATTACGCTTGAAGTCGTGAGCATGCCCCATTTAGGAAAATCGCAATGCCGATTCCAATATACTAAATTAGGCTTAATGAAAACTTTTGCGTTAGGGTCCAGCTTTACGAACCCATTTGCTAGTTCGACAGCTTTACGAACGGAATTCTTTTCTTTTACATATTTTACGATGGATACAATTGATTTACTCATGTATATTTACCTTCTTTTTTATTAAAAATTGCTAGTGAATTGAATATTAACTATTTTAAAAATTCAATTGTTTTCTAAATAAGCTGAAAGATGACTTTACTCTTTAATTTTTTTTTCCCAGTTTTCTCTTAGGATAGCCATTATTATTTCATCGTAATATTTACCATTATGATACCTTGCTTGCCGTTTTCTTCCTTCTTCTATGAACCCAGCTTTTTGATATGATTTGTAAGCACGAATATTAAATTCATATAGAACTAATTCGATCCTATTCATATTTAAAGTATTAAAACTATATTCTACCAACATATCCATTGCTTCTGTTCCATATCCTTTGTTTTGATATTCTTTCTCTCCTATAGTAATACCACATGAACAAGCTCGATTTTTTGAGTTAATATTTTGAATGGCACAATTTCCTATAATTTTTTCAGGACCTTCATAATCTAATAAAAGAATTGAGAAATAAACGCTATCCTCTTTATGTTTAAGCGCGTCAAACCATTCTTCTTCGAAATCTCTGGTTATTGGCTTATACATTATTAAGTATTGCGTAATTTCAGGATCGTTAAACCATTTTAAAAAAATATCAATATGATCTCTTGAAATAGGAGCAAATTTAATTCGCTTTCCTTTTATCATAAATAATAAGATTTCAACAAATTTTAAAAAATTAACGAATAAAAATCGGTTTAGATGAAATAAAATAAAAGGGAGATTAGAAAAATATTCCAGATCTACGAGAGAAATATTTTACTATCTCAAAAGAGGCTATGCAGATTAAAGATATTAAGAAGCAAAATAACCAATCTAATGCTGTAAGATACATGAAAAAGAAATTAATACCCCATTTTGCTAATGTGACTTGAACCCCTGGTAAATACATTAAAAGCAAGAATATCCCAAATAGCAGACCAATTAGAAGGTACATCGTTTTAGTGCTATCTTCTTTTATACTTTTAATTAATGACTTGTTTGGTCTACGAATCTGATATATTAGAAAGGATTCACAGAAAAATATAGTTGTCATGAGCATTGTTAACGTTTTAGCAACAGAAAAGTTTATACCAGGGGAATATAGTGGTTCTGTAACTGGTGAATAGAGATATGCATCATTAAACACTCCAAAATTCAAATTTTCAGGAAAAACGGGGTATAATCCCGTAATTGTGATAAAATAAACTACAATCATACTTAATGCAAAGAGTAATCCGAATATGAATAATAATAGGATTGTATTTTTACTCAAGATTTCCTCCTCATCTCTTGGTTTCTGTTTCATAACATCTTTCGATGTAGTATCAAAGGTTAAAATCAACCCCGGAAACATGTGAACCGTTATTGAAAGAAAAATCCATTGCATGGTGAAAGGTTCATTTAAAAAATAAGGAAGTCCAAAAATTATTGCAAGAATAAACTGTACAATTCCTTCAAAGACATTGATGCATATGTAAAAGAATACAACAGCGCGAACACGTGAAAATATTCCTCTTCCTTCTTCGATTCCCGTAACTATAGAATTAAATGAATCATCACTTATAACCATATCAGATGCTTCCTTTGCAACGTCAGTACCTTGAATGCCCATTGCGATACCAGCATCAGCCATATTGAGCGCTAGAGCATCATTGACTCCATCCCCCGTCATAGCTACCACTTTATCAGCATCTTGATATCGTTCCACTATATCTTGCTTATGTTCTGGAGAAACTCTCGCAAATACCTTGATCCGGCCAAAATCATAGAAAGAGTTGATATTTTTTATATCCTTCCCTTCAATAACTAAATCATTATCTTCATCAGTAATTATAGAAATTTGTTTGGCAATAGCTTTAGCGGTTATTGGTGAGTCACCAGTAATCATTACTACGTTTACGCCAGCATCATGACATTCTTTGACACTATCTTGCACTCCATCTCTCGGTGGATCTAAAATAGTCACGAAACCAATATATATCATATCTGTTTCGCAAATTTTCCTTCCAGATTGATCTTCTTCATCTGGAGGGATTGTATCTAGTTTTTTATAGCATAAAGATAAGATTCGATATCCTTGATTTTCATAAGATTGAGAGATTGCACTGATTTTCTTCCTAATATCATCAGTAAAATTTATTTCAGTATTTTTATATATTACCTTGCTACAAAGAGGTAATAAGATTTCACTGGCTCCTTTCGTGAAAGAGTAATAGTTTCCTTCCCTTTTATATATCTTGGTCATTCTCTTTACATTTGAATCAAATGGATATTCACGTGTATATTCATAATCATCAAGAATGTGATCTCCCATCCCTTTTTGGTACAAAACCATCAAAGCTCCTTCCGTCGGGCTTCCTATCACGCTCCAATTATTGATCAATTTACCCGAGATTTCAAGCTCATTTTTGACCAGAGCTGAATTATTGTTTAAAAATCCGGATACCAACAACAATTTTAATTGTTGATGATCTTCAATATGTTGAACATACTCAGGATTTTTAGGATCGTCAATAAGAATAATGCTTCCTTCCGGGTCATAACCACTGCCACTAACCTTATATTCCACTCCGTTAGTCCATACGTGTTGAATTGACATCTGATTCTTAGTCAATGTGCCAGTTTTATCACTACAGACAACACTCACACGGCCTAAACTATCAACTGAAGCAAGATTTCTTATAATTACTCCCTGGTGTGCCATTGCAACAACACCAGTAAGCAAAATTATCGTAACTAATAATGGTATATTGATTGGCAATAAATCAAGAGCAGCATTTAAGCTTTTAACGATTTCTAGATTGAAATTAAAGGGTGAATTAGCAATTATACTCGTTATGAATTTAATAAATAGAATTATCAACCAAAACCCAATTACGATTAAACCAAGCCATTTGCCAAAATTATTCATTTTTTCTCGAATTGGAATATCCGAAGTCCCTGCATCTTCTAATCCTTGAGATATTTTTCCAATCTCAGTATCTTTTCCAGTTTTTACAGTTATTGCTGTACCGTTTCCAGTTGTAATGTAGGTACCATAAAACACCATGTTATTTCGTTCTCCGATCGAAAGATCTGATTTGGTTAATACTCTTTCAGCATTATGTTTTTTAACAGGTTCCGATTCTCCCGTTAAACTTGATTCATTTACTTCTAAATTTGATGATTGAATAATTCGCCCATCTGCTGGAATTCTATCACCTTGCTTTAAAACTAATAGATCTCCTATAACTACTTCTCTTGTGGGGATTTCTAATTTTTTACCACCTCGAATGACAGTAGTAGTTGGAGCGGTCAGCTCGCGTAAAGCATTGAGCTTTTTTGTAGCCCTAAACTGTTGAATAATTGCTACAATGCAATTTAATGCTACTATTCCAAGTGTTAATAAAACAAAGCTTAGATTTCCTTCATTTCCAAAAACTGCCGCTAAATATAAAATTAGTGCGCCCACTAAATAGATGACGATTAACCAATTAAACAAAGGTGCTAGATAGATTTTAATAAATCCCTTTGATGCTTTAGGGAATTCATTATATCCATATTTTAGGATTCTATTTTGAGCTTCTTCTCGTAGTAATCCATCTGTAGAATTTGTTTTAAATTTTTCATAAATCTGATCTAAGTCTTGAGTGTAATAAGTTTCATTCATTTGAAATTCTCCCGTGATACATTACTTTAAACTTAATAATTATTTTGTAACGTAATTAATAATAATAAATAGTCTATAACAGTAATTATTTTTAATTTATTTCTTTTTCAAGATAAAAAAGAGTTTTTTTATTGAAATATCATATAGAAATAGAATTTAAAAGAAAAAATTAAAATATCATATTTTTAGATCTTGCGATATATTTAAAAATTTCAATTCCGATTATTCCCGGCAATGCAAATAAGATACATACTAACCAATCGGATCCACTAAGAAATAAGAAATTTATTTGAAAATTTAAGCCCCAAATATCATTTATATAAGTATTCACTGTATACGAGAAATTGATATGTAAAATATGGATTCCAAGTGTAAAAGTACATATTAGAAATAACGCTATATTGAATTCTCCTTTAATACTTTTCAATAACGACTTATTCGGTCTTCTAAAAGTCCATATAAAGGTTGTTTCTACGATATAAATTGTAGTGATTAACATCGTTCTTGCCTTTTGGTTTAGAATTTCTTGAGGAGTCGATCCCGTTGGAATATAACTTAAGGTTGAATTAAGATTCCACTCATTTAGTGGAAATAAGCCACCTAGGGTAAATTGAAGTATTAGAACAAAACCTAATCCAATTAAAAAGGCTTGAAGAACTAACATGATCCACATGTTACGATTTAATAATTGTTGTTCATCTCTCGGGGGTTCAAGCATTACATCTTTAGGGTGTGAGTCAATTACTAGTGCTATGGAAGGAAGGGAATGGACAATTACATAGATATAAATATGTTGCCATTCTGATGAAAATAATTGAAATGTGGGAATGAATTCATATGTGAAAAAAACAGCTGCTTCCACGATGTTCAAACAAATGAAAAAAAATATGATATTTCGAATTTTTGCAAATAACCCTCGTCCAATTCTAACTCCTTTCTCAATAGAAATAAAGTTATCATCCGAAATGACGAGATCTGCAACCTCTTTTGCTACATCAGTTCCAGTTATTCCCATCGCGATTCCAGCATCCGCTAACTTTAAGGCAAGAGTATCATTAATTCCGTCACCAGTCATAGCTACAACGTGTTTATTTTTACCATCTTGTCCTTGATATCTATTAACAATAATTTCTTTGTCTGTTGGAGCTACTCTAGCAAAAACACTGACTTTTTCAAAATTCTCATCCGAAAGATTTTTAATTTCCGCTCCTTCTACTACCAAATCTCCTTTTTTATATATTCTACTCTGAGCCGCAATAGTTTGAGCAGTTTTAGGATGATCTCCTGTAATCATTTTAACTTTAATCCCACCCGCTTCACATTTAGAAACAGAATCTTTAACTCCAGGTCTTACGGGATCAAGAATTGAAAAAAATCCTAAAAATATTAAATTTGATTCAGTACTTTCTCTACTTTGAATGCTAGCTTTATCTATTGGTTTATAAGCAATAGCAAGAGTTCTATACCCTTGGTTCGCTCTTTTATCGATTAAATTTTGAAGTTCTTTCTGAAATGTTTCTGAAATTGGTTTGATTACTCCATTGAATTCAATTTGAGAGGATAATTGTAAAATTTTTTCAGGAGCTCCTTTAGTGAATACAAAATGTCCATTTTTTTTATCCTTTGATTCACAAACAGTTGACATTCTTTTCAATTCTGATGTAAAAGAAAATTCTTTAATAACATTATATTTATTCTTAATATCATAAGTTACGAAATCTGCTTTTTCTGCTAGTACTAATAGAGCTGCCTCGGTGGGAGAACCTATTGCTCTTCGTACAGCAATTTCTTTTTGATCTCTCATACTAATTTTAACGTCTTCGAAGATTAGTTTAGCTGTATTATTTAATATACTTGAATCAATAAATCTTTGAAAAGTTAGGTTATCATTTAGATTAATTTCTTCACCATTTAATGTAATAATTCCATCCGAATCGTATCCAGAGCCTGTTACATCATATTCAAATTCATTTAACCAGAATTTATTCACACTCATCTCATTACGAGTAATTGTACCTGTTTTGTCGACACATATTATAGAAACACGCCCTAATGATTCTATTGCAGAAATATTTTTAACTATGACACCACTTTGTGCCATGTTCAAAACACCGGTTATTAATACTAAGGTTGATAATAAGGGTAAGTTTATTGGCATCACATTCATAGATCGTAAAATCGAACTTACTAATGCTTCACTAATAAAGTGTCCGTAAAAATTTCCTTCAAGCGCCAAAAAGATAAATTTATAGATTATTAAAATTATCAAAATAGAAATAAGAAGACTACCAAGGATATAACCCAGTTTATTTAATTTTCTGGTTAAGGGAATGTCTTCGACACTTCCCATTTCATTAAGCTGAGTTGATATTTTTCCTATTTCAGTATTAGTGCCTGTTCCATAAATTATTATTTTTCCCCGACCAGTATTTACATAAGTACCCATAAAAACGATGTTAGATTGTTTCTGAATTGGAAGAGAAATTACATCAAGAAGATCTTCTTGTTTTTCTACTGCCTCTGATTCTCCCGTTAGAGGGGCTTCATCTATTGTCAAGTTAACGGCTTCTATAATTCTTCCATCAGCTGGAATTTTGTTACCTTGTTTAAGTAGTACAATATCACCAGGCACAATTTCTTTAGTAGGAATTTCAAACTGATTACCATCTCGTAATACTGTCGCTTTTAAGGCAGCAATTTTACGTAGCGAATCCAAAGCTTTTTGAGCTCTAAACTGTTGGATAATTACTGTAATCGAATTAATAATAACAATAGTAAATGTGAATATAGCAGATGCAAATTCGCCAAGTATGATAACAAAAACTCCAGTAAATATTAGAATGACAATTAAAAAATTGAAAATTGGAGCTAAATAAATTTTCCAAAGTGACTTCTTTATCTTTGGTAATTCATTATATCCATATTTTAAATATTTATTATCTATTATTGAATAACTTAACCCAGTAGTGAGATCAGTCTCAAATTCGGATGCTACTTCTTCAATTGTCAAAGTATGATAATTTTTTTGTGAAGAAATGGATTCCATCATCTTAATCTAAAGTATAATTTAACTATCAATAAGTAATAATAAATTAGGATTTAAAGCTTATTAATTGTACAGCATTAATTAGTTACAGTTTTGTAAATATTTGAGTTATATTGATAATTCTTCGGGGTCTCCCAAAATGTCTTTCAAAATATGAAATTTCTTTCTTATTGTTGTACTTGAAAATCTGCTTGTTTGTTCAACCAAACTTTGAGTGAATATTTTCGGGTTTTCAAGGGTCTGTCCGATATAATAGATTAATCCTGCTGCAAAAGCCTTGTAATTTAGGTTTTGAAGGAATGAATAAGATATACGTTTAAGAATCTTATCTGCGATCAACTGCATGTCAATTTTTAGCCTTTCAAACTCATCTTTGTTTTGAAAATTATTTTTAATTAGCTCATACGGAATATTATTAATATCTTTTTGAATGAGGATCATTATTTGTTCTTTAATTTCCGTTTCTAATTCTTGTGGAGTTTTGAGTTTTTTTTTATTTAACCTAACTTCAGTTCTCAAAATTTTCTCCATTGCATTATTTAACATTTTTTTGTTAATTTTATGCCCTAACTCACGAGAAACCCTTATAAATTCTTCAATTCTTACGTTAGTTTCATTTTTTATTTCCATCCATACGAGAGCAAGAAAAATAATTATCATGTTCTGATAAGTCTCTCGGTGATACTTATTGTATTTGAGATAACTGTCTTTTATTGTCTTGTACTTGATATTATCAATATTTAAGCCGATTCCATAACTTTTTAACAATTCAATTGTTTTTTTTTGTTCTGTAAAACTAGTATGATAATCTCTAAACCAAATATTTAAGTTTTTAAGTTTTTCATATTTTTGTTTTATAGCGGGATCTTGTATTGCTTTCGAGTCACTCGATCGAATTTTCCTTTCATAAATTAGTTGATTATCTGAATAATATCCTGAAGAAGAAGACGTTTCAAATTCTGGCACCTCATCAACAATTAATCCACAATCCTGACATACAATAAAAGGGCCATCTTGTATTAGATTCTGATGGGTGCAAATAGCTGAATCCGTATCGTGTTGCTTTTCTCGACTCAATTATAACAAATCCTATTTTTTTTCTTTATTACCCAAGTTATAAAAAATAAAAAATGATAAATATACATTTAAATTTTTATAAAAAGTTAACCAATATTAATTAATAATTCTTCATAAACTTTTAATCTCAACGTGAACGAAACCATGGAGAGAAACATTATATTAAAATGGTTAAAAATATTCAGCATTGGATATATTATTATTTTTATTATAGAATTACTTAATCTAATTCTTTTTAGTAATTTAATTATCATTTCAATTGATAGCGAACAGATGACATTATCTGGTTTATTATTTAATTCTGGTTATGCCGATGTACAGCTTGCCTTGCTGTGGATATTATATGGGATTACTTCTAGTGCTTTCTTGATTTTAGGAGTTGCACTTTTTAGAATTGCAAAACGGAAAAAACGACAAGATCAAAATTTAGCGAAAACTTTGTTAACAACCGGTCTATTCATGATAATTGCTAGCCTCTTCAAATTTGAACTTATTTATTTAATTAATAAGAGTCTTATAGATACTGGGGTTTTTTCTGTTATCTTTATGAACATGATCTTCAATGATTCAATCACTCCCATTGTAGGTACTTGGATGTGGTTCCTTTTTACAATAATAACACTTACGGTATTAGTTTCATCATTAATAGTTAGTGCCGTAGGGTTGCAGTGGGGAATCCTCCAATATAAACAAAAGAAAACTGATTAAAAACTCATTTTATTAATTATAAGAAAAAAAGAGAAACAAAATTATGATAAGATAGTTTTAATTTGTTTGGCTCTGCTACGAAGTGTAACCTCCGTGATCTTCGCCACATCAGCCACATTTGACTGAGTCTTACGGATACAACCATCCTTAGCAGCGATATAAATGCAAGCTGCTGCTAAACCTTTAGGATCTTTACCGGTGCGTTTTAAACCATTTTTTGATGCTTTTCGAAGCATGTCTATTGCTACTTTTTGTATGTTCATTGGGAGGTCTAACTCATTCCCAAAACGGAAGACCAAACTTTCAGCGGTAATTGGTTGATATCGTAATCCTAACTGTGGTAAAACTTCCCGAATTATCATTGCAAGACTTCGATGGACAGTACGTCGAGGTGTCATTGAAGCTTCACAAACCTCATCAAGTAATCTTGGGAAGTCATGAACCCTTATTGCAGCATATAATGATCCAGCAATAAATCCATTTATGGATCTACCCATTGTTAATTTTTTCTTAGCAACAATGCTATAAATTTTCCATGCTGTTTCACTAATATATTCTGGAATGTTAAGTTTTGAAGTTAGCATTTTGAGTTTAGGTTTCGCTTCCCAGAAATTCCTTTCAATACTGGAAATCAAAGAGTTCTGGATTTTCGATAATCTTGAAAATAGTGCTTGTTCTTTCGCACCAATGGACTTTCCTTTGGAATCTGTTTTGGTACTCGGAAGCATGGTTCGTGGACCAAAGTCCCTCCATCTTGGTTCAGTTCGCCTTCTTGTTTGAATTTCTTCCACAGTGTAAGCTCTCCTTTCATTTCCAACGAATGTCCTTTCTGAAATGATGCCACAATTTAAACATACTTTATTACCACCCCTCTCCTCTATAGAAGGATGATCACAACAATCACTTGTAGGAAGTGAATTTTTATTTTTGATGAGTTCTCGATAGCTATTGTTCATAATATTTCACTTACGATTATAAAATCACAATTAATGAATTAAAGAAGGATAAAATTGGCATATTAATTTAAAAATAGTCCTATTATTTCTTTAATAACTTCTGTAAATTAATGTTACTCTTCTTATGCATTTAAATCTATCCATGAAAAATTAAAAATATAAAAAGTTTTTAGATTTTTATCCCACTCTTTTCCCTTTTTTTGATAAAATGTTCACTATTTTCTAATATTTAGAAAAAAATATTAATTATTCATTAAATTACGATATACATTATCTTAAAGGTAAAAAAAAATGGAATTTTATGATGTAGTGAAAAATCGTAGAAGTTTTAGAATGTATAAACCAGATATACCAGAGCGAGAAAAAATAGTAAGAATTTTAGATGCAGCTAGATTAGCTCCTACTTGGGCAAACATGCAAGGAATGCATTATATCGTTGTAAAAGACACCCAAAATGTTAAAGCAGTATGGAATGCAGTTGGACAGAAACAAAAATTCGCAGAAGCTCCGATTTTTATTGTTGGTGCTATTAAGGAAAAAGGATCTGGTACAAATGGAAATGGAGAAAAATATTACCCCGTAGATTTTGGCATATGTTTTGAACATCTAATATTAGCTGCCACTGCAGAAGGATTGGGAACTTGTTGGATAGGTTGGTTTGATGAAAATAAATTAAAAGAAGCTTTAAAAATTCCTAAAAATTATCGAGTCTTAGGTCTAACTCCATTAGGTTATCCATTAAAACAAAAAGAGTCAGTACAAGAACGATATCCTCTGGAACAAATAGTACATTATGATTATTTTTAATCGACAAAAAATTTTTTTCTAATCTTATACTAACACGAAAATCTAAAATAATTTCAAATATTAGTTTAATTATGAAAATCATTCGAATTGATCTTAGTGAGAAATCAATCTCTCCTGATTTAATTACAAAGAATTCAAAGTACTTTTTATTAGGTGCTCGTGGATTAACGTCTCAAATCGTTTTTGATGAAGTTAGTCCAAAATGTGATCCTTTAGGTCCGGAAAATAAGCTTATTATTGCTAATGGTATACTAGCGGGAAGTCCTTTCCCAAATTCAGCAAGAACTTCAGTTGGAGCTAAAAGTCCATTGACTAATGGAATCAAGGAGGCTAATGTGGGAGGAAGATCTGCAATGATGCTTGCGAGACATGGAATTAGAGCATTAATTTTTGAAAATATTTCTGATAATTTGCATATCTTACTCATTGATGATAAAAAAACTGAATTGATTGAAGCAAATGAGTATAAAGGACTAGGAAATTATGATCTTCATACAAAATTATATGAGAGATATGGAAATACCATTGGGATTTATTCAATTGGACCAGCAGGAGAATATATGATGAAATCTGCTACAGTTGCTGCAAATGATCTTGAAGGTTACCCAAGTAGACATGCTGCGAGAGGTGGACTAGGTGCTGTTATGGGCTCAAAGGGGATTAAAGCAATTGTGATCATTTCGCCCAAAGGCTCGAAAGCACAAATGCACGATCTTAAAAAGTTTAGAGAAATATCAAAACCGTTTGCAGTAAACTTGGCTAAAACTAAAGATACTTTCTCTACATTTGGAACTCCGATGATGATGAAAGGAATGAGTAATTATGGGGGCATTCCCACGAAAAATTATTCAATGGGATCATATGATGATATTGATAAAATCTCAGGGGAAAGACTTCACGAACTCGTGGTAAAAAGGGGGGGTAAAAAGCGCTTAGCTTGTTGTCCAACTTGTGTGATCAAATGTTCAAATCTAATAGTAGATGAAGAAGGAAATCATATTACATCCAGTTTAGAATATGAGACAATGTGCTTAAATGGTACTAATTTGATGATTAATAATCTTGATAGTTTAGCCAACATCGATCATTATTGTGATGATACTGGTATAGATACGATTGAATATGGCGGTACTTGTGGTGTCGCTATGGAATGTGGTAAAATTAAATGGGGAGATGCCCAAAAAGTCATAGAAATCTTGGATAAAGAAATTAGAAATAATACTGAAACGGGAAAATTATATGGTAATGGTGTAAAACATATAGGTATCCAACTTAATGCTAAAAGGATTCCTGAGGTAAAAGGACAAGGATTATCTGCATACGATCCAAGAGTTATGAAGGCTATGGGGGTAACATATGCAACTTCTCCAATGGGTGCAGACCATACTAGTGGAGCTGCTATTGTTGGGAGAGTTCCTAGGAAAGGGAAAAACTATGGAGAATATTTTGACATTAAACATAAATTAGATGTATCTTTCGAGCTACAAGTGTATACTTGCGTAATGGATACAATGGGTATATGCTATTTCGTGGGACCTAGTTATGAAAACATGTCTATACTTGCTAAAGTTATCAATGCAATGTATGATCTACAATTAACCAAGAACGATATTATCAATATCGGGATAAATGTGTTAAAAAATGAAATAGAATTTAATAAGAAAGCGGGAATTACACAAGATAAGAATGATGTACCACGTTTCTTTAAGACTGAAGCTTCTCAACCCATGAATTTAAAATTTTCATTTACAGAAGATGATCTTAAAAATTTCTGGGATAGATTAGACAATTATGTTTTTTAATAACTCTAATTAGAGATATTTCAAGTATTTCTTTCTTTTCATCACATATTCCAATACTAATATCATTATCGAGCAAAAAAGAACGACGTTTAATACACTGAATCTCAAGACTAAATAATCTTCGAATAATAGTGAATTGAACTGATATATGATATTTATCGCATAAAGAATCAGACTATATAGACTAAAAAGAAGTTTTTTCTTTTTCTTTATTGATAGTGAATAATTCCAACCTAAGACTCCCATTAAACTCGTAGTTAAAATAATAATAATGAGGATTAGCAAATTTATTATCATTACTATTGTGAAAATTACTTCAAAAATAACCCAAATAACAATAGCATACACAATAAATCTTCGGTTCTCTAGCACTAATTTCATTTCAAAGCTCAATCCTTCAATCACAAAAAATAATAAAATAATAGTAATAGTTAGAATACTGGCTACAATAATATTACTTAATACTATTAAATCAATTAAGAATAGGACCAAAAATGAGATTAAATAAATTATTGAAGTGACAAATCGGGTTAACATCAATATTTTAGCTTTAATCATAAATTATAACTTCTTAAAAAATTCAAATAATCATATTTTTTAATACTACTCCAATAATACGAGGAATTGTCATTCCTTTAGCTTTAATATCCATTTATTAAACTATTATTTTATATATTTAAAAGTTTTTAACTAAGAAAATCTATAATGAATTATTATTAATTATAAGTTTGAAAAACCCATGAATAAAGAAAATATCCTTGAACAATTACAAAACATTGTTGGAAAAGATTTTGTTAGTAATCGAAAAGAAGACCTTTACATTTATTCTCAAGATCCTGGAGCTTCACTCTCAAGACCAGTTGACTTCGTAATTTTACCAAAAAATACTGAAGAGGTTCAAAAAATTGTAATATATGCTAACAATGAAAAAATCCCTATAATCCCAATGGGTGGTGGTTTAACATTATCCGGTTTGGTTATCCCCGTAAAAGGAGGAATTGTAATGGATATGAAACGTATGAACGAAATTATTGAGATAAACGAAACCAGTAGATATGCATTATTAGGAGCGGGGGTAACCACTGGGCAGTTACTTTCATATCTCAATAAAAATTATTCTCAACTTCAACCACCAATTCCGGATTCACCACCTTCTGCAACTATTGCAGGAAATGTACTAATTCATGGATCTGGTTATTTATCTCAAAAACACGGGGATCATGGGTCAATGATAAATGGTTTAGAAGTGGTATTGCCAAATGGAGATATCAGCAAATTTGGTTCTTGTGCTCTATCAGATTATTGGTTTTCAAGAGGACCTATTCCAGATTTTATTGGATTGTTCACTAGCTCTTTTGGAACCCTTGGTATAATCACCAAACTTTCACTTAAATTATTTCCAAAACCTAAATTTAGAGATGTTGTATTTGGGTTATTAAAAGAAATTGATAAAATTCCTAAATTATTACTCGAAATTACATCAACTGGGTTAGCTGAAGATATTTTACTGGGTATGCAAGACAAGCCTGATTGGATGAAGGGATATATATTCGTCATGACCTACATCACGGGAGATATTGAAGAAGAACTATCACAAAATATGAAAATCTTGAAAAAAGTGTATAGAAAAGCAAATACACGTTTTATGAAACCCCCTGATCGAATGAGAGAATTGTATCTTGAAAAACCAATATTTGCAGCTGGTCTTGCAGATATTAGAAAGGGAGGAGGATTCGAATATGTTGGAGCATTTATGCCTTTAGAAAGAGTTCCAGAAGCTTATATGAAAGCTGCTGAAATCTCTAGAAAATATAACGTTCCTCCTACAATCGGTTCGAGATTAATGAGTGGTACTCATACAATTATAGTTTTCTTCTCTTATGCATTCAACCGAGCAGATCCTAAGGATTTAGAAAATGCAAGAAATGCACTACATGAGACTAATGAATTAGCATTGAAATTAGGAGGAATTCCTTGGAAAGTTGAGCTTGATGGACAACAATTAGTCTTAAAAAAAATGGATCCTAATTATAAAAAACTATTAAAAAGTATCAAGAATTTAATTGACCCAAACAATATAATGAATCCGGGTAATTGGGAGGTGAAATAATCATTACTACAAATTTAGAACAGGATTGGAAAGATATAGTTCATAGATGCTTTAGATGCGGCTATTGTAAATTTACCGCTGATTTTTCTGATTTTAATTGCCCAAGTTATAAAAAATACAGGTTTGAAACATTCAGTACTGGTGGGAGAATGTGGACAATTTATGGTTTAATAAGTGGAGAAATTCCTTGGAATGATCAAGTAGCTAATGTTATTTATGCGTGCTCAACTTGTGGTAATTGCATGGAAAATTGCAGATTTGATAAATTTAAGGATTTCCTCGTAGATTTCATAGAAGCTGCACGTAAAGAAGCATATCTCCAAGGATTTTGTCCAGAAAAACAAACAGCTTTACTTGAACGCATTGAGGATCGTACGATGAATAATCCATATGGCGAGAATAATTCAGATAATGAAGCATTGAAAAAAGAATATGATTTACCTGATAAAGCCAGTTGGGTATATTTTATTGGATGTACCTCTAATTATCGTCAGAAAGAATTAAGGGATGCAACATTGAGGTTTCTCAAAAAATCTAATATCAACTTCACACTTGTAGATGAGCATTGTTGTTGTAGTCCGATCATAAGAACTGGTCAAACGGAATGCGTTAACGATTTTATTAAGTATAACTTGATGAAAATTAGAGAAACTGGAGCTTCAAAAGTTATTACATCGTGTGCAGGATGTTATAGAACCATGAAATCTGATTGGAGAAAATATGATAACTTTTCTGATATTGAAATTTTCCACACAATTGAACTCATTGACGATCTTCTAAAAGAAGGTAGATTAAAATTTAAATCAGAATTAGAACAAAAAAAGATAACTTATCACGATCCTTGCCATTTAGGACGACATATGGGAATTTATGAAATCCCTCGAGATATCTTAAAGAGCATACCTGGAATTGAATTCAAAGAGATGGAAAGGAATCGTGGGAATGCATGGTGTTGCGGAGCGGGTGGAGGAGTAAAGATAGGATATCCCGAATGGAGTGTGGAGATCTCAAAAGAGCGTCTTGAAGATGCAAAGAAAATAGAAGTTTCTTTAATCGCTTCAGCTTGTCCTTTTTGCGCTACAAACCTAAATGACGCAAATAAAGAATTTAATATGGGATTTGAAATTTTAGATATAATAGAAATTATCGATAAGTTAGAATATGATATAATTTAAGGGTTAGCAAATTATGCGCTTAGGAGCTCACATGAGTATAGAAGGAGGAAGAATTAAAGCCTTAGAAAGGGGAAAACAACTAAATTGTGAGTCGATACAAGTATTCATCAGAAATGTTCGATCTTGGAATAACAAGCCATTAGAAAAAAAGGAAATTAATAACTTTATTGAGAAAAGAAAAGAATTGAAAGAAATTTGGCCAATTCTCTCTCATAATAGTTATTTAGTTAATCTTGCTAGTTTAGATGAAGAAAAACTGGCAAAATCATATGATGCAATGCTTGATGAGTTGAATAAAGCTACATTATTGGGTATCGAATTTGAAAACATGCATCCTGGAGTTATACCTAAAGTTGACAAAAATAAAATTACTAAAGAAGAAGCACTTGATCAAATTTCTAAACAACTTAATCGATTAATTGAAGCGACAAATAAATCAAAAGTAAAAATATTATTAGAAACTACAGCTGGACAAGGTGAAGGATTAGGAAATAAGTTTGATCATTATGAATATATCATAGATAAAATTAAAAATAAGGATAGAATAGGAATCTGCTTTGATACTGCCCATTCATTTGCAGCAGGTTATGATTTTAGAACAAAAAAGAAATATAATGAGATGTGGGATGAATTCGATGATGTAATTGGATTGAAGTACTTATTTGCTTTTCATTTAAATGACACCGAACAAGAATTAGGATCTAGAGTTGATCGACATGCTCACATCGGACAAGGAAAGATTGGTAAAGAACCTTTTGGCTTTTTTATTAATGATGAGCATTTTAGAGATCATCCCGGAATTTTAGAGACCCCAAAAGGGAAAGATATGCAAGAAGATGTTATGAATTTAGCTATTTTAAGATCGATGAGAGAATAGATCAAATTGCTAAATTTTTATGACTTAGATAAGATAATGTCTTATTTATTATCTTATTTTAAATTTATTCAATTACTTCAAACCAAAGAGGAGTTTTATCATTAACACGTCCATTGTAATTAACTGTGAGTTCATCTCCTTCTTTAATATCTTTGATAGCAGAAAACTCGATTGCCTCTTGTTTATAATCATACAAATATCTTAAATTAGGTTTAAAAGAGTGATTAATGAACTGAGATATACTAAGCGTTATCGCATTTTTAAATTCCGGTTTTTTTGAATCTCCCCAAATATAGCAATAATCATACAATACAGTTTTCCATATCTTATTATAATCCTTATTTGAAATTAAAATTATATTTGCTACATCAATTACAGTATTTTTCTTTATATCTTTCTTAGCAAAAGCCCCTCTTCCTTTATTTTCAGATATATGCCTAACTTCAATAAATTCATGCATTTTAATTCATTTTTAATCTTTTTTAATTGAATTTTTTAAGAAATATTAGAGAGAATTGTAAAATTTGGTCATTCTAATGTTGCATGTCTATTATCTATATCCATTTCTGTTACTCCTAATATTTCCATTAAAGTGCCTCCAATAGAATCTAAAACTGAAAGTGTTGATATATCAAAAAGGCTTGTATAAGGAGCTAAAGAATGCTGAGATAGCGCTACATCTTTGCTTTTTCCCAAAATTTTTACAATACAATCGGATATATTTCCAATCGAACTTTCAGGGTTACTAGTTAATAAAACAATTTTCCCACCAATCTTTTTTGCCTTAAGAGCTAATGCAACGGGAGAAGTAGTTTCTCCGCTACCACTTATTATTATTAGTAGATCTTTATTTGAATATTGATGAGTGATTGCATCTGAAATAAAACACGATTTGAAACCTAAATGCATTAATCTCTGAGCAAAGCATCGACCAATAAATCCTGAACGTCCAGCACCATAAATAAAAATCATTGCTCCATTTTCATGGACTTTTAAGATAATTTCTATCAATACGATAATATTATCTACATTAATATTCTCTGAATTTATCTTGATTTGACTTGAAATTTCTTCCATTGTAGCTAAAAATCTATTCTTTTGATTATCTTTTTTAATTTTTCAACACCCCTTTTTAATTATCATCATTTTCTTCGAATCCCGGGTTAACACACTGCCTCCATTGATCAACTGTTTCTTTAGGTCCTAAACCTATGAGTAAATCACCTTCTTTAAAAAGAAAATCTTGTTTAAAACTATAGATCCATGTGTTTTCTCTTTTAAGGGCAATTATGTGAAATCCTCTTTTATATCGATGATCTTGTAATTTTTCATAAGTCTTATCTTTGAAGAAGGAATCGCTAGATAAAGTCTCGCGAACCACAATTTCATGTGTTTCTTCTATTGCTTTTTGTAGGATCGCATGTGGTTCAAAACCTTTTAAAACGCTTTCTGCAACATGAGCTGCGGCATCAGCAATTTGTTCGCAAGAAAATACGATCCTCATAATACCCATGAGATCTCTTGGAGAATCAAATTCATGTGCAAATTCCAATAAGTCTTTTTCAAATGAGATATTTAATCCATCCATAAGTTCTTCCATCTCCAATACATCTTCGGCAACTTCATAACTTTCCAGAAATATTGAAGCTAAAGAAAGTTCTAGCATTGTTTCAGATATATCTGTAATATAAATATAATCCTTCTTGAGTTCCTCCAAGTACTCGAACAAATTAGAATTATTTAGATCGTAAATTGAATCTTCTTCGAAATCTTTTAATTTAAACGAGAATGGTTCCTCATCAAATGCAAGCTTTTTAAGCTCTCGTATTGGTTCCAATTCTCCCTTGATTATAAGAATATCATTGGCTAAAATTTTTTCTTCTTTATCAAAGATCCATTTATCTTCTCTATTTATTGCTACTAAATCTACTCCGTAATTGGAACGAAAATGAATATCATGACGAGATTGTCCTATAAGTTTGCAATCTTTTTTCACGGTGATTTTTACTATTGGTTCGGGAACCTCATCCCAAAATAATTGAGTAAATTCTTGGATATCTCCATTAACATATACAACTTTAGCAATATCAGCTAGAGCATCTGAAATTTTGTCAATCGAATACCCCAATACCACTATCGGCTCTAAGCTCTTAGCTTCTTGAAAGCCACCCATATTTGTCTGTATCACTTGAACATTAAGTAAAAAAGTTAATTCATGAATTCTGCGTTCGATTTTAGAGACCTCATCGGCAATTTCTTTGCTGCCAAATTTGATTGCACTATAAGCCAAGTCAATCATCAAATCCATGCTGATTTTCATTTCTTTAAGAATATCTTTTATCGAAAGGGGTTTGTATTGAAATTTGTTTTTTTTGCTATGAATTTTTTGATTTTTATTTTTAGGTATATTATTCACCAGATTAAATTCAAATAAATAAATAAATTAAAACGATTAGTAATAAAGGAGTTAGAAAATCTAATAACGAAGTGGTTAATGGGATTAAATAATTATTGGGATCTTTCCCTTTTCTAAACAAAAATATGGAGCTTGTAAATAAAAATATAAAAATTGAACCGAAAAGAATTAATATTGCTAACATAATAACTGTGATTATTAATAAAGGATTTATAATTTGAATACCGGTAGCTAATCCTACAGCATATCCAATAATAATTAATGCAACCAAGCTTAATAAAATTGTTATGAGTAAACCGTAAAAGTCATTTTTCAAAACAGGAGATCTCTGAATTTTGGGAGAAAGATTACCTATATATAAATGAGAAGATAATCGAGAAATAAGAACTGTTGCTATATTACCAATTAATGAATTCAAAGATGGGAGGATTAATAGAATCACTGGAAAACTATATAGAATTTGGTTATTAAACGATAGAAAAGTTCCTGTAAATAAACCCATTATCGAGGAAATCATTACAACTACCAATGATTCTTTAAAAATTTTTTGGAAATAATCCATTTAAGGAACCCCTAGCATTATGATTGTAAAATAAAAACATAGAATTGTGAAAAAATCGTCTACAGCTGTCATTACAGTGTTTACAACATTATTAGGATCAAGACCTCTCTTAAAAACTATTATATTAAGAGTCGTAGAAATTGGTATTGAAATTGAAAGTGATAATAACATTGTAAGAACCGGTATTAAAATTAAAATTCCAAAAGTAATAATAAATAATCTTACAAAAATATAATTTAAAATGACTCCAAAAAGACCAATTATAAAACCTATAATTATTGAAAGGGCATAAGTTGCTAAAACGTTCTCAAACCAAGATTCCTTGTTAAATTCCCCAATAATTATATCCCTTGATGTGCGAGCAATATATGGCCCGCTTATATTTCCTCTCATTGAAAGCAATGCTGGTACGATTAGAATTAAAATGAGAAAACTTTTGAATGGCAAGATTAAGATAGTTAATATTATACCGGCAAGAATATCTCCAATAATGGAAATGATTTCTGAGGGAAAGACTTCTTTAGTAATTTTCCATTTTGTATCTTGCCAATCCATATGTCATCCTCATCAATTTTTGAAGATTCAGAATCTCTATTTTCAGACATCCTTCTAAAATTTAATAAAGATTATTACTATATAAATTTTTTTTATACATCATAAATACATTAAAGTTATCAATTTATCTTTAGAGAAATTTCCTAAATATTCATTTGGATGAGAAAATTTAAAAATTATTTTAATTAAATTAGGCATACCTAAATAAACAAAATAAAAAAAAGTGAAATTTTTAGAATTTATTCTTTCATTTCTACTCATTTCTAAATAAATGAGACATTAATTTTTGCAATTCATTAATTCTACCCATATCGCTGGCATAAAATTTCCACTGAAATTAATTTAATAATCAAAATATGATTTCCAAATGATCCTTATACAATCAGCATCCATTTCGTTTATAATAGAAAAAAGAAATAAAACAACATAAAATAAATAAATAAAGTCTGTTTAATGCAAATTTAATAAATTACTTTTTACATTGGAAAATAAGAGCAGATATGAAAAGATTTAAAAAAAAAAATATAATAATCCTTTTCTTATTTTGCCTTACATATTTATCAATTTTTCAACCATGCTTAAAAGATTCCTATATTAGTTATTTTAACACTAATAAAGAACTTATTCATGATTTACATCATCCGGTAACATCAAAAAATGGTTTTATTAATTCTGAAGGACATAAAATTTTTTGGTTCATCCAAGTTACTGATACCCAATTTATTTGGCTTAATCAAAATAATAAAGATATGTTTTCAAAATTTCTTAATGAAACAAATGAAATAATTAAACCGCTATTTACATTCCATACAGGAGATATAGTTGATGCTGATAATGGTAGATCTCAAAACCTTGTAGAATGGCAAAATTATAATAAATCTTTATCAGAAAATGAAATCAATTCATCAATTTACGTAGATTTAGTTGGAAATCATGATGGTTCCGAGGATCCTAATTACAGTTACTTTATCAATTACTCAATTACAGGAAGAGAATATGGAGTCACTCAAATTTCATTTAATCATTCTTTTTCTTTTGGAAATTATGCATTTATTGGAATAAATACTGCTAAAGATTCATATGATAATCTATTTGATTTTGCATTTGGTGGTTTTTTGAATACAGAAGAATTAGATTGGTATGAGCATGAATTGGAAAAATATAAAAATTATGATAATATATTTGTTTTCGGACATCATCCTCCGTTCTTTCTTCCGTATTATAAAATTATTTCTAATTTAAGTTCAACAGGTAAGTCATTTTATGATTTAAACAAAGATTTTCATGTATCCTATTATTTTTGTGGTCATATTCACTCTAATTATATTCAGAAAAAAGATGGATTAAACACGATAATTACTGATAATTTTGATGATAAAAATGGCACATATAGAATTGTGGTAATTGATGGTAATCAACTCTCAACTTCAATTGAAAGTATAGATAAATGGCCCCAAGCTATTATTACATATCCTCCAAGTCACAAGTTCTATGACTCCCAATTTAATATAGATTTAGAGAAAATTCATGTTCTTGCTTGGGATCCGAAAGGGATCGTTTCTGTTGAGTGGTCTGTTTTTTTCGAAAGTGGCGAACAACTCAAAAGTTGGGCTTTTTTACAAAGAAATAATGAAAGTGAACCATTATGGGAAGGAGATTTTTGTAAAGATTTAAGTTATGACACTAATTATATCATAAAAGTAAAAATTAAAGGAAATTCAGGTCAAATTATAAGAGAAATAAAGTATGATATTCCGATAAACATGGATTATGAATTAATTTACATGATTTTAACTGTATTTATTATTGGAATTATTACCATTCCATTAATAATAATCATAATTTATCCAAAAAAGTTCCTAAAAAAAAAGATACTTTAAAGAAAATATTGAAAAAATAGATACTTTTAGAAAATATCTCTAAAAAAAAAGACAAGTTTTTTATTATAAAACTACCAAAAATGAAGTTGATGTAAATATCTGGAAAATAATCGCTAAAAACGAAATTCGGTTGGCAACTTATAGATTTAGGAAAAATCGGATGCTATTTTTCTTGTATCTGTATTTTATTTTAGCTTTTTGGGGTTTATATTTTGGTCCAAACTTAATTAATATATTTCTACCAGAATTTCTAAGTTATTATGGATATTTATATTTAGATACATTAGTTTTATATTTTGAATATTTTTTTTTCCTTATTTTTCTATTAAACATAATGCTCCCCCTATATAATTTATATAATAAAAAGGGAAATGATGTGAAAGAAATTATTCTTGCATCTCCCATTAAGCCAAAAGAAATCTTTTTTGGAATGATTATATGGAAATGGCCATTTTATATATTAGGTGTATTGTTTATTGGTCCGTTATTTACCAGCTTGTTGAGTCAAATTGGAAATTTAACTATTTTTCATTTTATCGTGATTTATTTATGCCTATTTGGACTTTTTGTATTTAGTCAATTAATTGGGGGTGTTATTTCTATCCTTCTTGAATATAAAATTAAAAAAAGCCAAAAAGCACAAAATATTAGTAAGATTAGAATACTGGCAATATCTCTAATATTGATAATTTTCTATTTCTTCATACGATTTTTGAGTAATCTATTTTTTTCTTCGCCAGAATTAAAGAATTGGTTATACTTTTTTCCTTCATATTGGTATTCATATATCATTATATATATCATTGATCCATCGTTAGTATCCTTATCTTTCTTTAATATTTGGATAATCTTATTTCTCGCAATTTTCATTCCTATTTTATTTTTTTATATTTCTTATAAGAAATCTAATACTTTTTATATTCTAAAAAGTTCAAGTGATTTTTCTGGTTTAATAAACGAAAAAGATAAGAATATTTTTATTTTCTTGAGAAAAATCACTCTAAATAAATGGAAAGTGTTGGTACAAACTCATTTTAAGGAATTTTTTAGGAATGAAGAGTATATATCGAAATTCTTCTATGCAATTATATTAAATATTATTTTTAGTATTGTTTTATCTTTATCTCTTAGCGAATTTGGATGGGAACTTGTTGGTGAAATTCAAATATATAAACTTCTAGAAATTATGATTGTTTCCTGGATAGGAAGTATTTTATTTGGCTCGATGTCGGGACTTTATATTTTTATTGAATCGAAAAACTTACTAAACGTCTATAAAAAATCTTTAAGGG
>Ga0307442_1000019_pt1 | contig 53270 bp, 57 predicted proteins | sample SalMarWE160430MG_FD_202143 | JGI IMG/M metagenome (GOLD analysis project Ga0307442, IMG submission 202143) | Salt marsh sediment microbial communities from the Plum Island Ecosystem LTER, Massachusetts, United States - WE1604-30 | ecosystem: Environmental > Aquatic > Marine > Intertidal zone >...
ATTTAATTCGTGATTTCTTAAAATAATATTTATGTTTAGTATTATAGTTAAGGTTTATAATATCTATTATTTTAGTAAAATTAATTTCTGGATGACTTTTAAGCACATATAAGGGATATAAAGATAAATGAATCATAAAGAGAGATTTTTTGCTACATTAGAGAGGAAATCTGTAGATAGACCCGCGTGTTGGTTAGGCATACCAGTTCAAGAAGCTTATGAAGGTCTATTTAACTATTTTCAAGTTAAGAATCTACTAGAATTAAAGTTAAAAGTTAATGATGACATTTGGCATGTAGAGGTTCCTTACAATTATCCTCCTAATTATCATATTGCATGTGCGTTTGACTTTGCTAAAAAAGGCACAATTGATTATTCAAAAAGAACTTTGACAGCACCTGGATTTTTTGAAGATTATTCTGATCCCTCTAAAGTAAACGATTTTGAGTGGCCTGACCCATCAAATTACATAGATTCAGAAGAATGTAAGAAATGTGTTGAAGATGTTCCAGAAGAATATCCGGTGCTGGGGATCATGTGGTCAGCACATTTTCAAGACGTGTATTCTGCTTTCGGGATGGAGAGAGCTCTTATCAATATATTAAAGAATCCCGAAATAATAAAAGCTGTTTCAGAAAAGATAGTTGAATTTTATCTAAAGGCAAATAAATTATTTTACGAAGCAACTAAGGGAAAAATAGATGCTGTCCTTATTGGAAATGATTTCGGAGGACAAAAGAGATTGATGGTTTCTCCAGAAAATATTAGAAAATTTGCCCTCCCAGGATCAAAAAAGATTATTGATCAAGCTAAAAGTTATGGTTTAAAAGTCATTTATCATTCTTGTGGTTCAATATTTGATGTTATCCCTGATTTAATTAATTTAGGAATCGATGCTATTCACCCTATACAAGCTTTAGCTGCTAAAATGGATGCTAAATCTTTAAAAAGTAATTATGGAGATAAAATTTCTTTTTGTGGAGGTCTTGATGCTCAGAATTTATTAGTTTTTGGCAATCCTGACCAAATCCGAGAAAAGGTATTTGAATTAAAACGCATTTTTCCAACAGGATTGATAATATCTCCTAGTCACGAAGCGATTCTCCCAGACGTGAACCCCGCTAATGTTGATGCATTATTCAAGTCTATGCAGCAAAATTAAATAATTTTCCACTTAAATTAATAAAATTAATTACTAAATTAATATTCCTTTTCAAAAAGCTCTTCTTAAATTTAGCTTGCTCTATTAAGCGATAATAATGAGGATTTAAAATTGACTTTCACACCTGAATTAAAATCAGTAAAAACACATGAAGTCCCTAATTGGTTTCATGATGCTAAATTAGGAATCTTTATTCATTTAGGTTTATTTTCAGTTCCAGCATTTGCTGTTACAGGAACAGATTTAGTAAATTCCATGAAGAAAGGTCCAGAACAGCATTTTATAAATAATCCTTATGCAGAATGGTATTTAAATTCTTTAAGGATTAAAGAAAGTCCTACCCATAATTATCATAATGAAGTTTATGGTGATGATTTTAAATACGATGATTTTATTCCAATATTTAATAAGGAAATTGAAAAATGGGATCCAGAGAAATGGGCAGACATATTTAAAGAAATAGGCGCAAAATATGTAGTTTTTACAACAAAACACGGTGACGGATTTCTTTTATGGCATAGTAAATATCCTAATCCTAAAAAGAAAAATTATATGGCAAAGAGGAATCTTGTAGGAGATCTCACAAAGGCGATAAAAAGTAGGAATTTAAAGATGGGTTTTTATTATAGTAGTTGTTGGGATTGGTCATTTAATGAGATTCCTGTTACAAATATAAAAACATTTTTAACTAATGGTCCTATCGATCCTGAATACACAGAATACGTTAATAATCATTGGCGCGAATTAATTGATGATTATGAGCCTTCCATTTTATGGAGTGATATGGGATATCCTCCAAATACAAATATTAATGAATTGCTCTCGTATTTTTATAACAAAATCTCTGATGGAGTTGTAAATGATCGTTGGATACAAACTTCTCCATCCTTTCGAAAATTGATTGAATCTAGATTTACTGGAGCCTTAATTTCTTGGTTCGGAAAACGAATGTTAAAAAAGGGAAAAAATATAGCCTTTAAACCACCACATTATGATTTTTTAACTCCCGAATACTCTCAATCGAAAGAAATATTAGAAGAAAAGTGGGAAACTTGTAGAGGAATTGGGAATTCTTTTGGATATAATAAATTTGAAACTGAAAACGATTATTTATCGGTTGATGAATTAATTTACCTGTTTGTAGATATTGTAAGCAAAAATGGAAATCTTTTATTAAATGTAGGACCAATGGTCGATGGGACAATTCCCAGCCTTCAATTGGAGAAATTAATTGGATTGGGAAAATGGCTTGAAGTGAATGGAGAAGCCATATTTGGAACAAGACCTTGGATTATTGCAGAAGGGAAAACAATGAATGATTTAAATTTACGTTATACGCAGAAAGATGATATTCTCTATGCAATAGTATTAAATAAGCTAAATACAATTATTACTATCAATTCGATAATCGTTAATGAAAATACCACCATTCATTTATTAGGATATAATGATAAACTAGAATGGTATCAAGAAGGAACGAATCTTAAAATAATACTTCCAGAAAAAATTGAAGTTTCTCCCGCATATAGTTTTAAGATTTCTCCCCAACCAAGAAAAGCAAGTTAAATGAAATAATATAAAAAGAATTGAGAATAAAAGATGAATGAAAAAGGAAAAAAGGCTAAAGAAGTATTAAGCATGCAAGAATGGATTAAAAAAGTGAATGCCTTAAATATTATCTCCAACTTGGTTAATCTTATTATATTTGGTCTACTTTATTACGTTCTTATTGGAAAAGGGAATACCCATAACTTATTGATTACAAATTTTGGGTTCATTATTTTATATATTACCTATATCTCATTAATAGTTCCATATAATGCAATAAAAGATTCTCAAATTGCCTTTATAAATGGAAAATGGAAATTAAAAGAGTCAGATTCAGTAAACGAGAATGAAAAATTTAAAAGTCCTTGGCGCAGATTAACCCCTGAAGCAATCATTTTAAGTATTGGGACTTTATCTGTATTATGGTTAGTTCTTTGGTTAATCAATCCAGAATTTCTTAATTATATAATAGCAATTATAATTGCCTTTGTTATTACATTCATCTTAAATACTGTACTCATAAAGCGCCATCTTAAAAAGGACCTCGATTCATTTGTGACTGCTTTTAAGAACTTACAATCAAGTTCTAATTCGCCCAGTGCATATACAAGACATCTTTTTTGGCAATATTTAATTCCGTGGACAATAATTGTGTTGGGTTTAAATTTTATAATAAATCTTAAGAGCTATACTGAAACGGTTATTGCTAATGGATCGATTTATTTTATCGATTTATCTATCGGTATTTATTTAGCCAGTCTTGTAATAATTTTATGGATGTGGAGTGTTGGCAGCAAGCACGTTTTAATAGATCTAATCTTGCTTCGAACAAATAAGGAGAAAAGTATCTCATTAAAACTTTTAATTATATCATTAGTTGCCATACCATTAGTTGCTGGTGTTTTAGTGTTTGTTGTGCTATTTATCATAAAAAAATTCAACCTAACAGTGACTGAGGCTCTTATAATTACTCTACTGGTTGATGTTATATCAGGAATTCTTGGTTTAATACTAGGTGTAAATTTCGGAAAAAGAAAGGGTTACTTAAACAAAATAAAAGTATCAATGAGCTAATCCCATTTTTTATTGTCATAAAATATAAAAAAGATTGAATTAGGTTCAAGCTTGCTTTAAAAGATTCTCTATATAGTCCCACTTCTTATTAATTTTTTCAGAAGTCCGTAACCTATTAAAAATCTTGTATTCAAAGGCCCCTATTAAATCATACATGCCCTTTACTTCTTGATATACCTCGGATTCCTCAAATCGTGTTTGGTAGTCGTCGATACTTTGCATGTTCCATAAATCTACAGTTTCAAGTTTTTCTGAAAGCATTTGTACCCAATATTTTGCCATTTTCATCGAGTAGTATAGCCCAGAGGATCCAAAAGGATTAATAAAACCAGCACTATCTCCTATTATTACAACTCCAGGATGAGGAACAAACTTTTCAGCCATTTTTGCATTAGGTAGACTAGTAACCTCTTCATAATCAATATTAGCCCCTTTAAAGTATTCGTTAAATCCAGGATAAGATGATTTTACCTTATGCCATGCTTCAATTATTTCATTATTATTTGGAATCTTAACAGTTTTCATGTTTGGTACTTGAGCCATCCTCAACATAAGACCTACTTCTGCACGGTCTCCATCTAAGGGGAAAAAGTAAGCAACAGCAGGGGGGAATTGAGGAGCATATTCCAAATCGCCATTTCCGATAAAGTAAAAATTTAAATCTGGAGTATTTTCAAGCGTGTAATTTGCCTTACTAATAAGACATTTGACTATTGGACATCGCATTAGTTCATATGGCACTCCAAATTGCTTACCAATTACTCCTTCATACCCACTACAATCCAATATTACCTTTCCACGAATCTCATTGACTTTTCCATTAGTTTGATATCTCACACCCTTACAGACTCCATCATCTTCTATAGAATCAATGACTTCACAGTTGAATTTCATTCGAACTCCCTCTTGATTGGAAACTTCAACAAATCTATCAATAAATTTACGCCATTCAAAGAAGTAGTGAGGGTAGTCTTTAAACGTGGTCAAATTATGCTCGTCATTTGGTGAATGCCAAACTCGTCCACCATTTGACTTAATCCCGATTGATGGTAGGAAATTTTCACCTAAAATTTCATCAACCACTGGAAAATAGCCCATCCCTTCCCCACGAGGCTTAGGACCAGCAACATTCCCTCGTTCTAATATCATAACTGAATGTCCTTTCCTAGCGGCGACGATACCAGCTGATAATCCCGCTGGACCTGCTCCCGCTATAATAAAGTCGTAGAAATCTTTTTCACTTTGATTATTCATAGTTCTAAAATAAGAATCTAAAGAATTAAATAATTTCCAAGAAAGAATTATATTATCATTATTTAAAGGTTTTAATATGTTTGATGTCGTAATATCAGGTGCTGGTCCTGCAGGTTGTAAAAGTGCGGAAATTTTAGCTAAAGCAGGGTTTAAAGTAGCCCTACTTGAAAGAAATACAAATTGGAGAAAACCTTGTGGTGGAGGAGTTAGTTCACGGATTTTTAAGTATTATCCTCAATTAAGAAAGCTTGATTATCATAAAATTAATGGCGTTTCAATGTATTCAAGTGATTATGACAACTTGGAATATTCTTGGCAAGATATTAGGGAATCTTCGATTAACGTGGATAGGTTAGAATTTGATAATGTAATAAGAAACGTTGCGATCGATTCTGGAGCAGAATTATTTGATAAGCATCTTTCCTACGATTTTCTCTATAAGGATGGTAATAAAATAGGTATAAAGACTAAAACAAAATCTGATTCGACAGACTTTTTAAGCAAAATACTAATTATTGCTGATGGCATGAGTTCCAAATTAGCAAATAATTCAGGTATAAGGAAGAAATGGCAAATTAATGATATGTATCAAGCAAAATGCGCAATCATGGAAGGGGAGTTATCATTAGACAACTCGAAAATTTTCCTTTTTTTCCAAAAATATAAAGGATATGGTTGGATTTTTCCATTGAGAGATAATCGCTTTAATATTGGATGCGGTACGTGTAACGAAGACAACGCAAAATACAATTTAAACGAAGTATATAATAATTTCTTGAAGGATCCTTTTATTAAGAAAATTCTCTCTGGATCTAATTATAGAACCCTTTGGAGTGGAGCTTATCCAATGCCTGGTGCAGGTGTCATCGATCGTTCTTTATATGATGATAATTTAATGATAATTGGAGATGCAGCTGGATTTGTCTCTCCAATTAGTGGAGAAGGTATACATCCAAGTATCGTATCTGGGGAATCTGCTGCATACTGTGCGATTAAAGCATTAGAGAATGATAATATTTCCAAGGAAAGTCTAAAATCTTACAAAAAATACCCAAATGTGAAAAAAATTATAAGGAATTTTAAGATGAAATTATCAATGGTAGAGTTCTTTTTTGAAAATGAGGGGAAACAATTAAATTCACTATTTAAATTAGCAAAAAGTAATGATAACTATAGAGAGGAGGTAATAAACATGTTTTTATTTAATAAACCTCTTTCAAAAGAACTTCTTCTATTACTACAGACGATTTGAATTCAATTCAAAAATATATAAAATCCAAAAAAAATTAAAACATTATAGGAATTTCAAATTACAATGTCCGTAGATCTAAGAAAATTTGTTACTAAAATTATTAAAGTAATTCCAGGACCATATTGGGGGCTATTTTCAATTATTGCAAGCTCATTAGGGGTTATTATAGCTATTTTAATGACTCCTGGTTATACCATGAGTCGCATGATGAGTCACTTAGGAACCAGTCCAGGAGCATTGTTTTTTAATTTAGGAATGATTCTGGCAGGGTTATTTACTCTAGTATTTTATCTATACCTTGCTCCGATTTTAAAAAGCGAGAATGTTAAGGTTGGAATTCATAGAACTGCTCTTGTATTTGCAATTTTATTTTGTGTTTTCTATACTTTTATAGGAGTTATCCCATCAGTAGCAAACTCATCATTGGAAATCGCACATGGATTGGTTTCAATGATTTGTTTGATATTTGGGGCTATACATAAGAGTCTTTTTGGTTACATGATGCTAAAGAGTGAAAAATTCCTAAAATTTCATGTTTATAGTGCCATAAGCGTGGCTGCTTTAGAAATAATTTTCCTTTTAACGTGGATACCTTTAATCGAGTGGATCATGGTTTTTGCTATCAACTATTGGATTTTTATTATTTCATTTCACCTTTTTACTAGAAAGGATTTGTTTTATTATTAAAATAATTCTCTATAAGATCTGCAAAAAGCAATTCTTAAAAAAAAATTATAGAATCCAAAAGAAATTAAAACATTATAAAATTTTCAAATTTGATGTCATGGGAATCAAGTAAAGTATTGAAAAAAATATTTAAAGTAATCCCAGGACCTTATTGGGGTCTAATTTCAATGATTATTGGCTTATTAGGTGAAATAATTGCAGTCATAATGACTCCCGGATACAATTTGAATTACACGGTTAGCTATTTAGGAACGGGTCCAGGAGCACTATTTTTTAATTTAGGGACTATTCTATCAGGAATATTAGCTTTAGTTTTCTATCTTTACCTTATTCCGATATTAAAAAATAATAATGTAATTGAAAAAATTCCTAGAACCGCCCTAATTTTTGCAATTTTATCTTGTACTTTCTTTATTCTTATTGGTTTTTTCCCATCAATAACGACAAAGTCAGTTTTGATAATCGTGCATGGTTTCGTGGCTATGAGTAGCCTGATTTGTGGAAGTATATACATAAGCCTTTTTGGTTACATGATGTTAAAGGGTGAAAAATTCCTAAAATATCATGTTTATAGTGCTGCGATAGTGGTAGTTATAGAAATAGCTTTCCTTTTAACTTGGACACCTTTTATTGAATGGATGGCGGTTATTGCTATTACTCATTGGATTTTCTCGCTTTCATTTTACACATTTATCAGAAAAGATTTAAGATATTATCAATAACGTAACTTTTAATATGTCCTTCCTGTAATATCACTACTTCTTGGGGCTTTTATAATTTATATACAAAAATTACATTCTAGAAATTACTTTTGCGAATCGATAACCTAGTATAAATCAATATGACAGACATTAAATTAACTAATATTCAATCGATAAACTTGGTTAAAGCTCAAGAAGAAGAAGAAATTTCAGTAAAGTTTATACATGCCAGCGATATTCACTTAGGTAGTCATCAATATCGAAATGAAGATCGTGCAAACGACTTCATAAACGCTTTCGAAGAAATACTGATGATTGCCGTTTTCCATCAAGTTGACTTTATCCTTTTAGGGGGAGATGTTTTTACCTCTCTTGAAATGTTACCCGGACTATTAACTAAGGTGGTGAACTTATTAAATAGATTTAAAAATGAAACCAAGAATCAAATTTTAATTGTTGCAATTGAAGGAAACCATGATATTCGCAAATTTTCACGAGGGCAAAGGTTTGAAAAGCGAGGGCAGTCTTGGTTGAAATTATTATCGAATTTAGGGCTTATCGTGCTCCTTGATGTTGACATCAATGCGCCCTCCGAGGAAATGTTTAAAGAATATGATTCTACGACTCGAAAAGGTGGAAAGGTAAAAATTAAGGATACAATAATCTATGGTACAAGATACCTAGGGCAAAATCCAGAGGATTATCTTTTAAAATTAAGGGATGGAATAAAAACGGATGATGACCTTTTTCACATTCTTCTTCAGCATTTCGGGATTGAAGGTCAAATGGAACACGTTCCAGGTGTTAATTACCAAAAAATCCAAAAACTAAAAGATAGAGTAAATTATTTAGCCCTAGGACATTTTCATTTACAGTTTATTTTGGACGATTGGATTTTTAATCCAGGGTCCTCTGAAGCTACGTGTTCCTCGGATTTTTCATTTAAAAGAGGCATATTTTTAGTCTCAATAATCAAAAACGGAACTTATACTAAATCTGTTCAAAAAATTCAATTAAAAAATAGGAAACATCGATGGGAACAAATCTATTTTAGAACAGAATTTAGGAATAAAAATAAAATGTACGAATACATTATCCAAAAGCTAAAAAAATCGTTTGAGAAAGACAAAGATTTAAGAAAAATCTCAGAAAATATTCAAACTCCCGTACTTTTTCTTCTATTAAAAGGGATAAAGCCTTTTTATAGATGTAAAATAAATCTAAAAGATTTGACTAAATTAATATGTGAAAACCTTCCTGTAGTTGATGTTAGAATATATCAGAAGTTTTCCGATTTTCTAAAAACATTAGATACTTTTATTTAAATTGTAAAAAGGAGTTGATACAGAACTATCCTTCTTGTATTAATTTCTAAAATAGTATTAAAACGATAATTAATAATTTAATGTTAATGCCCGAATTAATAGGATATATTTTAACCCTCGATGCATTATTTACTTGGGGAATTGCGAGTTTAGTATATAAGTTTAGTTTGGGAAAAATTGAATCAAAACCGGCACTTCTCTTTAGGTTATTATTTGTATCCCTTTCAAATTTTCTTTTAGCTATTTTCTTTGGTACATTCTCATTCATTCCCTCATTGAGTTCCGAAAATTTAATAGGGTATTTAATCGCGTGTTTCATTTCTGGAATATCTGTTACAATAGGAGATTTGCTTTATTTCACTTCATTAAAGAAAATTGATGTTTCTCGAGCATTTCCATTAACTCAATTAAGCCTAGTCTTTGTCTACCCTTTCGCATTTATTTTGTTTGGTGAAGAATTAAAAATTTCAATATTATTGGGAGGCTCCTTGATTATTCTGAGTGCGTTTATTTTAAGTACGAAAGATAAAGAAAAATTAAAGGAGGACGGACCAGAAAAGATAAATATGTCTTCAGACAAAATACTTGTAGGCGTATTATTAGCTATCGGTTCAGCATTTCTCTGGGGGCTTGCTATCGTTGCATTTAATCAGGCCAGAGTTATTTCCAGTGATGTATTCGTTACTAATTTCATTAGAGTCTTTTTTGGCGCAATATTTTTTCTTATAATAGGTATTTTTCAGAACGATTACTATGCCAGTTTTTCTAAAAATAACCGTAAAATTATAAAATATTTCATTTATCTTGGAATTGCGGGATCCCTTTCTTTAGGATTGGCGGATACCCTTTTTTACAAAGCAGCGGAAATAAATGGTTTAGTTTTAACATCAACTTTTACAGCCAATACCCCAATGATACAACAAATTCTATCTATCTTAATATTGAAGGAAAAATTTCGCAAACGGTTTATTTTTGCAGTGGTGTTAATAATAGTGGGCAATTATATCATTCTATTGTTATAAAAAATATTCAAATTTCGATGAATTTAATTAAAGGTCCTGAAGATTTAAAGTATTATCTTAAATTTTAGGTTGTTGAATCTTACTTGATCTTGTTGGACAACAAACAGTATGTAGATCCAACAATATCTTTAAATACTAAAATACATATAATATTATTATAAAACCTCTAATTTAACATTTTTAAAAAAGTGATAAAAATGAGTTATAATGGTTTCTCAGAAGAAAGTCTTAAACGCATCGCAATGAGAAAAGTGAATTTTCGAATGAGTATGAAAATTCATATAGGATGCTATATCATAGTTTCTATTCTTTTATTTGTCATAAACCTTGTATTAACTCCAACGATTTGGTGGTTTTTATTCCCGGTTTTGGCATGGTTGGTAGGTGTAGCTGAGCACATAACCGCTTATCTTGTCTATGCAAGAGGAGTATATCCGATGGCAAAGAGAGGTGTACTCTTTCATATCGTAGCATTCATCTTTACTAATTTATTTTTGGCAATTATCAACTTCATAACTTATCCAAATGTACTTTGGTTTTTAATTCCAACGGTATTTTGGGGCACTGGCCTCGCAATTCATATCATAACCTATTATATATTTCATCGAGGGTCTGTTGATGATCAAGGTGGGTTGAAATCTAAAAGAGAGAAATCTGTCGAAAAAGAAATCTTGAAAATGAAAAGACGCATGGAGCATAAAGAGTAATTCTCTTTGGTGATAATTTAGTGTGGCTAAATAAATTTTTAGATCTTGAAGATTCGATTGATGAAATGAGATCTGATTTAGAGAAAGAATTCTTTAAAAACTTTGGAAAGAAAACCAAACTCACACCATTAGAATTCACTATTATTGAAACAATTTTCAACAGCCGAGCGCTTTCCGGTTATGATCTGATCCAGAACTTGAATCGCCATTTTGCAGGCACTTGGGAGGCAAAATCTGGCACGGTATACCCCATTCTATCTAAATTGCAAAGGCACGGATTTTTAGATTCAAAAATGGTTAAAAGTCCGATAGGTCCAATTCGAAAAGTTTACTCTTTAACTGAAGCGGGGCAGGAATTATTAAAATTAAAAGTTAATAAAAACTTTGCAGACCAACTAAAATTTGTAGAAAATTTCTTAATTGAACTATCTTCGGTATATATCCGTTCATATCCAAAAGAAGATAGAAAGGAAATAGTAGAAACGATACACGAAACCTTGAATGACAGTTTCGTAAATATCATCAAGAGCATCCCTCCAACTCTCGAATATAAAACGGTTTGTCCTATATGCGCATCGATAATAGAACGACAGGCAGCATTTTGTGCTCATTGCGGTTCAAACTTATTAGGTAATGAGATAAAAGAATCGTAATTTTTTATCCTTTTTTTTCATTTTATTATTTATAAGATCTTTAATAAACTTGCTCACGTTATTTTGGTAAAAATTTTCATCCCAAAAGCCTTCACTTTTGAGAAAGCATAAATATCTACAAGTTAAAACGAGTAAAGAAATAAAAAAATACGTGGTAGAAAATTTAATAATTACTCAACAGTAAAATTGAGTTTTTCAAGGAGTTTATCAATTTCTTCTTCTGCTAAAATTCTGGTGATTTCCTGTAATTCTCCCAAGACATCTTCCATTTTTGATGTTTGATGGTTGCTTATTCTACGACTCGTCACTTCGAAGGCTGTTTGAGCCCATGATTTTTCGTTATTGAAGGAAAACCAAATATCCCTATAGGCTCCTTCTTGACCACCATCTCGCGCTAATGGTTTTTTTTCAATCGGAATGTCCGGATCTTGAAGGTAGCACCAATCGAGAATGACCCATTCTAATTTTCGATCTGAATCTGGACGATCTGCCAGGTAAATGCAATACGCATGACCCCCTAATTCCCCTTCATCATCAGCAGGAGCAACAATGGGATCTGCCATTACTTGAGCAGCACATACTTTTACCCGCCAAGAAGGAATGCCCGCATTAATGAGTAAGCTTGCGATGAGAATTGCACCATCTTCGCAATCCCCTACTTCTGATTGAATGGATTCAAATGGAAACAACCAGTATTCTGGACAATCGACAGTGACATCATCATCAGTGTACTTGAGGAAGTCACACACGAATCTTTGTATCATCCACGCGGTTTCATTAGCAGTGTCTTTATAGAGGTCGATTTGGGAGATGACGTGTTTAAGTATCGCATCATTATGTTTAATAAAAACCTTTACATCAGCATCTATTTGTCTGTCATAAGATTGCCCTCTTAGTGCTCGACCCGTATATATTATAGGAGCTTCTTCCCACTTATTGTTCCAATATTCTGGACCAAATTCTCCATAATCCTTATCAAAAGGTTTGATTTCAATTAATTTTGGTTGTACGGGTAATTCTGAGGAATCTTTTGGTGATTTTTCCGGAGTTTTCGCGGGTGTTTTTGGCTTACTAGGTTTTTTGCTGGGAGTTCCTTCAAGTTCCATAGCTTGTTCTTTCCATTTCTGCACTTCTTTTTCCGTTGGGGCTTTCGTTAATATTTTTGGATTTTCTGATTTCAATTGCTTGAGTTTAGCTACGGTAGTTTTTGCATTCCGTCGAGCAAATTCCTTTACTGAATCGATTCCGATAAGATTTATTGCATTAGCAAGTTGAGGAGTTATCCCGTCAATTCTCATTAAGTCAGCATGTTCTTGCCAAGTATCAAGAGTTTTTACCGATATGCCTATATTTCTGGCCATTTGTTGTATTTGATAATACGTTAGCGGTAAGAGATCTTCCGTATCTCTAATTCCTGCCTTCTCAAGAAGATCGGCATGTTTTTGATCAATTCCAATAATTTCAGTTAATTTCATTTTATTATTTTTTAAATTATAATTAAAATTGAATTTGATTAGTAAAGATATTCTTCTCATGGCAATAAATTTATATAGGTAGATACAACAATAAACATATAGATTTAACAATTTTACATATTTGAAAAAAGTGAAAAAATAAAGAGGGTTTTCAAAATGCTTTCAAAACAAAAGGTTTCGCTTGATATGGGTGGAAAAAATCGTTCAAAGAAATTCATTTTGATTCATTTCTGGGTGTATATCTTATTTACATCGATTACTATTGGTCTTGTAATGTTGATGCTAATGCCAATCTATCCATTTTTCCTTATTACCTCCATGGTATGGTTGATTGGATTATGTGAGCATTTCACCGCATATCGAATGAAATCACGTGATATTTATCCAAGAGCGAAAAGGGGATTTTATTACAATTTAGCTACCTATCTTGGAAGTTTACCATTAGTAATACTAAGTTTTAATATGTTTTTTGTATTTCCCATAACAATTTGGGGGATCATCTTAGTAATCCATTACATTTCATATCATCGAGTTGGTGCTGAGTCAAGAGGGAAAGATATTGGGGACATATCAATAAAAAATTTTAATGGATTTTCAGAAGAGAGTTTAAGAATAATCGCATTGAAGAAAGTTCGTTTTCGATTATCAATTCAATTACATTTTGTTGTTTTCATCAGTTTTATCATAATAATGAATTTTATAACTTTTTTCCGATATGTGAGTGTAGACTTATTTTTTTATCCCATGTTTGTTTCAATTTGGTTTATTATTTTATCTGAACACGGAACCGCTTATCTCATATTCGCACGTGGTGTTTATCCAATAGCTAAACAAAAATTTTATTATCATTTAGTAGCCTATTTAGCAAGCATTCCACTCCAATTAGTATGGTTCCTTGTGATTTTAATTATGATTCCAATATGGGGGATGGCAGTTTTAATTCATTATATCGTCGTTCGTATTATTACTAGGAAATCAAAAATTAAAGAGGGAATTAAGAAAACTCACATACAACGTTTAGTAGAAAAAGAAATGGAAAAAATGAAGGGTCTCCTGTAAATCTAAAGATAAACCATGATTAATTGGATATTCTACTTAATAACGAATGAAAAAGAATTGATTAGAATAAATAAAATAGTGAGAAAGAAATAATCAAGGGTATTCATATTAATGTGGCTTGGAAAGTTTGTCGATTTGGAAGAAGATTTAAGAGAGTTAAGAATTGAGAAAGATTATGGAACTTTTAAAAGAATTAAATTAACCAAGCTCACTCCTTTGGAATTTACCATAATCGAGACTATTTTTAATGTTGGAGGGCTATCGGGTTACGATTTAATTCAACACCTTAATGATCATTTTGCGGGAACGTGGGTGGCTCAGTCAGGCACGATATATCCAATTTTATCTAAATTGGAGAAAGATGGCTTTCTACAATCGAACATGATTAAAACTCCAATCGGTCCACTCCGCAAGGTATATTTCTTAACAGACGCGGGGGAAGCCATATTAAAATTGAAAGTAAGCAAAAATTTTAATGATCAACTGAAATTTGTCGAAAATTATCTCGTGGAATTAAGCTCAATTTACATTAGGTCTAATCCCCTGTCGGAAAGAAAGATACAGTTACAATTAGTGGAAGAAGCATTAAAAACTTCTTTTCAAAACATCGCAGAGATGATTCCTTCATTTTTAGATTACAAGATAACATGTGAAAACTGCCATTCAGAAATAGTTAGAAAAGCACTATATTGCCCCTATTGTGGTCATGAGTTGAATGATAATCAATAACATTCAATTAAAAAAAAAATTATACAATAAATACCTACACTGGAATCAAATATTATATACAGAATTAGGAAATTTTATAACTTAAATACGATTTGTAATCTGTATGGGAATCCAAAACAGTGAAAACAGAAAAAACACCCTCAATTTATCGGAAAAATTTTTACTATATTCATTCTATGAAGTTCATTTTGTTTATCTCCTAATTATCTGGATTTTAAGTTGGAATAGGATTTTGACAGATATCTTTCCTAATGAACTTATTTTTGCATTATTTTCCTTCATTTGTATTGGATTTTTTTCCATAATTATAACCTATAAATACATAATTCCTAAAATGATGAAAAAAGATGATGCCCAAAGTGCTTTATTTATCTTACTAATGATATTAGTTGTTGGATCTGACGTTCCGTCGCTTTTAGGAGTAATTTTTGCCGTGTTTGCGTTAATAATTTTCAATACAATTTATTGGCAGATAGGATTGATATTCATAATATTAGGCTTCTCGCATGGCATATATCTTCACATCTTTAAAATTCAACCCTTTTTAAATGAACTCAAGAACGAGTAAGAAATTTTGAAGACATTTTCTGTTGAAAAGGCAACTTTCTCCCCGATCTGATCACACTAAATGTGGGATGAAAGCTATCTATTCGTGAGGAAAATTGTTGTTTTCAGGGTATATGTTGAATTCATTGACTAAATTTGGGATATTCTCTGAAGAAATCCATCAAAATGCCTATCAAAGCTCACAATATACTCGATTTGATGGTGAACGCATAAAATAATAGAACTGATATCTGTAAAACTCATGGGTCTCTTGTCCTTTAAATCAATAGTATTAACTTTCTTGAATAATTCCCATATTTCACGTTCATTATTCAAATCGAAGGGAAGAATGCTTGCAATCTTCTCTTCCCCCCAGAATAATTTTTCTAAATGGTGAAATACTTTACTATTATTATTGGATCGAATTGCTGCTAAAGTAGTGACTTCATTTATGATGAAGTATGAGGTATAGAGGACACCATAATTCCCTGTGGCTAATTCTTCTAAAATTTTCTCACTTTGTTCCGCATATTTATCCTTAGGATGACAAAGACCTAAATAAAAACCAGTATCAAGAAATGCACCCATATAAAAACATCTCACAAATTGTATATATCTTTATCATCTTCAGAATCAAAATGAACATCCGTATCATATGGAATATCATTTAATTCATTTCTGTCTTCGATAATTTTTTGAGCTCTCTTGGGATTTAACATTGGAAGGTGCATTGCTATTTGTATGATCTCTTCGAATTTTTGATTCGCCAAAATAAGACAATAATCAAGAGTTTCTTGTTGCGTGGGTTTTCGCCCTAATCTAAGTGTTAATTTTGCCTGGAGTGATTCTAAACTCTTTTTATTTGATATTTTAACAATCGACATACTAGTTTACCTAAGTAAATTTGTATACAATTGTATTTAAATTTAATCTTAAATCTCTAAATAGGTTATTTTAAAGTATTTTAGATCCTTGTTTTTTATTTAAGTTTCTAGTCCCTTCTCGTGGTGCCCCCTCCTGAAAAGGAATGGAAATTCATTTAAGTATCTTTAAAGTGAGAAAAAAATGATTCGCCAAAAAGATCTTTCCGTATTAAATAGTTAAAATGAATGATCTTCAAGTTGTTTGATTCTTTCAAAATGATCTTATTATCAGTGATGATTTTTTTATACTCGTGTGAAATGATAATTGCTTCTATTAATCAGTTAAAAACATCGATTTCCTGACCTTCTGCTTTTAATCGTAAATGCAATTTTGCTACAAAGTTCGCTGCTATTTCATTTAATGGAAAAATTCTTAATTGGTTCATGAAACACTCTAAATCATTATAAAGTTTATTATATTTTTGAGATTTTCTGTTTTAGATAGTTCAATTTTTAAATTAAGATTAATATGGGTCCTTCGGTGTTATTACAGCATCTTGAGTAATTTTTTTTTGATAATTTTTTGATATGAAAAATCAAGATGAATGAAAAATTGTTGATTAATTGAAGATTAGAAGGGGGATTAGAGATGATTTTATCTATCTTCTAATTATCTGGATTTCAAGTTGGAATAGGATTTTGACAGATATCTTTCCTAATGAACTTATTTTTGCACTATTTTTCTTTATTTATATTGGAATTTTTTTCATTATTATTACTTATAAATATATAATTCGTGGAGTGATGAAAAAAGATGATGCCCACAGTGCTTTATTTATCTTACTAATGGTATTAGTTGTTGGATCTGATGTTCCGTCGCTTTTTGGAGTAATTTTTGCTATGTTGGAGTTAATAATTTTCAATACGATTTATTAGCAGATTGGGTTTTTATTCATAATACTCGGGTTTTCCCATGCAATATATCTTTATTTCTTTAAAATTCAACCCTTTTTAAATAATCTCAAAAACAAGTAAGAATTTTTATTCCATCTTAAGTTGCTAAACCACCGTTAAGAAAATTTAAATTTCATAGGAATTTTTTATTCTTATAACTTCTAAAGAAAAATCTTGACCTTTGTCAAGAACTCATAGTAGGAAGCTTGTAGCCCCCGTATACGATGAGCTGGAGGGGTACCCGAGGTTATAGAGCCAACACGACTCTGAACGGAACTCTGGTCAAATATTCCGATACCAGGTATCATAGGCCTTAGGATTCGCTTGAAAAATGGGTCAAGACCGATCATAGGGGCTGGACTTAAGATCCAGTGGTAAAGGCCTTCGAGGGTTCGAAGATCTTGCGGTTTCCGCGCGAATCGAAAATCCCTCCCCCTCCATTCCCCTTATTTTCCTTCTATTAATGAGAATCAATTTTAATTGATTATCAATATGAAAAATAAAAACAAATTTAAGAGAAATAAAACTAAATAAATAAAAAATAATATAAATGCTATTTTTAATTATTTAGTTAATTAATTATTAAGAAAATAAGTAAAATTACTTAAGTTAGATTTTAAAATTTATATCTTTTAAAGATTATTAACTGAGGATTTAAAAAATGCCAGTTGGAATACTAATAATTCGTTGGGATAATGAAATTGGACCGATTAACGAAGGATTTTATCCAGAAAATCTTAAAATTACAAATAACTTACTCACGCAGGTGTATTCTTCGCATCGCTATCAAAGCTTGAAACCAGGTTTTGCATCGATTAGCTTAAAGAACAATAAGGTGGTTTCATTCTTTTCAGGCGTAGGGGCTGATCATATAAGTATTGAAAATTACGTTGTGGCACTTTTATTGAGGAGGGATGAAAAGCCAACGTTATATCGGGAGATACTAAAAACCATTGCTGCTGAAATTTTAGATAAAATTCCGGATGGTAAGTTTAAGAAATTATTACCGGATCTTTATAAGGAATTGGCAAAAATTTAGGATAATTTCTTAGTTTAAGGATATTGTTTTTACTATGATAACGAAAAAATAATTAATAAAAAGAGACTTTATATATTCTTTAAAAAATCATTTACTGTTCTATTTTTTTCACGTGTATCTTGCCTACTTCATCAATATCCAATATATCAACTTCTTGAAGATTTTCTACAATTTTTTTTACTAAAACAATTGGAGATCCCATTGCATTTCTTAAATCCTCTAAAGAGATGGACCCAACTTTCTCTATGATTAGAAATGCTTTAAATTGAGCTTCTTGCTCCATTAATGGAGTGAGTTTGTCATAATAGGTGATTTTCGCTAAATTTTTTTCCTTAAAATTTCGAAGTTCTATCATTTTTTCGTCATATCTTCTTATCTCTGCTTCTAAGTTTCTTTTTTCGTCACGTAATTCTTCATTTTTCTTTATTAATTCTTCCTGTTTATTTCGAATTTCCTCAAATCGTGATTTGATATCTTTCGCATCTGAAGAAGCTTCAGTAGAAACTAATTTACTGTCAAGTAATATTTGATCCATCTCTCTCAATCTAGCGTTTGTCTCATTTTTTTCTTCCAAATGTAATCTTTTAATCGTTTCAACTTCATTTTTCCATTTTTGATCCATATCATTTATTATTTTTACTTGTTCATCTTGCAATTTATCAGTAAAAGTTTGAATCTCTCGAACTTTATTTTCTAAATTTTTGATCCTTTCAGTTTTTAAAAGAACTTCAGATTTTTTTTCAGCTAATTCGGCTTTTATCGTACCTATAGTTTCATAAGTATCATCCAATCTTTTTTGTATTGGTTTTGATTGTTTTTGATATTGCTCTAACTCTCTTTCAATTTGAATTACAGTCCCTTTAGCATGATCTAATTCCATTTCTTTTTCATTAAGTAAGGCTCTTTGAGTACCAATGAGTTCCTTTAACTCTAGAATGTCTTCTGGTATATCATACATTCGAGAAATCTTTGATTTTTGTTCTTCGATAATTAATTCTTGATCACTAATGATACCTTTCTGCCTTTCAACCAATTCTTGAAGTCTATTTACTTTTGTTTGCATGTTGGCAACTAAATTTTCGCTTGACTCAATACCATCAAGAGTATTTTTTAAATCTTTTGACATTATTATCTTTATCCTTTTTAATCCTTGAAAAGCTTCAAGGAATATTTTTTTTTAAATATACCTTTAAAAGATACTAAACAAATAATAGAAGGAATTTAAATAGTTATCGATATAAATAATAAATTTAAAAAACGAGCATTACAATTTTAGAATTGTTATGTCTTATTATCATTTTAAACCCTCTGGTCTTCAAACTTACATATTCTTGAAATATGAATATCAAAATAGCACTAAATCTCTGCTATTATTAGAATTAACGATGTTGAAAAATAAGAAGGAGATTTTAAAAATGATTGAAGCTAAAAAATTAAAGCCAGTTGATTCCTCTAATTTGATTGAGAATAAAATACTTGAAAACGTTGAAATCTTATTCAAAGAATATTTTTCTGGAAAACCTGTTGATTTATTCACGGAAATACAAAAAATAAATGTGGATCTCGATCTTAAAAACAAATATAAATCAGAATTTGCCTTTAAGGTATTTGAATCGCTAATTAGGATAAAATTTGGAGAAACTACTTCCTATTTTGAGATCGGAGTTCATATCGGTTCTAATGCATATCGTGCTATAGGAAATACTTGCAGGAATAATCCAATCCCCCTAATTGTTCCTTGTCATCGGGTTTTAAAGAAGGATGGAGAGATTGGTGGATTTATGGGAAAAAATTCTGATAATGAATGGGAGACAAATCTTAAAAGGGAATTGTTAACACTCGAAAGAGCAAAATTAATGTTATAAAAATTTGTTAACCTAAAATAGAAACTATTTTATTATGCACATACCATTAATGCATATTATGGTTAAAATATCACCTTTAAAGCCCTATTTACCAAGAAATCCGGAAGAATTTACAACAAATCCTTATGATGTGATAGGGAATGAGGAAGCAAAAAAATTAAAACTTAACCCTAACTCACTAATTCATCTTATCTTGCCTGATGGTAATGGAGAAGAGATATACGAGAATGCAGCTAAAGCTTTTCAACGATATAAAGATGATGGATTGATAACCAAAGAAGATCAACCAAGTATTTTTGTATATAGGCAGGAATCTAGATCCTTTAGTCATCAAGGTCTAATTTTGGGTTTATCTTTACAAGATTATGAAGAGGGAAATATTGTAAGGCATGAATATACTCGTGAGAAAGCTCTTAAAGATCGAACTAATCATATTTTAGCAACTAATGTAGCTGCAGGACTCGTGTGGTGTGTTTTTTCAGCAAATAAAAAAATTAATAAAACAATTGAAAAAATCAAAATGAAGGATCCTATATTCATTTTTTCAATGAATGATTACAAACATTTTTTATGGCAAGAGACTGATACGAAGATTATTGAAAAATTGGGTCAAATGTTTAAAAATGCAAAGGTCTATATCGCAGATGGGCATCATCGCGCCGCAAGTGCTGCTGAATACCGTAAAATACAATTAAGTAAAAATAATGTGGATGAATTGGAGAAACCTTGGCAATATCTCCTATCTTACGTTGCCTCTGATGATCAAATTCAAATTCTCCCTTATAATCGAGTGATTAAAAAATTACCGATGAATGTCGAAGATTTTCTGAAAAAATTGGGAGAAATATATGAGATTAAACAAAGAGATAGAGCTTTTGATCCAAAAAGAAAAAATCAAATAGCAATGTGTCTGAAAGGAAAGTGGTATGAATTAAATGTGAAAGATAGAGATTTCAAATCAAAACGTGATAGTCTAGATGTTGCTATACTTCAAGATAAAATTTTGAATCCAATTTTAGGTATTTCTGATCCCAGAGCTGATGAAAATATCTTTTTTGTTGGTGGTGTAAAGAATTCTCTTGATATGGAAAAATATATAACAGAAAAAGGAAATGATATATTTTTTAATTTATATCCTGTTAATATCAAAGATTTGGAAGCTATCGCAGATCTTGGAGGTGTCATGCCACCAAAATCTACTTGGTTTGACCCGAAAGTGTTATCTGGATTAATTCTTCACGATTTATTATCAAAATAATTTTTTCAGTTTATTTTTTTAGAAAATCCACTATTTTTTCTGCAATCATCGTTGCTGCTGCAATTTGGTTTTCATTTGTTTGACTTCCTATATGAGGCGTTAGTATAAGATTATCTAAGCAATTTATTAAATCCTTATCCTTCAAAGGTTCTTCTCTATATACATCCAAGGCAGCTCCAGCTATTTCTTTATTATTCAATGCTTTAATTAGAGCTTTCTCGTCTATCAACTTTCCTCTGGCAGTATTAATTATAATTGAATTAGACTTCATCAATTTGAGGGTGGATTCATCGATAATATTTTCTGTGTGTTGGGTTGAGGGTAAGTGAAGAGAGATTATTTGTGCGTCTTTCACCGCGTCTTCTACAGAAGGATAAATCTTACATCCAATTTTTTTAGCTTCATCAATAGCAGCTTGACCTTTACTAAACCTTGAATAAACCCCAACGCTCATTCCTAAGGATATGGCACTCTTTGCTAAATGTTTAGCAATATTACCGAAACCAATCAAACCTAACTTCTTTCCATAAAGCGTATACCCTAAGTAATCATTCTTATTCCATTTACCTTGATGCATGGTTTTATCTGCTACAGTTAAGTATCTTGCTAAAGCGAACATCAAACCGAGTGCTAATTCCGCAACAGAAATTGACGGTGCTTCAGGTGTATTTAAGACAGTAATGCTTAATTCTTCAGCTTTTTTTAGATCGATATTATCTAAACCAACACCGGCTCTTCCTATAACTTTAAGGTTTTTAGCATTTTCTAAAATATCAGCGGTTAATTTAGTTCTTGATCTTACAACAATACCATCATACTCAGCTATTTCCTTTCGTAATTCATCCTTTGAAATAGTAAATTTTCTTACTGCTTCAAATCCATTTTCTTCAAATATTTGAATCCCAGCTTCTTCAAGCGTGTCACTTATTAAAATCTTCATTTTGGATAACGTTTTTGAAATGTTTTAATATTATTTGTAATGTTGCTATAGCTTTAAAATTCTACCACAAAAAAAGATAAAAAAAAATTACTTTAATCCCTCTACTATCTCAGAAAGAACCTTTAACATTTTATCCAAATCCTCTAAGAAAATTTCACCCATGTGACCGATTCTGAAGGTTTTATCTTTTAAGGATCCATACCCATTAACTATTCCATACCCTTTACTTCTTAAAGTTGAGACCATTTTGGAAATATCAATATTGATTGAATTTCTCATCGTGGATACAGTATTCGAATAATAATTTTCATTAGTAGGAAACATCTCAAATCCTAAAGATTTAGCCCATTCTTGCGTGCGCTTAGCTAATTTAGCATGTCTTTCAAATCGGTTTTCTAAACCTTCGTTATTCAAAATGTAATTTATCTGGTATTCTAATGCCCTAATTTGAGGTATTGGAGGTGTTGTTGGAGTTTGATGTGATTTATTTTTCTTTAGCATTTCCTCAAAGTCAAAATATAGCCCTCGATTATTGACTTGGGATGTTTTTTCGATAGCTGCTTCAGAAATAGAACAAACTGCTAATCCAGGTGGTATAGTAAAACATTTCTGTACAGATGCTAAGCATACATCAACTCCAAGTTTATCAACTTCAAGTTTAACTCCTGCCATCGAAGATGTAGCATCTACACAAGCTAAAGCACCATAATCCTTGATAATTGGAATGATTTTGTCAATTGGATTATACACACCGGTGGATGTTTCATTAGACTGAATGAAAACTACAGCATATTTGTCTTTATCTAAAACTTCTTGAGCAAATTCAGGAGTAATAGCTTCTCCCCATTCAACACTTTGTTTAATCGAATTTTTACCGTTTGAAACACCAATTTCGTACCATCGATCTCCAAAAGCCCCAACTGTTAAAAAAAGAGCCTTTTCATCATCCTTTATAAGATTTCTTACACAAGCCTCCATTAAACCCGTAGCACTTGATGTAGATAGCAGACATTCATTTTTTGTATATAGAACTTTTTTTAATCCTTCTGTAGTAAGTTGTTGCATTTCAGAATATGCTTTTGAGCGGTGAGTGTCGTTCGGTTTAGCAAGTATTTGTAGAATTCTGTCAGGTATATGAACAGGTCCAGGTGTAAATAGGAATAATTGAGAACCTCTTTCTCTATTATAATGAACATCAGTAATAGTTCAATCGCCTTTTTTTAATATTTATTATTTGTATATTAAACATTAGTGAAACCGTCTGTTATATTATTTATCACATTAAAAAAATGTTTTTAAAGATATAGAGATATTTATAGAATCTGCTTTTAACTTCCTCAAATGGATTCAAAACTTGCTCATAAATCCTAAGCATTCCTTTCATCGGATTCTTCTTCGTTGGAAGCAAGTTTGAGAAAGTATCCATCGATAATTAAAAATACAACTCTAAAATTTTCTAAATGTTTTATAGATAGACCAAATTCGCTTAAATAGAGAGCGAATCGAAAGATTATATTTAGTATTAGCAATACAAGTAATATTACTAAGTGGCCTAAAAACCAAATTTCAGAGAATATAATTGCATTAAGGGAAAGAATAATAGTTGCTATACCAAGGATTCCATTTATTATTCTATATTGTAAAGTATACGCGTCAATTAAGATACCCTTTATTAATCCAGCAAACCCAGTGAGAACAAGAGGATAAGCAAATAATACCACTATTCCTCTTAGTCCTACTGTAGGTTGAAAAATAATATAACCAAGCATAAACATACAAAAAATAATTTCACATATCCCCAACAATACTTTAGATAAGATTTTAACTTTTTTATTGAGACCCTTATATATGTGAATAACGCCCTGAGTAAGGAATGCCATTATGGGGTAAACAAAAAGAGCCGTTATTACAATTTTATCAACCGTGAAAAAAGTGACTAAAAAACTTAATAATATTACTATCATAATAAGATTATCAGCACGAATCTTATCTTTATTTATCAAAGATAGCATAAAAATACCTCTGGATCCTAAGTTGAGTTCATATACGATATTATCATTACTTTTTATGATTTCTATTGTTGAATAACTTATAATCCTATCCATAAATTTCTGACTAATATAAATTATAAAATGACCATTTTTTTTCCATTTTTGGTAGAACTCTCCAAATAATACTCATTATATTATTAAAAGTTCAACCAAACAATACTATATATTGTCGGAAAAGCTATATAAAGAAATAAATATCATTAATCAAGATATATGTCTGCTTTAACAGAATATCTCCAAAAATTAGAAAATTGGGACACCAAGACATTTCTTTCAGTTTATAAAAGTGATTTCTCCAAGCGAAGCATGTTGTTTGCGAAGACTTTCAGCTTTTTTGGCACTCTTTACTTCTGGGGATTTGTATGGTTAATGTGGGTTATGTATGGATATATCACCAAAGATTATTACCTCATCGTTTTGTTCACTGGAGGATTTGAACAGTCACTCATATTTCATTCTCTTGTTAAGTATAAAATTTTCAAGCGAAATCGCCCATATATCACATTGAAAAAAGAGGGAGTTAAAAAACATGATGATTTCATAAAAATTCCTTACTTAATGTCTGAATCAGAAAAGCAATCCTTTCCAAGTGGTCACGTGGCCTTTTTATTGTTGTTTGGGCTTATTTTTAGCTTCTATTTTAATAATATGATAATATTTTTCATTTTTCTTAGTTTAGATATTGTAATGGCGATTTGCAGATTAATACTAGGAGTGCATTATCCGATAGATGTTATTTTTGGATTTTTTTTCGGTTTATTATATGCGCTCTTATATTTAGGTTTGACAAGTCAATTCTGGATTAATTTTTATTATTGGATAGGTCCTATCATCTCAAATGTCATACATTTAAGGTTCTAGATTTAATTCTCAAATGGCACTCAATTTATTTTTAACAAAAAATAGAAAAATTTGTTTAAATGACTCACTTAATTTCTTTTTATATATTTTCTAGTTGAATTTTTTTATCAATCCCATAGGTTTCAGTTAAGTAATTTTTTAAAGAATAGACTGCTAAAATGTACATTGGAATGAGAGTCAATTCCACTAAAATAGAAACAACAAATGGAGCTTTATGACCTAAATTATCCCATAAGAGTCCACCTATAATTGGTCCGATTATTCCTCCAAAATTGGATGAAAATGATCTTAAACCGAGTATTTTTCCTCTACTTTTGACCGAAATTCTGCTTAGAAAATTCTGAAAAACTAAATTTCCAACAGATGCAATGGTAACATCTAAAACATAGAGAATTGAAAACATTATAACATTTGGAGAATTAATCAGAAACCAAGTCACCAAAGACCCTAGTGTACTTGAGAGAGATATCCCTAATGCTGGATGGACTTTATCCACCAAACTCCCAATTTTAGGAGAGAGAAATAATGGAACAAAACCGCTTGGAATAAAAGCTATCATCGCAATGGTCGGATCATTTACTATTTCGTCAAGAATATATACATTAAAAAAAGGACGTCCAATAGATCCATTAATGTTTGCTAAGATCAAAACCATCATTAGTATTATCATCCCAAGTATCATTCTTCTTGGTATCTTAGTTAATAAGTCCTTCTTTTCTGTTTCTCTAATCATTTCTTGATTGAATTTAATACTTTCATCAACATTGCGATAGAATCGAATCCCTGCATAAAAATTTGCGATTCCAAACAATGGTATTGCCATATAGATAATAAAAGGATTAGTAGTTGAAGAAATTGCAAACCCAAAAATAGTAAATCCAAAGATTGAACCAATGAGCATTCCCCTACCTATAGCCGATTCTCTTCTTCCATAGGCATGAGATCGGTGATTCTTGTTAGATTTTTCAGCTATTAATGTATCTAAGGGTATCCAAAAAAACCCCGCAAAAAAACCTATTGAAAAAGTCCCAATATTCATTCCAATTAATGAGTTTAAAATGATGGCACTATATAGTACGAAATAGCCACACCCCCTTCCAAGAGATCCAAGTAAGATCAAATTTTTTCTCGATTTAACCTTATCCGTAATGAATCCTGTAAATGAAGAACTTATTAAAAAACCAAATATTTGAACCGAAAAAATTAATCCGATTTCAATACCAGTTGCATTTAATACTTGGCTCGCTATGTAAGGTATTAAAAAGTCCAAGAAAAAAAAGCCCATGGTATTAAAAATCACGATGTTTAGCATTGACTTGAAATCGCTAGTAAATTTCTCTGAGTTTTCGATTTTAATCACGATACCAAATATTTATATAAGTTAGAAATGCTCACTATCATTATAATCTGACGAAATGATATGGAAGATTGAAGATGAATGCACCAACTTGTCATAAATGCAATGGAATCAAATATTGTGCAGTAGGTCGAGCAAGTAAGATAATAGAAAACTGTCCAATGAAAATTTATCCTAAAGTTGAAAAAGAGGCGAGAGAATTGTATGAGTCCGATGAATTTGTTAAGAAATCTACGGCAGTAGCATCCATCGTGGAAGCAAGAGGATATATTCATTGGTCACGTTTAAAAGATACTGTAGAATATGCCAAAGGAATGGGATATAACAGATTAGGACTTGCTTTTTGTGTAGGGATGCTTCGAGAAGTGAAGAGAGTTGCGGAAATACTTGAAAATTATGGTTTTGAAGTGATCTCAACCTGCTGTAAGACTGGAGGAGTAAAAAAAACGGAAGTTGGGATTCCTGAAGAATATACCATGTTCTCAAAAACAGGGTATACCATAGGATGGATTACTTGTAACCCCGCAGCGCAAGCTCTGCTACTAAATGAAGCAAAAACCGAGATGAATGTAATCGTTGGATTATGTGTTGGACATGATATAACTTTTACTCATCTTTCAGAAGCTCCTGTTACAACTTTAATTGCAAAAGATCGATCAGCTCCGCATGATCCTACAGCCGTGTTATTTTCTCATTATGGAAATGAATTTTTTTCTAAAGAATTCAAAGAAATGAAAAAAAATAAGCTTGAGAAAAAGAAGTAATTCAATAGATTAATAAAATTCTATGATGTCCTCTAAAGGATATCTCTCTCTTTCTTTTATTTTTTGATTTGCCACCGGTTCATCGATAACACCCATGGCAATGACACACATCAGTTCAAATTTTTCCATTGGTAATTTAAATATTTCATTGACTTGTTCTTTGGTTTTTAAAATTTCGCCGATCCAAACAGCTCCTAAACCCTTCGATTGAACACCCAACAGAATGTTTTGAATAAACGCTCCTATTGCTTGAACATCTTTAACTCGTTCAGATCCCTTTTCAACATCTAAAAATATAACAAAATTTACATAAGCACTTTCTATGATCCCACCATCATTAGATAATTCTGCGAGCATTCTCTTCACAGTAGGATGAATTACAACACATACCTTCCAAGGTTGACAATTATTTGCAGAAGGAGCCCAACGTCCACACTCGAGAATTTCTTTAATCGTATCATTGCTTATTTTTTCATAAACAAAATTTCGTATGCTTCTCCTTGATTTAATTAATTCGATTAAATTGTTTTCAGCATCCATATGGATTTAATTGGTTTTGAAGAAATATAAATCAACCGAAATTTAATTTATATAAAAGATTTTTAAAAATAAATTACAAATTTTAAATTGTTTCACTTCATAGTTTGAGATTAAGTCTAATACATAATTCATAATAAAGAGATTTAAATTGGAGATTTAATATTGCAAATTAAAAAGTAGTGCATTAATAACACATAACTTAAAAAATGGAAAATGTCGAAAATATCATGAAAAAAGTAGTTATTGTAGGTGGAGTGGCTGGTGGAGCATCAGCAGCGGCTCGATTGAGGAGATTAAATGAAGATGTCGAAATTAATGTTATAGAAAAAGGATCTTACGTCTCATTCGCCAACTGTGGGCTTCCGTATTACGTGGGTCATGTTATTAAATATCGTGAGCAACTTGAACTCATGACTCCCGAAACATTCTTGGATCGATTTAATATAAATATTAAAATCAACCATGAAGCTATTTCGATTGAAAAGGATAAAAAAATTGTTAATGTAAAAGATTTAGAAACAGGTCAGATTTTAAATTTAGACTACGATTTCCTAATACTTTCACCCGGAGCTTCACCAATCGTACCCCCCTTTAAAGGACTTGAAGAAGTTCCTTCTTTTACCTTGAGAACAATTCCAGATTCAGTGGCTATCAAGGAATTTGCTGAGAAAAGCAATATAAAACATGCTACGATAATTGGTGGAGGATATATAGGTTTAGAAATGGCAGAAAACCTAAGAGAACGCGGCATAAGAGTGAAGATTGTAGAAATGTTAGACCAAGTGTTGTCTCCGCTTGATAAAGAAATGGCACAATTTGTTCACCAAGAATTGATCCTAAATGGAGTATGTCTTCAACTGGGGGATCCCGTAGATTCTTTTCATTGTGATGAAAATCATTGTAATTTCGTGATACCAAAAAGTGGAAAGAAGATACAGACTGATATGATAATACTAGCTATTGGAGTAAAACCAGAAAGTAAACTAGCGAAAGACGCGGGCATAGAAATTGGACCAAAAGGGCATATTATGGTAAATGAACACATGCTTACTTCAGATCAGTATATTTATGCTGTGGGAGATGCCGTTCAAGTGAAACAGTTACAAACACAAGACTTTACAGCTATTCCACTTGCAGGTCCAGCAAATAAACAAGGAAGGATTGCTGCTGATAACATTGCTGGGCGAGACTCGATATACAAAGGCGTGTTAGGAGCGTCGGTGTTAAAAGTTTTTGACCTAACCGTAGCTTTTGTTGGATTAAACGAACGACAAGTGAAGGATTTAAAATATAACTATGAAAAGGTATATATCCATCCAAATAATCATGCCGGATATTATCCGGGAGCATTTCCAATTGCTATGAAATTAATATTTGAAGTTCCTACTGGGAAAATATTAGGCGTTCAAGCAGTTGGAGGTACTGGTACAGAAAAAAGGATTGACGTCATCTCGACTGTTATCAAATTTCAAGGGACTGTATTTGATTTAGAGGAATTAGAACTTACTTATGCACCCCCTTATGGATCAGCTAAAGATCCGATCAATATGGCCGGTTTTGTTGCATCGAACGTGTTGAGAGGTGACATGCCTATTTGGCATTGGCATGATTTGGAGAAAATAACAAAGAATAATAGCTTTTTGCTTGATGTTAGAACTCCAGAAGAATTCGAGATTGGTACTATTGAAAATGCTCATAACATTAACGATTTAGAACTAAGAACTCGGTTAGATGAGATTCCAAAGGATAAATCTATTTATGTTTTCTGCGAAGTCGGATTTCGTGGGTATTTAGCAACCAGGCTTCTAATGCAAAATGGATATAAAAAAGTATATAACCTTACTGGAGGATATAAGACGTTTGAAATAGCAAGAATGACAACGGAAGAAATTGCTGCTGCATGCGGACCTTCGGAAGAGTTAATAGAAGAAATGATGGAATCAAAAACAGTTCATACGAGTGAGTTCATGGAAGTTGATGCCTGTGGACTTTCATGTCCAGGACCTTTGAACGCGTTAATCAATGGTTTAGAATCATTACCTGAAAATAAGAAGTTAAAAATTTATGCTACTGATCCTGGTTTTAAATCTAGTGTTGAAGCTTATGCCAAACTTAATGACTCAGTTCGATTATTGTCTCTTGGAAAAGAAAGTGGGAAGTTGGTCGCAGTTTTAGAGAAAGGAAAGATCGAAGCAGAAGAAATGAAAGCTCCCGTTGAAATTAAAAAGAAATCAAGAAAAGATCGAAGAGGTCCTAATGCACCAGCTCTTTCTCAAATCGATGCTGAAGAACTATATGAAAGGATCGCCACAAATGATGCTCCTGCAATTTTAATAGATGTAAGAGCTCCTCAAGAGTTTCACGGAAGAACAGGTCATGTCCAAGGGTCGAAATTAATTCCACTCGGAGATTTAATGAACAACATGGATGATTTAAATGAATATAAAGATGAAGAAATAGTTGTCATATGTCAGAGTGGATCTCGTTCAATGATGGCATCCCAGTTAATGGTAAGAGCGGGATTCAAGGATGTAAGAAACTTGACAGGTGGAATGATTGCTTGGCATCGTAAAGGATTTCCAGTGCAACCTGTCTTGACTGAGTATAACTAGTTTTGAAATAAGTCTTTTTTTATTTCTAATTTTATTTTTAAGTAAAAAAAGTTAAAATTTGCATCTGATTATTATTATCAAATTCATTAAAAATTCGAATTACTATTATTAAAAATTGATTTGAAGAGGATAAAATCATGAAAGAAACACAAAAAAAATTATTTGCGGCTTATGTTGGGGAGAGTCAAGCCCGTAATAGGTATACATTTTTCTCTTCCATAGCAAAGAAAGAAGGTTATGTTTTAGTTTCTCATATATTCGAAGAAACAGCTAATCAAGAGAGAGAACATGGGTTAAATTTCTATAAAATGTTTCAACAGTTTAAAGACAAGGATGGACCATTCAACGTTTGCGAAGATTACCCTAGCACGTATGGAACGACCATTAAAAATTTAAAATCTGCTGTTGAAGGAGAAAACATGGAATGGCAACATTTATATCCTGACTTGGCAAATACTGCAGAAAAAGAAGGATATCCCGATATTGCCAAACGGGCACGAGCAATTGCAAGAGCTGAACAACATCACGCTGAGCGATATGGAAAGCTAATAAAGATAATTGGTGATGATGCATTTTTCAAACGAGATAAAAAGATCGTGTGGGTATGTCTTGAATGCGGCTACGAAATTGAAATGGATCACTTACCAGAAAACTTTAAATGTCCAAGCTGTGATCATCCTAGATCTTACTTCAGAAAGAAATGTGAAGATTTTTAGAATATTTAATTTTTTTTTTTCGTATTTTTCTCTCGTTTTTTATAAAATTTAAGCAAAATGATTAAATAGTAAGAAATCAATTCTTACAAGGAAAAGCTTCTAAATGAAATTCGTGAAGGATTATGAAACAAAAGGAAATATACAAATGTAATGTTTGCGGGAAAGTAATAGAAATTCTTAATCCAGCTGCTCCTGAAACCATATGCTGTAGTCAACCAATGGTTCTTCAAGAAGAAAAAACTGCTGATTGGAAGGGGGAAAAACACGTACCTAAGATCACGATTGAAGGTAATAAGGTCACCGTTGACATTGGAATCTCAATGGGAACACCTCATCCAATGACAGCTGAGCATTATATCATGTGGATTGAACTAATCTGCAAGAATAATTGCTATAAACGGCAAATGTTGGGACCTGGAATGCAACCTAAGGCAACTTTTGTTGTCGCAGATACCTCAAGTTTGGTAGCCCGTGAATATTGTAATCTACATGGACTCTGGAAAGGAACAGAATAAATTTTAAACCTTTTTTATTTTTTTTATTAAATTTAGATTATCAAGGGTAAAAAATAATCAAAAACAATTCAAAATGATGTATTTTAATAAAAAGAAAAATTAAATTTTTAGAAGACAGATTTATACTCTATCTCTTTTGAATACACTAGGCATTGCATGTTTGTATCCTTTAAGTGCAAAACGAGATATGACAATTCTTTGTATTTCACTAGTTCCCTCATAAATTTGGTAAAGTTTCGCATCTCTAAAGAGTTTTTCAACGGGGTAAGTCCTTAAATATCCATAACCCCCATAAACTTGAATCGCTTCGGTGGTCACCCTCATTGCAACATCAGACGCAAAAGCTTTGGCAACTGCTGAACTCATGTTATTATCGAGCCCTTGATCTGCTTCCCACGCTGCTTTATATGTTAGTAATCTCGCTGCTTCGATATCCTTGTACATGTCTGCTATCTTTTGTTGGATAGCTTGATAATTGCTAATTGGTCTACCAAAAGCTTCTCTTTTTTGAGCATAATCAATAGAATATTCCATGGCTGAGCGAGCACACCCCACCGCGAAGGCTCCTATCGCAGGTCGAGTATGAGCGAAAGTTTGCATTGCCACAACAAAACCCCTACCAGATTTTGCTAATACGTTCTCTTTAGGAATTCTTACATTTTTAAGTGAAACGGCTACGGTATTTGATGCTCTTTGACCAAGTTTAGGAATATGTTTCCCACGTTTTACTCCTTCTGCTTTAGTGTCAACTATGAAAGCTGCTATACCTTTATGCTTTTTCTCAGGATCTTCTGTTGCAAAAACGGTTATGTAATCTGCAAAACCACCATTTGTGATCCAAAACTTAGCTCCATTAAGGATGTATTCGTCACCATCTTTTTCTGCTTTACATTTCATTCCTGCCACATCAGAACCCATAGTAGGTTCTGAAGTCGCGAATGCTATCAATTTAAATTCCTTTGTGAGTTCTCCTAATATTCGAGTTTTTTGTTCTTCATTGCCCCCTATAATTATTGGTTCCGCTCCGAGATTATTATCAAATATTGAAGTAGCCATACCAGGGCATGCAGAAGATATTTCTTCCACAACGATGCAAGATTCAATTAGACCATATCCAAGACCACCATATTGTTTTGGAATACCTAAATTTAATAATCCTTCTTCCCAGGCTTTTTTAATCACGGGCATTGGAAATTCTTCAGACTCATCATACTTCTTCGCAACTGGTAAAACTTCATTTATTGCAAAATTCCGTGCTTTTTGCTGAAGAACTTTTTGTTCTTCGGTTAATGCAAAATCCATAAGTTTATGCCTCCATTTTTTTAATTAATTTATCCACGATTTCCTTAAAGTTTAAATCACTTGGTCTCGGGACGAATTGTATTTCAATTGAATCGTCCAACATCGCTATTCCAGTGGCTTCCATTTCACTGATTATAGCTCTAACCGCACCTCTACTCCATCCATATGAACCAAATGCTAAACCAACCTTGTTCATGGGTTTTAAGCCTTTCTGGTAACATAAATACTGTGCAACGGAGGGAAATAGACCCCTATTTAAAGTCGGGCTTCCAATTAAAATCGCTTTCGCTTTCATTGCTTCAGTTATGACATCACTATAATCAGAAGAAGTCAAATTGAACCTTTTTACAGGAATTCCCCTACGCCAAATCTCGTGGTATAATTCTTTTGCAATCTTAGCTGTGCTTTCCCACATGCTATCATAAATAATCAATGCAGTATTCTCTTCAATTTCACCACTCGACCATTTTGTATAAGCTTCTATGATATCGGAAATGTGCTTTCTCCAGCACACCCCATGTGATGGACAAATGATTTCTATTGGTAGAGCTCCAACAACAGGGAGAGTTTTAGCAATTAGATTTGATAAATGAAGTAAAATATTGGCATAATATTTTTCAGCTTCCCACATTATTTCTGAAAAATTATTTTCATCATCCCAGTGTTTTGATGCCGCAAAATGTTGCCCGAAGGCATCATTAGAAAATAACACGTTTTTCCCATTTTCATCAGTCATGAAAGAAACCATCGAATCAGGCCAATGAATCATAGGAATAGGAACAAAAGTAAATAATTTACCATTTCCAACATCTAAAGTATCTCCATTTTTCACTGCTCGTATATTTTCAAAAATGCTTTTTTTAACTTCTTCATGATAATGCTGTTCTAAAATTTCTACCCCCTTGGTTGAGGATATAATCTCAGCATTAGGCAAATGTTCTAATATTAGTGGAAAAGAACCCGAATGGTCTGGTTCGATATGATTCATGATAAAATAGGCAATATCTTTTGGGTCACACACCGCTTGAATGTTTTCCAAATAATACTTGAAGTATGGTCTTTTTACAGTATCGATTAATACATATTTATCCCCAGTTTTTACCAGATAAGCATTATAAGAAGAACCTTTATGCGTTGAATAACCATGAAAGTTCCTAACTTCCCAATCCACATACCCAACATATGAAACATCTTTCATGATTTCTAAATCATTCATTTTAATTTACACCCATTTTTAGTAATATATTATGATATGCATAAGAGATTTATACTTTTTATAAATTTGATTTCTATTATTTAGAAATTTACCATATGATTGGGAATCAGGATGTAACTAAAAGGATTAAATTGTTAAAGATAAAATATAAAAAAAAGTAATAATATAAAGTTAAATATTAGATTTTAGTAAAGAAACTTTTATCTACTCCACATACTGGGCACACCCAGTCATCGGGGAGGTCTTCCCACTTAGTTCCTTCAGTGTCTTCGTCGTAAACGTAGCCACAAGCGCCACACTCATATTTAGCCATAATATTCACCTTAAATTTAGTTGAAATTTAATTATTGATGGATTTGGTAATTGAATGTATAATAAAAATATTAATTTAATATTTTATAAATATCTTCTCAACAAAGATGGCGTAAAACTTTTCCAGGTGATTTTTTATTTTTTTTCCCGTTTTGAACCACAATTACTCCATTCACAATAACATAAGGGATTCCTTCGGGAAGTTGATAAGGTTGTTCATAAGTTGCAGTATCTTTTACATATAATGGATCAAACATGACAATATCTGCCCAATCTCCTTCGCGTATTAACCCTCTATCTTGAAGTCCAAGTCTACTCGCTGGAAAAGAGGTCATCTTTCGTATTGCTTCTTCAAGGGTCAATAATTTTTCCTCTCTCACGTATTTAGCAAGAATGCGAGGATAAGTCCCAAAAAATCGAGGATGGTACGCTCCAGAACTGAATGATGCAGGAATTCCTGCTCCATCAGTCCCTACCATTTGATACCGGCCCTTCATGATTCGTCGTACATCATCTTCTCCCATGCTTTCAATCGTGATTCCGACTACCAATTTATTATCAATTAGTAATGCAAAAAAGGTCTCCCAATCATCAACGAAACCTTTCAATTTAGTGATTTCAGGAATGCTTAATGTAGCGACATCTCTCCACTTGTCAGAACCTACAGTTGAAACGTAAATGTTTTTCATACCTTCATTCTTAATCCAATTTTCCCATCCTTCGATTCCTTTCTCAACATCCTTTTTGATTTTCTCTTGAATTTCTGGATCTTTTATTCGCTCTAAGATAACATCATTATTTCCTTCACGAGTCCACGGTGGGAGTGCTGTTGCAAGATCTGACATGCCTCTATTATACGGATATTGATCATAGGTCATTTGTATTCCTCTTTCATTAGCGTCCTCAAATAATTTTAAAGTATGAATGCTTCCTCCCCAAAATTGTTCACCAGCAACTTTATGGTGTGCGATTTGACCTCCACGGCATCCCGATTTTTCGACGATTTCGATAGTTTCTTTTATTGCTTTAATAATCTCCTTTCCTTCACTCCGAATATGCGAGAAGTACAATCCATTATATTCCCCCACTATTGTTGCTAGTTCAATTATTTCTTCGGTTTTAGCAAAAATTTGAGGGGCATAAATCAACCCTGTACTCATCCCGAACGCTCCAGCTTCCATGGCTTCTCGTAAATAACTTTTCATCCGTTCCATTTCTTCTGGTGTTGCTACTCGATTTTCAAAAGCTTGACCTCCTGCCCACCTTATGTTCCCATAACCTACACAAAAAGCTAAATTTGCTGAATTTCTTTTGCCATCATTATATTCCAAGTATTCTTTGAAAGTGTGATAAGGATAATCAAATTGTTGAAGTACAGGATCGATTTTTGCTATTTTTTTCTTAAAATCTTCTTCCTTACCTTTCGGAATAGGAGCCATTCCATCTCCGCACATGCCTACCATTGTTGTCGTGATTCCTTGACACAAAGTTGATTCTTGACTTCTATTTACCGGTAAGATATAATCAGTATGAGAATGAATATCAATAAATCCCGGACAAACGATTAACCCATGGGCATCAATTATTTTCTCAGCATCATCATTTATCTTGGGTTTGATTTTGGCAATTCTTCCTTCTTTAATGCCAATTTCTCCGTGATACCATGGATTCCCCTCACCACTAATTATTCTACCATTTTTAACAAGTATATCATATACCATAATATCTTCACCTAAAAAAAAGAAATATGATAATAAATTTAAAAACCTTAGTTGGTATTTTCCTTTTTAACAAAGAAACTCTTTGAGGCACGACAATTAGGACATTTGTAATCATTTTCGACATGTTCAAAGGTTTTTCCTTGTTCCTCATCAATAAAGAGATAATTACATCTTTTACATCTATAAACAGTCATGATCTTTCCTCTTATTTATTCCTTTTTTCTAAAATTATTCTTGGATCCACCGCAACCTGGACATTTAAAATCATCAGGTAAGTCATCAAACATGACATTCATTTTAGCTTCATCATATTCCATTCCACAATTATTACACACATAAACATATAATTCTAGCAATTTTCTCAGTTCTTCTTTATCTACATCTTCTTCCATTTTTTTAGTGATATATGGTATCGCTTTATTTTCTCCTAAAAGAATCGCTCCCTTGAGTTTATTATCCTTTAGAATTATTTTTTGATAACAACAATCTTTCTTATCCGCTTTTTTTAAAATATCCCAACCCCCAGATTCTTCCCTTGAGGGATCTATTACACCTATTGAAGTAAGATCAAGACCGACTATCTTTAAAGTATTTTTGGGGGTAGTTCCTTCATATTCAACCTTTTGAGATCCAATAATGGAAGCTGCTGCTATTTTCGATTGTTCCATGCATGCGGGGATGATTCCCCAAACTTGATTTTTGTATTCGATGCAATCTCCTACGGCATAAATCTCCTTTTCACTAGTCTCCATAAATTCGTTTACTATAATTCCCCTATTCGTCGCAATTCCTACATTTTTAGCCAAATCAATTGTTAAATTAATTCCGGCTTGGATCAGAATTATACCCGCGTCAAGAATTCTTCCATCCTTTAATTTAATTCCACTAACCTTACTATTTCCCAAGATTTCTTCAGTAGTGGCATTTAAAACCACTTTAATGCCCCGGTTTTCGATTTCATCTTTGAGCATGGTTCCACATTCTTCATCAAGTTGTCGTGGTAATAATCTTGGAAAAAATTCTACAACCGTGGTTTCTAGGGTTGTATCATTTAACTGATTCGCCAATTCTAATCCTAACAGCCCTCCTCCAATTACAATCGCTTTCTTTACAGAGAATTTTTCGATATATTCTCTAATGTTTAATGCATCATCTATACTTCGTAAAGTGAACACACCCTTATTTTGATCCTTCATTTCTCTTGCATTTTTAATAGATGGAATATTTGGAGTGCTTCCTAAAGCAAGGATCAGTTTATCATATAATACTGCTTCACCATCGTTCTCAAATAAGATTGTTTTATTCTTTGAATCGATGTTTTGTGCCTTTTTATTCAAGTGTAAGCTTATTCGGTTTGTCTTATACCAATCCTCTTTAAATACAATTAAATTCTCAATGTTAACCTTTTCTGAAATTAATTCTGGAAGCTTAATCCTTGTGTAGTAAGGATACTTTTCTTGGGTATAGATATGGATTTCAATATCTTCATTGAGGGATCTTATATTTTGAGCCGTGAAAGTCCCTGCTACGTTATTTCCAATAATTACTACTTTCATAGATTTATAAGTTTTCACATGTTATTTTAAGATTTTTATTATAAATAAAAGAAAATAGTCATCAAAAGTATTTTAGTTCTTCAATAGGTAGAGGATTGATAAGAATAAAAAAAGGCATGCTTAATTGTAAAATTTATCCTAATTTTTCTTATTTCGAAGTTAATTCTCTAAATTTAGAGACGATTTCCATTTTGCTAATAATCTTGCGAATAGTATGGGAATTAGAAAGGCAAAAATCATGCTGGATGCAATGATAACGGAATATAAACCAGGAGTTATCAAATTGTTTTCAAGGAATATTGAAATTATAACAATACTAGTACTAAATTTTACCGATAGTCCAATCCCTACTAAAATTGAATCCTTTTTACCAAGAGCTTTTTTTCCACTAATATAACTGGCTAAAATTTTTGCTGCAATGCTTACCAATACAATTAAAATAATCAATATTGGAAAAGTAACAAGATACGTGAAGTCCATTGATACGCCTACCATTAAAAAAAAGATCGGAGCAAAAAATCCATAACATATTGTTTTAACTTCTGATTCTATAACTTTTAATCTATCCTGTGGCATAAATGTTCTTAAACCAATCCCTGCTAGTAGTGCTGCAAGTGCGGCCGCTTCAGCATATATACCTACTCCGATAAATAAAAATAGAACAAATACGACAAAGACAAAGAGTGGTTCAACCCCAGTGTGTTTAAATCTTTTACGTTCCTTTTTGAATTTCATCAATCCAATCATTAGAACAAATAAGATAAAAAGTGCAAAAATTATTACCCAAATGTTAAAATCAACTTGAGGAGAATTTGATCCTACCAATATAATGACAAAAATTAAAGAAAGAATTTCAATGATATCATCTAAACTGCCTACTCCAATAATGGTTTGCCCTAATGGTTTGTTAGTTAATTTGAATTCGTCCAAAATAGGTATTAAAATTTCTTCTCCTACTGTTGCAAAAGATAAACTAACGATGATTGAGATTACTAAATCTACTCTGAAAACAAAATAAATGAGTAGAGTGCCAAAAAGTGTTGCCAATGAAATCGTTGCTATAGTAGATTTAATAATAAATTTCCCCATTTTTTTCATTTCCTTTAGATCTACTTCAAAACCAATAATAAAAAGTAAAAAATACATCCCCAATTGGGAAAAAAAATCAAATATTGAAGAGGAAGTAATCGAAGAAAATGGATTATAAATCGCAAGAACAAACCCTAGAATCAGCGCAGAAAAAATCCACGGAATATGAATTTTTTCTATTAGCATCCCAATAACATATGTGAGTAAAAATATTGCGCTCAAAAATAAGAAAATATTCAAATCCATAATAATAAATAATAAAAAGAAGGTATTTAAGGATATTGCTTAGATTTCAACCCAGAAAGATAACTAATTTTGGCAAATGAACCAATTCATTTTTAACTTTTTCTTTTAGTTTTATAGTTAAAAGAATTTTTTAAATAAATAATATATTTAAGAATTGAAAGTGAGATATTTATTTACTTTAAAATTCTACTTCTCTTAATTTTCATATAAAAATTTTTCAAAAAAAAAAAAAATAAAAATGAGTATTATGTCTGAAAAAAAAGAAGATGATATAAGAAAAGTTCCTGGTAGAACAGGTACACAGGTCACAATAAATTTAGCAAATATAATTGATAATTCGGATGGCCAGATTTTTCCTGCAGTCTATGAACAAATTCAAGGTTCAACTGGCTTAAGCATTGTAGATTTAGGTAATTTGACAGGAATAAGATCATTACTACAAGCTGTTGCAACTCCATTATGGGGTTGGTGGAGCGATAAGCATTCAAGAAAGCGAGTTTTAGCTATAGGATGTTTCTTATGGGCCGCTTTCACGATTATGGTGGCTTTCAGTACTTTATTTATAGATATGCTAATTTATAGAGCTATCACTGGGATAGGGCTTGCTGTAATTGTTCCTACAGCTCAATCTCTCATCTCCGATTATTTTTCTCCAAGCAAACGAGGAAAAGCTTTTGGATGGTTAGGCCTTACTGGAGTGATCGGGAGTATTCTTGGAACTTTATTTGCGACAGCATTAGTAGGTGCTTATACAAAAATTCTCGGAATCGATAGTTGGAGATTTGTATTTATTATCTGGGGAGTAGTTAGCGTTTTAATTGGTGTCTTAGTTTTAATTTTTGCTAAAGATCCCATACGAGGTGAGATGGAACCAGAATTAAAGGAGGTTTTAACTTCAGAAAAAGCAGAAAGATTTAAGCTGTCACGCTCCGACTTTAAAAAGATTCTACAAAATAAAACATTTCTTTTAATTGTCCTTCAAGGAACGGCCGGATCAATCCCGTGGAATGGGATCTTTTTTATGATTATTTGGTTTGAATATATAGGATTCGATCCATTAACAGCTGGACTAATTTTTTCCGTTATTGCTATAGGCGCAGCAATAGGCAACCTTTTTGGTGGATGGCTTGGTGATAAAGCAGCTAAATGGAGCCCTAATCGTGGAAGAATCTTGATTGCACAGATATCGGTCTTCGCAGGAATTCCATTAACTATGATTTTATTTTTATTGATACCAATGACAGTCGATTCTATGATGATGTATATAATAGTTGGGGCTATAACTGGATTTCTTATCACTTGGACTGCTGGAGGGACTAATAATCCAATTTTCAGCGAACTATTTGAACCTGAAATTAGGAGTTCAGTCTTTTCAGTGGATAGAATGTTTGAAGGAGCTTTTGCTGCTTTAGGTACGGTATTCGTGAGTCTTGTTGCAACTGGGTTTGGATATATCACCCCTCCTATTAATGTAGATATAAATACTTTACCTTTAGCATTTCGAATCGTAAATATGACAGCTTTAGCATGGGGCATGTTTTTAGTCGCTTTGATACCATGGACTCTCTGCTTAATATTCTATTCATTCGTCTATTTAACATATCCCAAAGATTATGAAAAAACGCGCATTCTGCTAGAAGAAAGAGCTAAACAATTAAAAGAACAATAAAAATCAAATTTTGATTCTTTAATAATATCAAAAATTTTTATTTTTTAAATATTTTTTATTTTATATTAAATTTGAAACTTAAACATTTAATTGAATCTAAACTTTGATAGTATTATGAAGAATAATAAGTTCCAAAAAATGATACTAATTTCCGTAGTAAATTACATAATTGTACTATTAGTAAGTATCTTTATTTCGTTCATTGAATTCAGACTATTTGATGTGACGTGGTTAGTAATGACAATATTATCCATTTATTTCTTGGTATCTAAATTGTATATCCCAACTGCGCCAAAAACTCCATTAAAAGAAGGATTTACCCTGGGACTCTGGTTAGCACTGTTTACTTTTGCAATAGAGTTTGTATTATGGTATTATATTTTTGGATGGGCCTATTTTTGGAATATTACCGTTTTGCTCCAATACGTTTTTATAATTATAGTGCCTATATTTGCAGTGAAATTTAAAAAAGAAAAGATAATTCTGAAAACAAAAACAGGTAAAAAAAAAAGTTCCTAATTGGAAAGACAGAATTAATAACTGAATATTTTATTGAAAATCAAATAATTTGATTATTACTTAACATAAATAATACGTAAAGTTCCAAAACTCTCCTAAATCATAATTATAAGAGAATTAAAAAAAAAGAAAATTAAAAAATAAAAAATTAATATTTATTTAACAGCTTCAAAATAGATATACCACTGTTCATCATCTTCGAGGAATTCCGTTCCTAAGTGTTTATGCTTGGTCTGTTTTGCCAAATCTCTTGGAACAGATTCACTCGCGGGTTTATAATCTGTTATCACTTTTAAAACGGTCCCAGGTCTCATTTTCATTAATTGCTTTTTAGTTTTAAGGGCTGGAACGGGACATACTAACCCACAGACATTTAATTCTTGGTCAAAATTCATGATTTATTCTCTCCTTATTTTTTTATTATATTAATCACATACTATTGAAAACAGAGGTTCATCCATTTCAGGTTCTGCTTTCATCTCAAATTCCATTAATTGAACCAATCTAAGAGCTTCATATCTCGCTTTTTTTGGTTCGAGTCCAGTATTTTTTACTATTTCACTTATCGTGCTTGGTCCTTGAAGGGTTACATAATCTAATACTTGTCTTCGTGGGGTTTTCTCGAAATCCATGAGCTCTCGTTTTGATTTAAGGTTTATTGCAACCTTTAGTTCATCTTCATTCACTTTCCCTTCTTCAAATAATCCCTTTGCTAATACATTATCAACTAGAGTTTTTCCTTTTTCTGTCCAAACGACTACTGTTGTGTATCCTTTCTCTGAACCAACTTCACCAGCAGTAAGATCTGAATAAATAGCGGGAAAATCTTGACAATGTGAACAGAAATGATTACAACTTAAGCATCTTCGTGCTTCTTGTATTGCCATGTCTTCATTGAATTTCTCATCAATTTCATCAAATGACCAGTTAATCTCTTCTGTGGCTTCGCTTAAGTTTTCTGGCTTCAAAGAATAATCTTTTGGTGGCTTTTTAGGTCCAGTAAAGAACATTTTGTTTTTAACGTAACGTCCAGTTTCTAAATCTTTACCTTTCAAAAATCTATCAATTGAAATAGCAGCTTCTTTTCCATGAGCAATTCCTGCTATCGCAACAGCTTTAGAATTTGCGACGATATCCCCTCCAGCAAATACTCCTGGAATGTTTGTTTCAAAAGTGACAGGATTGATATTGATTTTGTTTCTCTCTTTTTCTAGTTTATGATTTGTAGCTTCATCAATTAGATCAAAGTCTACTGCTTGACCTACAGCCATTACGATGACATCAATTGGTATCTCATAGTCAGAACCCTCAACCTTATTTAAGGGGCGTTTCCCTGTTGCATCTGGAGCACCCCATTCAACATTATAGCAGTTCAAGACTAATTTGCCATCTGTATTCTGGGTTATTTTTGAAGTGGAAGTTGCATAATGATACTTCATGAACTCAAATTCATTCTCGGGAATATCTTTAAGAACCAATTCAAGATCTTTTTCACTCATAATATCCACAAGGTGGATTTTTTTCGCTCCAAGTCTTAACGCAGTTTGACCAACATCTACAGCAACGGGACCTCCTCCAATAATACCAATTGTTTTACCTTTTAATTCTTCTTTGTTTTCCCAGAAGCGATATTTTCTATCCATAAGAAAATTAATTGCCACATAAACATTTGGTAAATCTTCACCTTCTAAATGTAACGTTCTGGGTTTATATTGACCAGTAGCAATAAATATAGCTTCGTATCCTTCTCTTTTAAGATCTTCAATCGTCATATCAGGTCCTAAAGGCTTATTTAGCACAATTTCAACTCCAGCATTAGTTATGGATTTCACATCGTAGTCTAACACATAGTTAGGCAATCTAAATTGCGGTACACCAAAACGTAACATCCCTCCTGCTTGATCAGTTTTCTCAAAAATAGTTGGTGCATATCCCATTTTTCGTAAATAATACCCTGCAGTTAGTCCTGCAGGTCCAGCACCAATTATAGCTACTTTTTTTCCGGTTATTTTTACCTTTTTCTTGGGTTTATGTTCTTGTTGGATCTCCCATTCAGTGACGAATTTCTTAAGCTCTCTAATCGCCACCGGATGATCATCACCTATTAATGTGCAAGAATGTTCACATTCGTTAGTACATATTCTCCCACAAATTGAAGGTAATGGGTTATTTTCTCTTATTAAGTTGACTGCATCTTGATATTTCCCTTGCCGAATTAGAGAAATATATCCTTGAGCATTAACACCAGAAGGACAACCATTACAGCACGGAGAACAAACCAAACCTTTGTCAGTTTCTTCAGTTCGGATTTGAGAATTGCAGAAAAGACCAATCTTAAATATATCTCTCTTCATATCCTCTGCTAATTCAGCGGCACCTCTCATTTCGCAAGGCACTCCAACGATACCGACGGGTTCAAAAGTTTCCCCGGTAAGTTCAACTAACCTTTCAAGAACTCCAGAACGACCATAATAGACGCCAGCATTCTGAATAACATCTTCAGCATTAGATACTCTATCTGCAATTGGTTTTTCATCGTTTTCTTGAACCATTACAACCTCTTTAAGGGTTTTATTTTCCAATAATTCTTTTGCTAATGTTGTAACAAATCCTCCACTTGAAGCTTTGGACAAAATTTCAGCATTCTTGGTTCTTAATGAATAAATTGCTAATGGTTGTTTTTCTTTGAACTTTTTCTGAATGACTTGAGGACATGTTTGATAACATTTTCCGCAATCTTCACCATCTCGCTCAAGAATGCAATAATCTTTAAGTTTTGGTCGTTTCACATCCATTTCAATATGTTTACATGAACCAGCACATAAACCGCACCCTTGACAAAGGCCAGCATCAATAATTTCACTTTTTAATAGTACAAAACTCATCTTCATACCTCTTTAATTTTAATTTCTTTTACAATACCTATTGGATCTATTGTAAATTCCACTGAACCATTCTTATAGGTTCCTTCGACCACATCAAAAACGTGGGTTTTATAATCTTCAAAATTATCTTTATCGTCAATTTGTGACCTAAAACCACCAAAAAATACATTGGATAAGTTCATGTTGCCACCAATCTTTCTTATTTTATCAGTAGTCTTTTTGTATTGTTCAGGATCTTTACTTTTAATCGCTTCAAGAAGTTGATTTTCTAACTCTAATAGTTCTTTTCTGTATTTTTTCGTTGTTTCACTGATCTCAATTTGATTGGCTTTCTCATAGGTCTCTATGATTTTGAGAGTTAGCGAGATTGAATGATCTCCTCCTAATAAACCAGAAATTAAGGGTAATTCTTCGATTAATCTTCCAGTAAATACATCATCAATTATGGATCCTGACGAAGGAATTCTTCCTCTTGGGAGACCAGATGTTGATAATGTGAATCTAAAGAAATTTCCTAACACATCGGGTAAACTATCCGTTATTTCATCGTCTCTATCTGCAAGTTTATCGGTAGCACCCAATTCTGAATGCTCGGTGGCAACTTCTATATTCCCCATCAGAGTGCCAAACATACCTAGCATTCTAATGCCTGAGCGTTCTAATGAAGGTTTGCATCCCCTACAAGGAGCGTTATAATTAATGCAACGTTCTTTACATTCTTTCGCGATAAATCCATTACAGAGATATCCAAGGTCGTTAAAACAAGTTTTATCATCATCTAATTCAATTTGACGCTTTACATCATCTAAATAATCACATGTAGTTTTCCTACCACATACCATGCATAAATTCTGTAATTGCGAGTTTTCTTCATCATTTATGACGAATTTTAATTCTTCTATTTCTCCAAGGCACCCATTTATATTTTGGGCGTCTGCAATGAATTTATTTAAAGGTAATATTTTATTTCCACGTTGGATTGCTAGAGCATATACTCCACCTGTAGTAGCACAATTTCCGTAAGCAATTACCTTTTCAGAATTAGATTTTATTTTATTTAAAACTTCTTCATCTTCAGGTAAAAGATATCCTGTTATAACGGCGACATCGGTTTTTGTTTCCTTCCAGTTCTTCGGATCTTCAATAAATTCTACTTCATAATTGGATTCTTCAGTTAGCAGAATCGATTCATTATAGCATTTATTGCATCCATTAAATTGAAAAATCTTAACATCCATCTTTTATTGTCCCCTCCTCGATAATTGCATCTGCTAATCGTATCACGATGTCTTCAAAATCACCTACAGCTGTTTCTCCTTCTGCTGCACGGGATGTATATTGATTGACGAATTGATCGCTATAGCCTAATTCTTTAAACACTTTTTTCAATAACTTGATTCGATGCATCGATAAAATATTGCCATTGAAGAAATGACACGCACCTAAGCAACACCCAACACAAGCCACTGAATCAGCCCCATTATTTAACGCATCCATTATCTGAATGGGTCCAACTTGACCAGTACACTGAACGCGAACTATGCGAATTGCAGGATTATAAGTCATTCGTGCAACTCCCGCTGTATTTGCGGATCCTTGACCACATTCATTGCACATGAATACTACGATATTTTCCATCTTCTCCAGTACTTCTGGATCTATATTTTCACAGCTCATCTTGACAAATGACACCTCCAGATATTGCTTTTATTTCGTCTAATAATTGATCATCACTAAAATTTAGCAATTGTATTGCTCCCGTAGGACATGCAGGCATGCACATGCCACATGATTTGCATGCAACTTCATTAATCATGGGTGTTCCGTCATCATTAATCTCAATCGCAGCAGGTGCGCATACTGTTTTACATAGTCCACATCTAACACATAAATCAAAATCGACTGTAGGAACTAGCATTTCCTTTTCAATATATCCTTTTACTAACGGAGCAGCTGCTAATGCCGCAGCACTTCCAGCTTGAGCGACTGATTCAGATATATCTTTTGGTCCTTGAATAGCTCCAGCTAAAAAAATTCCACCCTTACTACTCAATGTAGGGTTCATTTTAATGTGGAATTCTTTTAAGAATCCTTCTTTTGATCGTAAAACATGAAGTTTCGAACCTAATGGGCCGATGCCTTCCGGTGGCACCATAGCCGCTGAGAGAACTACTAAGTCTGCCTGCAATTGTAATGGGGTTATGCTCAAAGTATCTTCGACAACTACTTCTAAATTCCCTGAAATTGGATCTCGCACTATCTCTGATGGACGTCCTCTTATAAATCGCACTCCAACTTCCTGAGCGGATTTGTACAACTCCTCGAAATTCAATCCTGGAGTTCGTACATCAATATAGCAGATGGTAACATCGGCATCAGGATACATTTCTTTGACGATTCTGGCATTTTTGACTGCAAATTTACAGCATACTCCGGTACAATATTGATTTCCAACCTGATCATTTCTAGAACCAACACATTGAATCATTACCACGCTTTTTGGAATCTTCGCATCCGAAGGTCTTAATACTTGACTGTTAGTAAGCGACCCAGGGGCTAACATTCTCTCTAATTTTAACTGTGTTATGACATTTTCATATCCCTCTTGACCGTAATGGTACGGTTCAATCTCAGCAGGATTATATTCATCATAACCAACAGCAACTATAATCGAGCCAACTTTGAACGTTTTGGTTTCTGGTTGCATTGAAAAATCAATGGCTTGTACTGGACACACGTTTATACATGTATTACACTCTATGCAATGTTTTTTATCTCTTACATACGTAGCAGGAATCGCTTGTGGATAGGCTTTATAAATTGCATGCCTGATTGACATGCCACTATCCCATTCGCTTGGTAACTCAACAGGACAATGTTCAGCACATTCTCCACAAGAAGTGCAATTATCCTTAACATATCGAGGTGTAATCTCGACTTCGACTTCAAAATTGCCCATTGAACCTTCGACACTCTTAATCTGAGCATTTGTATATAATTCTATTAATGGATGATTCGCAACACCATTTGTCAATGGCGATATTGAGCATTGTGGGCATTCTAATGTTGGAAATGTCTTATTGAGTTGTGTCATGTGACCACCAATGGTCGATAATCTCTCTATTAAATACACGGGGATGCCCAATTCTGCTAAATCATTAGCTGAACGGAGCCCTGCAATACCAGCTCCAATTACTAATGCAGCTTTGGTAGTTGAGACTCTACGTGTTTCAACATCTTCTAATTTTCTAGCTCTATTCACTCCTGCTTCCACCAACTTTTTGGCTTTCTCCGTGGCTTTAGCTTTTTCTTTTCTATGCACCCAACTGTTGTATTCCCTAACATTTACTTGTTGATGACGGTGTTTATTTAATCCCATCTCTGAAATGGCATTCGCAAAAGTTCTCCCATGTTGATTTTTGGAGCATGATGCGACAACAGTGCGATTAACTCCTAATTCTTTAATAGAATCCTTAACCATTTGTACTCCTGGTTTTGAGCACATAAACATGTAATGTTCAGCTTTAACTACATTGGGTAAATCTTTGGCATATTCTGCTACCTTGGCAACATCAACAGTATCAGCTATGTTATGTCCGCAATGGCAAATAAAGACCCCAATCCGGGGTTCTTCTTCTTTTGCTTCTTCTGATTTACTCTTTTCTTCGTCTATTTTTGTAACTTTTTCTTTGACTGTCATTTAAATTGCCTCCTCCTCTCTTTTTATGACTTCTCCCCCAAAAATAAAATCTCGCCCCATCATTTGGTACTGAAGACCAACAAATTCTTGGTCCATTCCCATGGCATATGCAACGAGCTGGGAAAGATGTATTACTGGATAATCATAATTACATCCCTTATTTTTATTTAGATAATCCTGTCCGGTTTCATACTGTAAGTGACAGAAAGGACAAATATCTAATATAATATCGGGTTTTACTTCATCAATATTTTTCATTTTTTCCCCAAATATCGTCATGCTTGCATCACCTGAATATGCTTTTACACCGCCACCAGCACCACAACAAGTAAGTTGATCTTTAAATCGTACGGACTCAACACCTAATACTTCCACAAAATCTTCAATGATTGTTGGTCCCTCTGAACTTTCTATTTCCCTAATTCGTGTTGGTTTTAAGAAATGACAACCATAATGAATCGCAGCTTTTAAATTAATCTTTCTTACTATATGATCCTCTATACCCCAAGGTCCGATTTCATATCCAAGGACTTCCGCGACATGGCGCACATTGATTGTTCCTTTAAATTCGTAATCTCCTAGCAATTTCAGTTTTTCATTTACCAACTCACGATGTTCTTCATTTTCTTTAAGATGTTTATTTATTTCCTGGAGTGTCCCAAAACAACCATTACAAACAGTTAAGATATCCGCATCTAATTGTTCCGCAATGCACAAATTTCGAGCTCCAGCTACCATCCAGTCCATTTTATTGAACGAACGGAATACTCCTGGTGCTGGACAACACGTGGCACGCTCCATTTCCAAAAGATCATATCCTAGCTTTTCCATTACAAACTTAGTTGCTTTTTCTATAGCAGGGTATCGATTTGGCATGATACATCCGAGAAAAAATGCGAAAGTTTGTTCTTTTACCATTTTTTATTTCTCCTCTTTCTTTTTTTCCTCCTTAACAGGAGGTAAATCGAACATGTATTCTTCGAATTTTTTCAAATCTTTATCATCTCCTTCTTGTTTAAATTTAAATGCCGTAGGAGGTAATTCTTCTAAACCTAATTCGACTCTTCTTTGTCTAACTTCATCATTTATTGGTACGGCATGACCAAAGTTTTTTAAATATCCAACAACAGCTCTATGATTGGGGGATATATTGCCCAGCTTTGTTGCATAGTTTCGTAATTCCATTATAACATCCGTAGGACGAACATCCCTAGGACATCGTTCATAACAATTATAACATGTAGTACAAAGCCAAATATCGGGATCTTTGAGCACACTAAGATCTCCTAAACATACTTTTCTAATAATTATTCTAGTTTTTAGTGCTGTCCAACGTCCAGACTCACAGCTGGCCGTGCACGTTCCGCACTGAATACATTGCCAAATGTTAGATTTTCTTTCTATATTTTTAAAAAATTCCTTATCGAAATCTTCATCGATCTTATATTCCCGATGAGCTTCTTCTTTCGTTTCTGACATTTTTTCCACCTTTTATTTATATTAAATTAAAAAAAAAATTATATTAAGTCTCACTATAATGAGACTATTTGTCCCCCTTCACACATTCCTAAGAATGTGGCGGCACCAACAGGATCTTCGACAAAATCAAGCAAGTCTTCTCGTTTAATCCCCATTAAATCCATGGTCATTTGACATGGAAATAATTTCATATTACCATTATCAATTGCATCTTTTATCATCCCCCATGGATCTTCAATCCCAAATTTTGCCATTCTTTTTCCAAAAATCTTTGCTCCCATGCCTTTCATAGGCCAGGGCATTCCCGCAACTTTCGGTTTAAACTTTTTGGTTAATAAGTTCAATCCCCAGAACGTGAAGAAGAAATTGGATTTTGTTTCCATGGCATCGGCTGTGGTACCAAGGAGCATCATCATTGCGAATTTCTCGAATGATTTATCCTTTACTATATAGTTTATTGTTCCTGCCATATGTTTTCACTTCTATTTTTTATTTTATTTTTATTTTTTTGTTGTTATTAATTATTGACGTCAAATCTATGACTATTATTTTTGATTTATTCATTTTTTAAAAAAATTTAATTTTTGATTATTTTACATCCATGAAATTATTTTTTTAGAGTTATCTAAGAGGTCAACTAATTCTTCATATTCAATTGGTTTTACTTTATCGTGTAAACGTTCAACAGGTATTCCTCGTGCTTTCAAATCGGAGATCATTACTTTTAAAGTTATATTTGAATTCAATAGTTCTTCTACTTGTCTTGGAATTGTTCCGCTGGTATTCAATCCAATTACTCCATCATGCATGAAGATTAAGCCAACATCAGTCCCTTTCTTAATTTGCACTCTTAACAAGGGCAATAGCCTTTCTAAATGGTTTCCTGTCCTTTCACTAAATCCGAATAAATATAATATGTCCATTTTTATCCCTCCATTAGAATCTAAAACACAGATCTGCTTGATCTATTAAATCAGATAATTCTTCAACCGATATTATCTTTAAACTCTCATATTCAATAAGATCATCTTCTGTCATGCCAGCGTTCTTCAAGTCCGTATCTATAATATACAATTCTAAATCTGATAAATCTGCGATTTCAATTACCTCATCATTAGCGTCCATACCGAGAGCTTTTGGATCTGCATTTTTATTCAATAAATATACCGCATCACCGGTAAATACCACTTGACAATTGATATATTCCCCTAACGCTACAAAACCGGACCCAATTCTGATTGCTTCCGCCGCCGAATTTTTGCCGACTGGTGATTGATCTGTTATCACTACTACCGATTCGACCATTTTTATCCCCCCGCTCCAAAAACAATTATTTTATCCGACTCAACTGACCAATTTGATAAATCTCCTAATCCTTCTTCAGTTGCTCCCTCTATAAATTCGGATTCCTTTAGCCCAGTTAAACTGACCCACGTGCTACACCCAGATAGCGGAATCTTGTTCTCAAGAGCGAAATCTTGTAATTTTTCAGGTAAATTCCGTATTGTCGCTCCGGCACTAATACCACCCTTTAAGTTGTAAACACCGGACCCAAAAAAGAAAAATCCCTTGATTTGATTCCCCTTTTTTAGTATAGCTTTAGAAAGTTCAATTAATGAATCTGTGACCTCAAATTTATACGGTTCAGTACTAATAAAGAATGTATAAGTCGTCATCGCTCATCCCTCAAAAAATTTCAAGCCTATGCTTTTTGAATCAAGAAAACTACTTGATCATTTGATTCGTTAGTTTCAAGTAATTTATCGCCTGTCTTTCCTAATAGGGCTGGAACGTCTTTTAGAGCCCCTTTATCATCAACTATAAGCTCTAAGACTTGTCCAGAAGTCATGCCTTTCAATTCTTTCTTAGTTTTCAAAACTGGCATTGGACATTTAAGACCAAGAGCATTTAATGTTTTATCAGCCATTTTTTTATCACTTTTTAGTTATTTTATCTATTTTTTTTTATTTTGATATCGAAATAAATTAAAACATGATATCTCTGTAGTAAAGAAATATCGTATGATATTTAAACCATAGTTTTTTAATTTAAAAAAACAGACTTTATTAGTGAAAAATTATTTAGATAATCTGATTATTTAGTGAAAAAATTTTTATAAAGGTTCAACTATATAACTTATTAGAGAAAAAATTTCAAGGTAATAATTAATGGTTGTAGTTAATTTGACAGGGGAAAGCATAGATCAAGTTGATAAACAAATTTTGGAATATTTACAAGAAGATTGCAAAATAACTATAAGAGAAATTGCAGAAAGAACCGATATGAGTCAAACTGCCATACGATCTAGAATTCAAAAATTAGAAGAGACATTAATAAAAAAGTACATGGCTATTATCGACTGTAGTAAATTGGGATATCGTGAAATGGTCATTGCCTCACTTAGAGTAAACGCTCGGCGACCCATCACGCATGTTAAGGCAGAAATTGAATTAATGGATAGAATCAAATATGCTTACATCATAACGGGAGATTATCCAATATTTGTTATGGCTAAATGCCAAAATCATGAGGATTCTATGCAACTCATAGAGACTCTTCGCAATCTCTCAGAAGTGGAAGAAGTAAAAACGCAAATAGTATTAGATCGCATTAAAGAGGACCACACGATCATCATTCCTGAACCAAAAGTAAAGGTTTCTACTCCTATTAGAAATAGTAATGGAACAAACTGATTAATCAGCTAGTTTAGATTATAATTGTAAATTTAGTATTCACTCAAGAGCTATTCTCTTTTTAATGTATTTATGGTGGAATAGATCAAGGATGAATAAAAATATACCTTGAATAGTTATGCCAATTCCGCTTCCAATAAAAATAGCACCGTTTCCTAGGAGAATTAAAAAAACTCCAACTATAAAATATACGCTATCTAATTAAATATTAACCAATAATACTTTTCTTATCTTTTCCAAGACATATACTTTTTTACCCAAATAGGTGATAAGACCTAGGATTCCATTAATTAGACCCCAAATAAATGTCATGGTTAGCGCACTTTTTATAAAATCATCATATGAGAAAAGATAGAAATTGCCTACTATAATATTGATACCTGCCCAAATCAGTAATGGAATCCCATACGGTTGTGCAGCTTTGCATTATCATATTTTAGTTCCATAGTTTTCTTAAAAATATTTTCTAATATTAAAGTTTTAGTAGGATAGAAGTTCATTGCATTCTCCAACTTTAACTTTATTTACACCCAAGTATCTCTTGATTTCAATCAGTTCGCTATAGAATTTGTCTCAAATTAATCTTAAATCTTTCATTTTATTTTTTTAGATGTGGCTTATCTCACTTATAAAATAATGTGAATTGACCTCAAATAGAAAAGTCAAATGGAAATTTTATCCTAACCTTTTGATAAGAAAGTAACATTTTTAAAAAAACCAATTATTATAAGAATTGAGTTATAATGGAAATGAAACTATTTTATGGAATGGTATTTTCTAAAATGAGTCGAATTGGCACGAGATCTGAAGGCCCAGAATATTTTATTAAATTAGAGACACCAAATGAATTTTGTCAAGCTGAGTTACCTATCAGAAAAGAAGTTCATTTGTGGCAAGACGATCCCGTTTTACAAAAATGCATCGGTAAAAAAGTTGAATTGAAAGGGGAGCCAATATATACTCAATATATTAAATTTGAAGGCACTATAAAATCAGAAGGAATAATCTATAAGGAAATTAAACCAATAACTTAAAAAATTTTGCCAATCAACAAACAACAAGCGGAAATCCAAGCGGAAAAAATTTTCAAGAAGGTGTTGGAAGAGAAAAGCTTTCTCTCTAACGTTCTACAAGGAGTCCTAGCTAAAGAAGATTCAGAGAGATATCCTAATGTAATTGCCGTAGAGCTTCTAAGTGAGAAGAATCCTGAAATTTTATATCCCCATTGGGATTTTTTTGCTGATATACTGAAGAACAAAAATGCGTTTCACAGATCAACTGCTGTTGTTACCATTTCAAATTTAACGCTAATAGATAATGATGAAAAATTTGAGGACCTGTTTGATGAGTATTT
>Ga0307442_1000020_pt1 | contig 50476 bp, 79 predicted proteins | sample SalMarWE160430MG_FD_202143 | JGI IMG/M metagenome (GOLD analysis project Ga0307442, IMG submission 202143) | Salt marsh sediment microbial communities from the Plum Island Ecosystem LTER, Massachusetts, United States - WE1604-30 | ecosystem: Environmental > Aquatic > Marine > Intertidal zone >...
CGCGACAGTGCTTTCTACTGCTTTTGCGGCGGATTCCAGTGCGCTGTCGTTCACGGTGACTATTGCCGGGTTTGCCGTGCAGACTGTCACTATGCCCGCGGGCACTACGTCTCTGGCCGCTGCTGCGACTCAAATCAACCTCCAAATTGCGGGAGGCTATGCGCAGGTTGTGGGTTCTCAAATTCAGCTCGTAACTTATCAGATCGGTAGCACTATGACCATCGCCGCCACAGATTCTACTACTGATATTACGTGGGATACGCCCGTAGCCGGTACCGGAGATCCGGCAATTTACGACTGGAATGCGCGCGGCACTTTCCACGCTTCCACGGCGGCCACTCCAGTTGCCGGATACACAGAAGTCACTGCCTACAGTGAATGGCAGGCGGCTAAAACAGTCAACGGGAGGTACTACGGCCTCCTCGAAGTGAAACTGTAAGGAGGCAACAGTGGACAACCTTTATGATATTATGATCGCTATCGGTGCTCTCCCTGCGCACGTAACACGCGCTGACGCAGGGGGATACACCAAAAATCTTTACGATCAGTTGACGGCAGTGAAGACCACCACATACGATCAGAGGTATGTGGCATTCAAGGCCCGGCGCCTGATCCCTATCGCCAACGACACGTCTCCCGCGGCCGAGAAAGTCAAGTACTACAGCTGGTCTGAATTCGGTATGAGCCAGATCATCGCGAAGTACTCGGATGATCTTCCGCTCGTTACTGCTCTGCGTCAGACGTTCGAGGCCGATATTGTTCCGTTCGGACAGGCCTACGAATATACCGTTCAGGATGTTATTCGTGCGGCGATGTCGGGAGAAAGTCTCTCTTCAAGAGACGCTATCGCATGCCGGACCATTTTCGAGCAGACTGTTGAGGAAGTTGCGGCAGTCGGCAATTCGAAGACCGGCTTGACGGGTCTCGCCAATCACCCGAATGTTACGATCTATGTACCTACCACGGGCACTTGGTCGACCGCTACCGGAATTCAGATGGCTTTGGACGCGATTGGGTTCATGAATGCTATCGTGATCGCCTGCAAAGAGGTGTTCATGCCGAACACGCTTGTGTTGGATATCACGAGTCATCGCTTGTTCATGACCACGCCTGTGTCCACTACGGGTGATTCCATGAACACCGCGGCGCGGTACTTCCAGAACCACGCGGGCCAGACTGTTACAATCGAGTCGTGGAACAAGCTCCGAACGGCCGACGCCGCCGGCACCGGGCCTAGAGCGGTTATGTACCCGATGGATCGAATGGTTCTGGAGATGGAAATTCCGCTCGAATATACCGAGCTGCCGCCGCAGGCCAAGAACTTGGCGTTCATCGTCAACACGCACGGCCGTATCGGCGGCGTGAACATGTACTACCCGCCGGCAGTGGGTTACATGGACGGTCTGTAGAATATGAGCCGCAGGAAAGGAGCAAAAATCGTGCAACTATCAATTAGCGAAAATCAAGAGAACAAAAGAGTGAAAACCTTGGTGGTGGCAAACAAGACGAAACACGCCTTCTGTCTGCCGCCGCAGAAGGGCGATACCGATCTACTTCTCAATGGCGAAGAAGAAGGAAAATTCCTGACGCCCGGCGAGAATACGATATCTGTGGAGCTGTGGGATCGGCTTACGAAAGGTGAAAAACCGAACAGAGGTGTCACTATCGCTCTTCGTTCTGGCAGCCTTGAAATGGTCCGGTTGGGGGAGGCGCATCCCGACAATTTGTCTTGGGCTTCCCGTCCCGAGAGTGAGTTTAGGGCGTTTCTGAGTCAGATAAAAGCAGTTGACAAGGTAGTTACCATCAAAGAAGGCCTCGACGGTAACAAAAAATTGCTGGGTCTGTGTGAGGAGCGTATCGATCAAATTCTAGATGAAGCTTCGAAGATCACTGCCGGTGAGTAATGGCGGTCACGGTCACAACTTTTCTGCGGGATTATCCCGAATTCAGTAACGCGTCTCCGGATTTGATCCGCAGAAAAGTTGCACTGGCCTCCAGTTTCGTAAGTGCTGCTGTTTTTGGCGATAAGCTCGACGATGCTGTAAAGCTGAGAGCCGCCCACCTGCTTTCGATATCCCCGCCTGGCGAAGAAGCCAAATCGGAGCCTGGTGAGACTTTTTACTGGATTGAATTCATGCGGTTGGTAAAAGTGGCTACCAGCGGAAAGAGCAGAGTGTCATGATTCTCGGCCCGGGTTGGAGATCTGTTTTTTTGCGGTTGATGCGAAAAGCTGAGATTCACGTAACGGTCGGCATTCATGCTTCTGATGCGGATAGATCGGCGGGAGATATTACCAATCCCGAAGCTGGCTACTATCAAGAGTTTGGGCGCCCCGAGCGGTCGTTTTTGCGTGAGCCTTTCGATAGAAAACGAGCCGAATACATACGAGATGCTGCACAGTGGTACGGTCAGGCGTTGAGAGGTATTAGGCCTATAGATGTTGTGCCGGAGCTTATAGGCATTAAAATAAGAGACGACATAAAAAGCAATTTAAAAGACGGTATTTCCCCGCCTTTAGCGCGGTCCACACAGAGGCAGCGCGATAAAAAGGGTCAAGGGTCTACGCCCCTGTTGGCTACGGGCCAGCTGGTGCGGGCTGTTGATTACAAAGTAAAAGAGTGAGGCAACATGGCAACACTATCGACTGACGCAAGAAACACTGCTTGTGACGCTGTTACGGCGCTGCTAAACGCCGGCGCCGGCGCGAACCCGCAGCTGATTATACGGACGGCAGCGCAAGCAACGCTATGCACTATAGATTTGGACAGCACAGACGCTGTCGGAGATGCTGTAGCGGGAGTTGCTACAGTGGCGGCACCGGACGGTGAAGCCAGTTGGGTCGGGTATCAAATCAACCCATCTGCCGATGGTGTGGCTGCCGACGCGGTAGTTGTTGATAAGGATGCGACCGTTGTCTATACGTTGACGGTAGGCATCACTGCGAGTGTGGATTTGCAGCTGGCTACGCTGACACTGCAAACCGCGGTTCCCATCACATTCAGCGCCGCGCCGACCATTACACAACTGGCCGCCCCTGCATGATGAATGGCGGATGTATTCGGCCACTTTGGCCTTGCCACAGGCAACAATGACGGAACCTCGTGGGAAGATGCTTATCAGACGCCTGCCGCGTTCACAGCAGGCCTGTCTGCGGATGATGTAGGCCTAGTTAAAAAAAATAAAGGCTACGACATGTCCGCAGTGTTTACGGTAGCCGTAAACTGCACAATACATTTTGGGTTTGCCTCCGCACTGACAGGCACAAGCTATGATATAGGCGCCAGGACGGATGTTACTAAACTGAACGGAAATGCCGGGGCTTATAGGGCTTTAGACTTATCGGCAAATATAACCATAACCAGATTAGAAGTATATAATTATTCGTTTTCTACAGCGCCTATAGGAAATTTCACATCCGGCGTTCTGGAATTTTCTGACTGCGTGTTTAGAAATTCTGTATCGACCGGATCGGACGATGTGTCTGGTATGAGAGTGGCTGACCCAGCTGAGCTTACTTTAACCAACTGTCTGCTGCACGATTTAACTGGGGGTGCTTTTGGAGCGTTACGCATAGAATATGCGGCTGTAACTATCAGCGGCTGTTCTATTTACGATAATGAGGGCTCTTTCGGTGCCGGTCTTGCTATATACGCTAGCGGCAGTGAAACTATTACTATAGAAGACACGTTATTAGCTACCAATGTAGGCGCTTTGGGGGGTGCGGTTTTTGATTTAGGATCGGACGGGCCCGTAATATTTAACCGGTGCAGGCTAATCAATAATACCGCGTCTTACGGGGCGGCTATTTATATAGATAGTGGCGGCGGCGCTATTACAATAAATAACTGCGTAATAGCAGACAATAACAGCAATTATTCGGGGGCGGTTCGCTTTGATTCATCTTCTGGATATTTGAATATCACACAAAGCATTATCGCTAATAATGACAGCACAGATACGGTGTGCGGGGGCGTAGATACAAATCAGGACCCCTATATAGCAGATTGTATTTTATGGGGAAACACAGGAACGGCGGGTTCTGGGTCTCAATTGTTATCTGCCGACACTGCCGGCGTTGCGGAGTACTGCGATATAGAAGATTTGGCTTCTACGGGCGTTTCCGGTATTGCCTCAGTAAGCAACTGTGTTGATGCGGACCCACTTTTTATAGGCACAGGAGATGATCCGTATAATTTCACAGGATCATCTCCTGCCTCAGTTACCGAAGGTGGATCTGTAAGCGTAACCGGCTATCAAGATTATGACATTTTAGACGCTGATCGGCCTGGTTCTGATCCTTCGATGGGCGCTTATCAAGTAGCGGCCGCGTCTACCAACCCGTGCTCAATATCAATAACAGTATCTGCACAGGAGTGGGATGCTTCTGGTAGCCAGGCGAACGATGCGTCATTAGGTATCACAGTTGCTGCTCAGCGCTGGTTTGCTCAAGGGAGTCAAGAAAACGCAGCGGCTATAGCTATTGAAGTGGCTTCTCAAGAGTGGGCCGCCGCCGGCAGCCAAGCGAATGACGCCGCTATCGCTATAGAGATAGGCGCTCAGCAGTGGGAAGCTGTAGCGAATCAGGCAGGCACCAACGCATGCACGATAAATATAGAAATACCGGCCCAAGAATGGACCACTGCCGGCAGCCAAGCGAATGACGCCAGTATAGCTATAGAAGTTGCTTCGGTTGAGGTATCGGCTGTAGGCGCTCAATATAACACAGCTTCTGTTGCGATAGAAGTTGCGCCGCAAGAGTGGAGCGCTGCCGGCAGCCAAGACAATCAAGCTATTTTAAGCATAGAGGTGCCGGCTCAAGAGTGGTCGATGTACGGCAGCTCTCCCACCAATCCGTGCACTATAGCTGTACAGGTAGCGCCGCAGCTTTGGTCAGCTAGTGGCTCGCAGGCAAACAGCGCGGTTTTGAGTGCCGTTGTCGGGCCTCAAATCTGGACCGCTGCGGCCGGCGTTGTTTTACCGGAAGACGCTTTTAACCCGACGCTAGACGTTAAAATGGACGCACTCCAACGTGCACTAGAGTGGGCTTTTGGCTGCCGTATCCGTTTCGGTAGAAGTCCAGAAGGTAACGAATATGAGCCTTACGGCAGCGTATGGGGCGATTTGGTTTTGATGTTTGCCGGCGACGCCGAAAATTGTGACGTAGAGATTAGAGATGTGGACATATCGGCCTACGATGGGGTGACGCCTCGTCAGGAAGTGGCGATAAGGCAAACTCAGTTGAGATTTCAGTTAACTCTGCGATCGCGTAGCCAAAAACCATCCAAGAGCGCGTGGGCTGCTGGTCTTACCGGCATGAGTCGCGTTAAACTGCCGTGGTTTATGGAAGAATTTTTGACTCCCTATAATTTGGCGATAGGTGAATTCAGGCAGTTGACAGATAGCGGGTTCACTTACGATAACAGAGTCGAAGATATGGCAATATTTGAAATTTTAGTATACACTGTGATGGTAGAGTGTGACGAGGCAGCTCGGGGAACGTGGATTGAGCGAGTTGAAGTCACTTCTAATTTGGGTCTACCGTCTAGCCTAGAGTGGTCTGACGAGACCATTCCGGAAGAGGAGTAATCATGGGCCTGGAATCAATTATCAGCGGCACGATAACATCCGGCACGTTGACCGGCACCGCTAAGTCATTCAAAATAGGGATGGTTTTTGGGCACCACAACGCCTATTCAGACGCCGCGCGAGTCTACACTACTGCGACAGCGTTGGACCAGTTGATAACGGACGGCATACCGGCAACAGACCCAATCTACCGTGGCGTAGCGTCCATGGTGTCGGCTCCTACCGGCAAGCCGGACAAGATTGTCGTAGGGAAGCAGAACGGTACGTTCACTCAAGCCGGAGAGATACAGGTCATCGGAACTCCCTACACCGGGCAGGTCTATTCGTTCGTGGTGCGAAACCCGTCCGGGGTGCCTACCACGATTTCCCACACCGTCACTATAGGTCAGACCACCACGGATATTGCCACGGCGCTCAATGCGCTGTTGACGGCGGTATCCGGGATAACTTCGACCTCCGCTACCGATACCATTAGTTGGGATTCTGACTCTGACAATGTTATGTGGACGTTCGAGAGCATGAATAAGCTTCAGTTTCAGTTTTTGGACACCACCCCCGCGCCTACGGATATCACTTTGGCTACAGATTTGGCGGCAGTTCGCGGCGCCAATAGGTTGTGGTACATGTTCACATGGGCAGGCCCGACGAGCGCGGCTATCAATCTGGCCAACGGAAATTGGGCTGAAAGCTATGAGCTGATGTATTTCGGTGTTTCATACAATAACAATGATGAGGATCCGGCATCAACCACTTCAGCTTCTTACTTATGTGCGGCGGCTAATTTGTTCAGAACCGCTATTTTATTCAGCGGCGACCAGACAAAGAACTTGTCGGCGGCGGATATCGGTAAAATGCTGCCTTATGATCCGGGCAGCGCTACGTTTAACTTCAAGACAGTGGCTGTTACCGCTGACTCGGTTAGCGGCGATGCCGAAACGGCTTTCGAACAGAACAATTGTGTGTACTACGCGGCACTAGAGGGGGGTTTCGATTGGATATTGAACACAAAAACATCCGGAGGTGAGTGGATTGATGTTATCGTGTTCAGAGATTGGTTGTTTGCTCGTATTCGCGAAGCTGTCGCCACGCTGCTCGGAAACGCTCCAAAAATACCTTACACGCGCGGCGGCGAAGAGATGATCGCTAAAGAAATGCGGTCGGTGCTTCGTTTAGGCGTGACTAGAGGAGGTCTGGACGATACTGAAGAAGCGCCGGCCGTGACTTACCCCGAGATAGCCGATATTCTTCAAGCGGATCGTATCGACAGAATTTTGCCTGACATAGCGTTTAGCGGGCGTTTGGCCGGCGCTATCCATGCGATTAGATTCACCGGCATTTTGCGGGTGTGATAAGGAGCGGTCATGTTTGAACCAAACGTAAAAGTATATAACCCCGCTGATCACGATTTTTCGTGGGGCCATATCATTATCAAGGGTTTTGCCAAAGGTACTTTCATCAAAGTAACGCCCGCGGCCGACGACACCGAAGATGAGAACGGTGTCGACGGGGAGGTCATGGTAGCCATGACCAATGATCAGAGAGCGGATATCGAGTTTACACTCATGAAGTCCTCCGCGACAAATTTGGAGCTGTCTTTGGCGCGTAACCAAGGCGTTCAAGCCGGTCGCGTTCTGATCATGCCTATGTCACTTAGAGACGGCAATGGCAACGCTGTTTATGAGGGTGACAACACGTGGATAAAGGCGCGGCCTGAGAATGAAATAGCCTCAGGTGTCACCAGTATCAAATGGATGCTCAGGGTGGCGCATCTCAACAGCATCGAGGGCAATTTGACGCTGCCCTAACAGGTAATCGGAAAGGAGCAAAATGATGATCACGCCTGTAAATACCGTAATAGACGGTGAAACCTATGAATTCATGCCTATGGGCGCTACAGAAGCGCGCAATTGGTTGATGGTCCTGCAACAGACTATTGGACCTTCTGTAGCAGAGGCGTTTGCCGGTGTCAAAGGCGCCCAGATTCCCGATGAAGCGCTTGAGCTTGACCAAAACGATCCGAAACTTTTGGTCGCCATGTTGGGACCCATTGCTGGATCTATTTCGGGCCTAATCAGTGGGTTGACCAGATCATTAAATGCCTCCATGTACGAAAAACTGGTAGAGGCATTTTTGTCTAGGACCACAATAGAGACGCCGACCGGCGGTAAAATCTCTCTCAAAAAAGCATATCGAGAGACTGAGTTTTACAACAAGCTGGCGCTGGAGGGGCGCATACTCTTTTGGTGTCTCCGGGAGCAGTATGCCGATTTTTTCGGATATTGGGAGACGGCGCACGTCTTCCTAAGCAAAGCCAAGGAGGCGGCGGGATCTCTGTTGAAATCCCAACAAGCGTCGACTGGTGGATCTTCAGAATCGCGTCATCTGACAGATTCACAGCAGGCGTCACCGAAATTCAACGTGAATGGTCCCTTGCCGACATAGCGTCTGCCCATGTCGTTCTAGATGCTTTTGAGGCGGCAGAGGCCCGGGCTAGAGCAGAAGCGGCGAAATCGAGGAAGAGATGATCGTTAGAGACCTACTTATTGATTTCGGCGCTAGACTGAACAAATCAGATTTAAGTAAAGTCGATAAGCAATCCCAAGGTTTTGCGACCAAAACCGGCGGGCTCATGACTACTTTGTTGAGCTTAGGTTTCCTTAAGTTCTTCAAAGATGCAACTATCGGCGTGTTGAGCTTAGCCAGCTCTGTTGTTGAAAACATGAACGTCATGAATGCCGCTTTCGGTGAGAATGTGGGCGACGTTCAGGCGTGGGCAAAATCGTTTGGCGATGCGGCAGGTAGAAACAGGTATGAACTAGAGCAGATGGCAGGCAGCTTGGGCGCCATGCTCAATCCGATGTTGAAAAGCGCCGATGCCGCTGCCGATATGTCTAAAAAGCTTACTGAGCTGGCAGTGGATTTAGGCAGTTTCTATAACGTCGCTGATCAAGATGCTCTTGTTGCGCTTCGTGCAGGTTTAGTTGGCGAAACTGAACCCATGCGCAAATTCGGTGTCATCATGACCGAAGCGTCCATGAAAGCATGGATGTTGGAAAACCGAATAAAGGGCAACATAAAAACCATGTCGGTAGCGGATAAAACCATGCTCCGCTACCGGTATATGTTAGAGCAGACTTCGCTTGCTAATGGTGACGCAATAAGAACGGCCGACTCTTTGGCCAACGCCGGTAAAGCGCTTAAAGCTAAATTCATGGAGCTGGTTACCGGTGCCGGTAGTAAACTGATACCCTTCGCCGGAAAAGTAGTTTACGCACTGTCTCGTGTTGTGACGCTGTTTAAGCAAGTATCGGCTGACTCTAAAATAGTAGAGTCTGCTTTTGCCGTGTTGGGTGCCGCTGCTGTAGCGCTTGCTATAAAAATGCTGCTCCCGTTCCTGCCCATTATTTTAGCTATAGGCGCGCTTATTCTTGTTATCGATGACCTGTGGACAATGTTCGAAGGCGGCGAATCAGAAATAGGTAAGCTCATAGATTGGTTATGGGGCCCTGGCAGTGCGCAAGCCGCGGTGACCGCGGTGAAGCAGGCATTTGCCGATTTCGTCGCTTGGATGAGAACGGATGGGCTTGCTATATGGCACGAAATAACCGCCGTAATTCGAAACTTTATTAGAGCTGCCGCACCTTACATAAAGAGCTTTCTAGTAGGGATAGGCGATGCTTTTGTCTGGACTTTAGACAATGTTATTGAGCCATTTTTTACCTGGTTAATTGACTCAGCTATACCCGCAGTAGCCGATTTTGTTGAGGCTGCTACACCTTATATAAAGTTTTTCCTAACCGTAATAGGAGACGGTCTAGGTTGGGTTTACGATAATGTTCTTAAGCCTTTGTTTGGATTCCTTATCGATACCGCCATACCTATAATAGGCAAGGTGGCGAAAGCAATAGGTGAGTTTTTCGCGCCCGCTGTAGATAATCTAATTTGGTTTTTTGAGAAGCTGTTCGGAGTTGTCGGTAAGGTAATTGACGAGATAGGCAACTTTATCGACATGGTTGCCGAGGGTGTAAAAGCAGCCGCAGATTTGTTTGGGATAGATTTGAGCACTGAGCCTAAAAGCGGGATAGGCGGCACCAGAGTAGGTGGAGGGGCCGCTGCTTTTAACAAGGGCGTGCAGGCAGGCAGTTATTTAACTACCAGCATACCCTTGTCCGCGGTAGGCGCTGGCAATTACGGCGGCGACGAGATAAATCAAAATGTTGAGATAAAATTCGACAACGCTCAGAATATTTCTCCTGAACGGGTAGGGTCAAATGTAGAAGACGTTATGAAGCGCGTCAATAAACGAGCGCTTGCTGCACTGAAGCAGCGGAAGGGTGGCTGATATGCCCAACGCCGATTTTAAAAGCCAACGCGGCGCTGCTCCTGTCGTTACAGTAGGGGATGTGCAAGTTTCTGCTTCACTGAACGAGATTCACGAGCTTAGTGCGGACGTAACGTCAGCACCGGTTGAGGGTAAGATCGATAATGATGATCACATCTACAGGAAGCCCAGAGAGGTGTCTATAGACGGTGTTGTATCGGACGTGTTCCTAGAGGTAGGCTTCCCTGGTAAATCGCTTATAGAGAGCTTTCGAACAGGCAACGAAGACAACCCGGCTGTTGAAGCGTGGCACACTATCAAGAGCTACTGGGAGACATCCAAGATTGTTGACGTAGAGACCTCGCTGGAGACAATACCATCGGTCGGTATTTTGAGTTTTAGAGTGCAGCGTGGCCCCGGAAATAAAAAAGGAGTGCTTTATTTTTCGATAAAATGCCGACAGATAAATGTGGTATCAACGCAAACTACAGGCACTGTAAAATTACCTAAAGACAACGTTGTAAAAGGCAAGGCGGAAGGCAAAGGTAGTAAGGGTAAGAACGACGGCACGCAGGCACAAGACACAAAAGCGAAGCAGTCTACACTGTCTAGATTAGCGGGCGGCGTGTCCGGGTTTTTAGGTTTTTGATATGTTAGAAGTTATTCAAACAGAGACCGACGGCACTTTGCACTACGATATTGAGCGAGAGCTTGACGGGACCAGCTTTATCTTGCGCTTTATATTCAACTCATACGATCAGCACTGGTTTTTGTCTGTGTTGACAGATGCAGGTGAGGAAATAGCAGGCGCGCAGTCGTATAGACTGGTTAACGGATGTTACCCACTAAACAGCGTTAGAGACTCCAACAGACCTGCCGGAGAGCTGTATTTACTGCCTCAATCGGATCAAGACCCTACTCTTAAAACTTTGGGCATATCGTCCATACTGACATATCTGCCAAGAGCGGATATTTTAGAATTAAGGGCGCAGCTGTGAGTTTGATTTTTGACAGGCGTTATGAGCTGATAGTTGGGGATATGCTGTTTACAGACTTGGAGATAGGTTTTACAGCGGTCCGTTCTCTGAAAGACACCTCGCCCAACTCGCTAGAGCTTACAATCACTAATGTGGCGGAAAATAGAAGGTTATCGATGTCTTTAAGCAAAGCACCTACTGTACAGCTTAGCGCAGGTTATAAAGAAAATATGGGAGTGATATTTTTAGGTGAGGCTCGTGAGATAACGCATTCCAAACAGCAGACTGAGTGGGTAACGTCAATATCATCGGCAGACGGTGAAAATGCTATGGCCAAATCTAGGATAAATAAATCTTTTGCCCCCGGTGTATCTTATGAAACGGTAGTTCTAGAGGTGGCTGAATCTATGGGCGGTATAGGCTTAGGTAATCTGAAAAAACTACTTAAAAAAGGCGCGCTGCCGACCAAACGAAAAAAATTTGTAAAAGGCGTGACGGTAAGTGGACCGTCTAAAAAAGAATTGCGCAGGTTGATGCTCGCGTCAACTTTGGAGTGGAGTATTCAAAACAGCAAATTTCAGGTTTTAGAAGCCAATAAAACGCTGCAAACCGTGGCTTATGTTCTGTCAAAAGATACTGGATTACTTGGGTCGCCCATTTCCGATAATAAAGGTAATTTAGAGGTTACGTGTAATCTTAACCCTCAGATAGTTCCGGGTAGACAGATCGAGGTTCGTTCAAAGTACGTGAAAGGTTTCTACAGATGCGTTAGAGTGGAATATAGAGGCTCTTACCCGGGCGGTGAGTGGCGAAACAGCATAGAGGCAACTCGGATATGATAACACCCGATGAAATAGAAGTTATAGAGGCCGCTATCGAGTCTGATAGGTTGGACTTACACACATTTCAGGTAGGTTCTGTGCAGGCTGTTCACGGGGCGTATGTGGATGTTCGGCTGGGCGTGAAAAGGTTGATTCCTACAGATGAAGGTGGCTTAGAAGAAGAAGAGATTTGCGTACTGAAAAACCTACCTGTGTGGTGTTACAGAGATGCTACTTTTCACGCGAGTTTTCCGGTTCAGGTAGGCACTGAAGGAGCTGTCCTGTTTGCTGAAACGTCATTGGCGCAGTGGCGCGCAGGCTCAGGCTCTGAAGTCCCGGATGATGTGGGCCGCCATACGTTAACAGGCGGTGTGTTTTTTCCGGGAGTTGTTCGAGATAATGACGCTGACGCACTGACTAGGCCGAATAATGGGATTACAGTCGGCACTGTTGACGGAACGGTATCGGTATCCGTACAAGCCGACGGCACGATAACTGCCGAAAACAACGCAGGCAGCTTTGACTTGGCACCTACCGGCAGGTTTTCGGCAAACGGCAGCAATTTTACGGTTGACCCATGACATATTTCGCCAATGAAAGCGCTCAAATAGAGCTTACAAACACCGCAGGGCCCGCCGATCTGGTTTACGGCGGAGACGTTCCGATATCTGATACTAATATCATAAAGACTTATGATGCGAACGTCCGTGCGGGAGGCTCTAGAGTGGCTGTCACTTCCGTTACGGCGGTATGGACACCTTCTTGCCCTTATACCTCAGCGGGCACTCACACATTTGTCAGCGGCACAGGCACCGTAACTGCTCAATCGACTAGGTGTAGGTTGTCTGGACAGCCTCCTATGAGGCAGGATGACGTAGGCGCATGTGCGGGCGTGTGGAACCTAAGTTCAGCGCCGTATACGCCTATGGCATGTGCGTGCACGATGAGCGTTAGTAATGCCGGCCAGAATAGAGCGAGAGGGCTATGACAAACACTATTGCATCGTTCAGCGGCCCTAATAATGACTGGGTTTGGCGTAACGGCCGACGCGTGTTTGTTACCGGCGCCGATCTTATACGGCAGCGTTGGGGTATCCGGGCCCGGTCTATAAAAGGCGAATGGATTATCGATAAAAATGCAGGTATCCCCTACTGGGAAGAGATTTTTATAAAAAGATACTCCAACCAGCGCATACGCGAGATATTCAGAGAGATGTCGCTCGCCACGCAGGGCGTTATCCGGGTAATCAGCATAAGCCCGGGGAAGGTCAATCCGGCCACTCGAAAACTGGAAGACTTGGTGGTCAACTGCCTGATTGAAGGCGAGGAAGGTGAGGAAGCAGCCACATTCAGGTTCTTATCTGATGTTTATGATATAGGCACTCCCGGTAATATAATATCAGTAACGACGCCTGATACAGGCGTCACGCCTACTTATTTTTCGTATGTCGCCAGAGACGGCGGCACCTTGTGGGCAGACTACGCCATATTCTACGCGGGCCCTGGAATAACTCTAGCCGACGGCGCTCACGGCATATCTATATCGGCTTCAGGAGTAAGGTCTATCGGTGTTTTGGGGCAGACGCCTTTAACCGGTGAGCCTACAGTATCGGCCGGCGACGGCATCGAACTCACTCAGGCCGCGGGCAACATAGAGATAACAAATATCGGAGTGTTGTCGCTATCATCAAACTCTAACGGTGAGGAGATCGCAGGCGGTGTCCGTGTCGTTGAGGGTAATGGTATTGTGGTAGATGCTCTAGATTCCGGTGACGGTTTCAAAGTAGCGCGGATAACCGGAGGGCCCTGGCTTTTGGCAGACTCTATATCTACGGTGACCGGCACTCTGAACAGCGGCAGCGTAACCAGTACTCAAGACTATAGAGACTCTGATATTTACGATGTGCAAGAGGTAGCGGCATCCCCCGGCCTAGACATACAAGTTATATTTGCCGGTGTAGATGCCTTCAGAAAGGTCATAAATTACCTTAAATATGAGGGTGCCGGCACATTAACCATCTCTTTGTGGAATTTTTCTACAGTTGGTTGGGACACTATTCATAGTTTCACGTTGTCGGAAGCTTGGGAAGTTATCGAAATACCTGTAGCGGATACTGCGGACTATATAGACGGGTCAGGCGAGGTTAGAGTGCGCTACTACCGTGCAACTACTGGCAGCGCGGCCAATAACCTAGAGATAGATCTGTGCGTGTTGGAACGAGACACTGTGGGCGGTTCTGCGGGGGTCACTGACCACGGGGCCCTGACCGGTTTGCCTGATGTAAATGATCACGCTTATGCTTTTCTGCACAACGGCGCTAGAGCGATGTCAGGCACTTTTAATCTGGCTGCGCAGCGGATAACAGACTCCAACAGAAGCAGTAGCTCTTGGGCTTCTGCGGGTATACCATGGACGAGTAACCCTGCCGAATGGACGGCTATTCGAGATTTAATAGGGTATGAAGGGTCTATAGCGCTTGCGATTATACAAGCGGCAGCATCAGGCGCCGGCGTCACTTCTCTTAATTCATTGACCGGGGATTTAGGTGTAGCGGCCGGAGATAATATAGCGATTGATGTAACCGATCCAGATATAACGGTGTCTGTAGCCGGTTTAGCTGATCGTCAAGTAGTGTTAGGCGACACAGACGGGTCTGTTTTACAAACCAACTTACTAGAGTTTACAACCGATAATCAGTTGGTGATTTCCGGAGGTTTTCCCGGTCAATCTTTGCTGGGAACAGGCTTTGTATCTCCCGGTGTAGTTGCTATAGGAGGCACAGGAACTTTATATTTAGGCGCGGCGGCCGCTCTTACTGATGCTAATAAAGCGGGGAGCACGTGGGCATCTAATGGTATACCTATCTCTAACAGTGCATCCGAATGGTCTGATATTGAAACGCTCATAGGGTCAGAAGGTTCATTATTTGAAGCTATTTTAACAGCAAACACAGGCAACACGCTGGGCGAAGCTTATAACCAGGGCGGTGCCGGGGTAGGCGCATTGATTCAAGCGACCGATGGCGGTGTAGTTATCCAAAACACCGGCCAAAATAATCTACTTCATATTCAACAGCTCGGCACGGCTACCTCAGGCATAGATGCCGCTATTAATTTTGTTAACCACAGCACTGCTCCAGAAGCCTTTGCGGCACTTTTTTCAGGCCTAGCCGGAGACTATATAGGAGTAAGTGATTATGACGATGAAGAGTACCTGTCGGGCCATAGGCTGTATTGTAACAATCAGATTCTTTCGATGGTTTGTGAAGAAGACACTGCTGACCACGAATCTCATAGTTTAGTCTCGGTTCGGCGGTTTGCCACCAATCCCGATAATTATTTAACCAAGGCTATGCTGCTGTCTTCGCATTATGATGCAGACGCAGTACCGCCTGTTTACCATGAGGCCCGGGTTGAAACCAGAATAAGATGTACCACGGCCAACGATTGGCACACAGACATCTTCATGACCGTGTCAGGGGACGGCGCCGTAGATGTCAACAACACGGATATAACTTTTGCTAAAACAGTATCTTATGGTTCGGCGCCTACTGACGCGTCTTATGCCGCGGGCACTTTAGTAGTGGATTGGACTGAAGGAGCGGTCCAAAAAGTCAGCATCACAGGCAACATAACGGCCGTGTCGTTCACACCACCTAGAGGCGTTACACCCAATCTGTTCATAGATATAGCTTCGCCTAGCGGTGACTATACCATATCCGGCTTTCCGGCAAACGTTCAATGGCAAGGGTCTATTGATCCAGATTCATCGGCGATGACTATTTATTCCGGAACATCTGCCACTATATCTCTTGTCTATCTAGGCACGTCCATGGGCTATCGAGCAACTATTTTGCCTCAGGTGCCGACGCCATGATGGGTATACACTATATCGGTGAAACATTGGGCGGTACTTCGGTACCTTGCTACGTACAACCTAACGCGCCCGGTGACCTGATTTTGGTCTGTGTAATTATCATAGGGACGACTTATGACGTTGCTATACCCAGTCTTAGTGTGGACGCGCTCCGCAATGGGGTATCTCTAAATTCTGCTGGTGTTCCGTACTACCGAGACATAACCGGATCGCAATCAGGTGAAACCACTATAAGATTTAGGTACCAAGTAAGAATAATCAGACAAACAAATCCGGAAGTAGGTAACTACCCTGTGACTTTGTCGGCGTCGACAAATGGCGATCCGATCAGGCGTCGCTCTATGCGGGTTTATCTGCTAACTAGAGCCGTGTACGCCTCTATAAGTACCGCTTCAGGTAGCGGCACCTCTAACACTAGAATTTTTTCGCCCAACGCTAGGTGGGGTTCAATGCAGATAGGGGGAGCGCTGGCAGTAGGTAATCTTCTCACAGGCCAGTGGTTTGATACAGTCAACATATCTACAGACGTAATCGATAACTGTTCGTGGCGATCTGACGCTACTTATGGGTCATATTATAGGATTGCAGGGAGTGCTAATAGTGCTATACTGGCCACTAGAGCGTCGTGGTCACCGACTACCAGCTATGTTCACATGGCGATGAATTTTGACGCCGAAGAGTTGATGATCCCGCTAAACTCACAAGGATAAGGAGCAAAACAATGGAAAAAACATTCACAGTAGAAGAAGCACAGGTTGTTTATACCACGGGTTCAACCCTGAGAGGTATGGGCAACCAAAAAATGAATTACGCGTTGGAGCGTAATTTGGAGGCAGTACGGAAGATTATCGAGACCAGTCGGAAAGAATCCAAGCTCGATTCTTCGGAAGAGTTTCAGGCTTTGAAAAAAGCCGAGGACGAGATCATAACTGCTGCCAGGGCCCTCCCTCAAACCATGTCGGAAGACGATAAAGACGCATGGTTTGCTGAGGAGTACAAAAAGATAAAACCAGCGCAAGACGCTTTTAACGCGCTGGTCGAAAAATGGCGCAAAGAAAACGAAGTTACTGTGAGTGTGTATCACATTCATGAGAATGATCTCAGAGAACTGGAATTGGCCGAGTTGGACGGTGCTCCGAGAGATCCCAAGCATACCGACGCTCAATTTCTCAACCAATACCGCGCTCGGTATAACTGGATTATGGTTATGCTCGACTGCGTCAAAACTGACTAGAGGCAGAAAACAATGGCCGGTGTATCAAGTTCGGGCTTCACGACAAAGACGTTTGAGGAAATCAGGGAAAGCGTAAATAACAGAGTTTACACTAATGTCAGCCCCGAGCTTGATTTAAGCGATGATTCTCTAGACGGTGTAGAGATAGCCGCGGTATCTGTAGAGCTAGCTGATATGTGGGAAGTGCTGCAAGCTCTACAAGCTTCCTTCGACCCCTCTCAAGCCTCAGGTTGGACGCTTGAGCAGCGATGCGCGATAACAGGCACGTATAAGTCTACCTACACCTACACGCGTGTATACGGTACCGTCGAGCTGGACGCAAACACCAGCTTGCCCGCAGGCAGTGTAGCGAACCTAACCGGCAAGCCCAACACTCGTTTTGCCACGGAGACAGAAGTGCCGGGAGACGCTACGGGAGGCTTTTTCGATGTCTGGTTTGTGGCGCTTGAGCCGGGCCCGACCGCGGTTGATGTTGGCGAGCTGAGTGAGATCAATGTTGCTGAGCCGGGTTGGTTATCTGTAGATAACTCTGTTGAGCACGATACACTCGGCACTGTTCCGGAAACAGATGAGGAGCTCCGCGACAAGCGTGTCAGGGAGTTGGCTGGAGCCGGCTCAAGTACGCTGGCGTCCATAAAAGCTGCCGTCTCTAGAGTCGCCAATGTGATAGACGTTGTCGGTTTTGAAAACACATCGCTGGTACCTCAAGGGCTGCTGCCTAGGAACTCCATTCAGCTAATCGTGCGTGGTGGTGACGATGACGACATAGCCGCCGCGATTTTCGACAAACGGGCAGGGGGAGGCGCTGGCACTGTAGGCGCTACCGCTGTAGATGTAATTGACAGCGCCGGTGTCCCTCAAACAATACGCTTCGACCGAGCAAACGAGCGCGATTTTTACGCATCGATTACGGTAGAAGTCACTTCGGCTTGGGAGGGCGCCGACGGTATTACCAAAGTGAAGGAAGCGGTAAAAGCCTATATCGATTCACTCCACACAGGAGATGAAATTATTTACGAAAAAGTAATAGGGTCGTTTATTTTCGTGACAGGAGTATATGATTTAAGCTCCTGCGCAATTGGATTAAGCAGCCCTCCTGCAACGTCTACTGATATCGCCGTTGCTTTTGACGACGCTATATCGTGCGATATTGCCGATATATCGGTAACTACTATACCGGTGTAAATATGCCGCCTCCTGAAGTACATGGAAACCGAATAAACAAGGCAATCGCCAACCTGAAGGTTCAGTACAGCAATGCCGCGGGTATTCAGCAGGTTTTGGCCGCTGAGGTGGAAGAGGTAGCCGAACTTGAAACGGCTATTATCGATGTCTGGGTGAAGTACACTATAGAATACGGCGAAGGCTATGCTTTAGACTTGATAGGCGCTATTTTAGACGCCCCCAGAGGCGGGTTAACAGATACCAACTACAAAGCACTGCTTAGAGCGCAGATCCTCACATTAAGGTCTACCGGCAAAGTGGAGGAGCTGTACACGATACTGAGGACCATAGAGGATAGAGAATACAGGATATACCCCAAAGTCAATATGACTCTGATAGTGGAGGCTCGGGAGGCGTGGGGCGCTGTGTCAGTAGATACAGTGATAGATATTTTAAACAGAGCCAGAGAAGCGGGGTGGGATCTTATTTTTGTTTATTTCGAAAGCTATGCACCCCTCAGGTTTGCTTCTCAAGACACTACGCCGGAATACAGCACAACAGAAGGCTTAGCAAACGCGGCCGGAACTGAAGGCGGAAGGTTTGCGAGGGATAGACGATGAAGACTTTTTGTGACGCACAGGCGTTTTTCGAGTACGGCCCCGCATCGGTTATGACTGAGGCACCGGACGGAAATATAAATTCCGGTTTTGTCTATGCGCAGTTACTGCCGCCAGGGATACTGAACTGGTTTTTTAACCAACTTACCTTGAACCAACTGAAGATGGCCCGACGGGCTGTAGGCACTCATGTGCTTGAGGCTTCGCAGCTGGCTACCGATTATATGGCCATAAAATGGCTCAATCTTCTGAATTTGTGGGTGGCTATACCCAATTCAACATCGGGATATCTTCGGTATTCTCCTGATGGTGAATACTGGTATCAAGGCGCATCTTTCGATTTCGGTGCTGATTCTCCGACAGCGCCTATAGATTATTTTAGAGCATCGCCTACTCAACTTTCGCTCTATGCGGCTTCTGATAACGCAGCGGCGGTAGAGGTATTGCACACACTGGACGTTACTACAGGAGCAATGGCCGCGCATCCCGGCGACACGTTGTCGGCAATAGGCCCCGCTCGGGTTTTCACAAGAAATTCAGAGCTGGCTTCTCAGAATCAACTTATCGTCACTACGGGCTCGCTATCGATGCCTGTGCTAGTGTCTCCTACGTATCTAGATGATTTTGCCGCCGTCACAGGTTTAGGATCTGTATTGTTCCGACACAGGCTTACGCACTATGTCGACGGTGGGGACAATGATCTGTGGTTCGGCATAGGCCACGGCGGCGCTGGATTCAGCCTGAAACGGTTTTCTGACACGACTATGGCCAGCGGAACGGAGCTTTACGACTTCGCCACAGAAGAGCCGGATTTTGTTCCTACAGCTATTGATATAAACAGCAACACGGGGCGCATAATAGTGGCGGGCACGGAGTCGGATACAGACGACCTGCTTAGGATCATGTATAGTGATGATTTCGGCAGTACTTGGGCCGATGCCGTTGTTCCCACTGTAGATTTCGGAGCGGCGGCAACACAGGCTACATACGAGCGGATACAGTATATGGGAGGCTCTTTCTGGGTCGGGCACTTTCGGACGGTGGCGACCGCCGCAACGGCGCAGAGTATTTTCTTCTCTGTAGACAACGGTGTTACTTGGTACCGATCGCAACTTCTATTTGCCGCGTCAGATGAGCAGCAGCTCGCTTTTGCGGATTTTGATTTTTCAGGCAATTACTGGCTGGCCGCCCGCGGGTCTTATGGCGCGTTCCAGTTCAAAGGGAGTGTTTTGCCGTGATAGTAGAAATTTACGATAAACGAGTATTTGTGTATAAAGCCGGCGAGGTACCCGAGCCGCTAAAGGTGCAGGTTGAGAGAGAAGAAACGCGGAAGCCGCTAAACCTGTCCGGTGCTTCCGCTATTTTCAGCCTGTTTACCGTCAACGCCGCTGGCACAAGAGCCACTGTTATTGACAGCAGGGAGGCCGCAGTAGACGCCGGAAACGGTATTGTCACTCATACTTGGCAAGCGGGGGATCTGGTAAACGAAGACAAGTACTTCGGCGTCTTCTTCATAACACTGTCCGACTCATCTGTTATCTCTATTCCTAAAAGAAGGTATTTTGAATTTGAGGTGGAGGCGCTTTAGGCGCAACGCCGGCCCCGGTCTTGTTTTTGGTTGCTCCTTTCACAAGACCGGGGCGCTTCTGCTTAACACTAATGTTTCTAGAAGCAGGTTGCCGCGGTACTGATAAGTAGATCACGAAACGGAATAGGCGTTTCCTCTCGCTGGCGGTGTGTTAACCTTTTTACCGTATTATAGTGCCCCGTCCTAACTGCTCGGCGGCGTTCTTCAGAGGAGTGAAATCCTTCATCTAACCGTGATCGTTTACCGCTAGAGCCCCAATGTAAAACAGGCAGAGTAACGTGTGCCGCATATAACCAAGTCGCTTTTCGAGCAAGGTGGCCGTAATGCCCCTGCTCTACACAACACGTCCATCCAATACCGTCTCCTGCACTAACCCAGTTACCGGATTTAGGCGGTCGTATCAACCCAAAATGCCGCCACGCATGCGACGCTTCGGGATGTTCCAGTATGCCGCCGAATTGCCTCACTGCCCAAAGTGCGTGCTTAAAACATCCGCCGTCATCTCCCAGCTTCTTAGCCTTTGGGGTGCCAGCCAACATAGGGCCCCCGCTCCAGTAACGCCCCCATCTAGCACACGGTGGGTGAGCCACTACAGGCCACGGGCCGGTATAGTTGCGCGCGTCTCGTTCGGGCAAACCCCACGGCTCTACATTGGCTATCTCGTAATACGGCCCGCCTTGTAAAACATATAAAGCAGCTATTTTGTTAACTGTTTCCATTTTTACTCTCTTCTTAGAAACCCAAGATCAGCATCTACTCAAAGCTAATTCATGCTCAGTGATAGCTCTATATAAATAATCAGCAGCTACACCAAAAGCGTGCTTTGCTTCCTCTTCGCGATCACGGTGGTCGCTTTTCAGTAGGAGATCTCCATACGCTGCCCATAATTGAGATAGGTTTTCCAATTTAGCCACTTTATTTTCTATTTCATTCATTTGGTTGTTCCTTTCCAAGACCGGGACGCTTCTGTTTTTCAGGGTCGGTCTCTATCAAAAAATTCTTTTCTCCTTCGCTAAGCTCGCCGCCCCAACCGCTAAAAATGAAATCGGGCCACTCACCGGTTAGTTCATGGTAGGCGTTTTGGACTGCCACTCTCATCGGCAGATCAGCTCCTTTTGGGAGCTTTTTCCAATCAACCTCTCCAATTTTGCATTCCCAGATTTGTTTTTTCATTTTATTGCTACTTTCACAAGACCAGGTCGTCTTTATTTACTCTAAACCTAGAACGCCTTTCACAACGGCCGTGAAAATGGTGTCTTTCATACGTTGAGCAATCGGAAGCTCCTCATATGAAACCATACACGGGTGCTCCTTCTTTTCCGGGTCTTTTACCGGTCCGTATTTCCACCCGGCTTCTTTCTTCTCTTTCATCCAACCTTCATGAGATGCCGACGGCGGTTGGTTTGGGTTCTTTATGATGGCTTCTACCCCATGAATTACGCTATCTACTTGCCACTCCGGTGCTTTCTCAAATATCGGCTGAGACCGATCCCCTAAGTAGATACAATAAACTCGGTTTATTTCGTGCGCCGCCATAGCGGCATTCATAACTTGCATACTGACCGTTTTCATTTTCAAAGTCCTCTCTCTGAGCTATCCCAGTATTCTGGCGCCATGTCTTTCACCAAACTCGCCTTTACTGGCACTTCAAAAGTGATTTCGGCATACACCCTGCCGTGTCCTCTTTTGGTAAGTTTGGCAACTCCGTCTCTGAGCAAGTCGCTCAACGGCGCGGATTTTAAAACGACTTTGTCTCTGAAAGTTTCGATCATTTTTGGCATTTTCTCTTCACCTTTCTTAGTTTGTTTCGCCTGTAGCGCAGCATGCGCTTAGCGCGCGGCGTTCCTTTGCATTTGCCTGACATGTATTTGTACATGCCTCTAGTCGAAGACCCGCCGCAGTCTTTTTTGAGCCTGTTCAACAGGTAAGCGGTGCACATGACTTGATCTTTTATACTGTGCAGCGAATACCCGTTTTTTGAACAAACATTTTTAGCGCGCCCATGAACTTGACCTAGTCCGTACTCTTTGAGTTTAGATTTCGACTCCGCTGTATAGTCGAAACTGCTTTCGAAATAGAAAACACCGGCAAGCTCAAATTTATCGATATCGAAAGTTTTGCTAGCCTCCTCTACCGCTCCCGTTATTTTAGTGCGGTAGCCTTTGTCTTTCATAACTCGAGAGTTAGGGGCCACGGACATCAGCGCGATTATAAACAACTCTAGAGACATATTAAAACCTATCGTTAAATATCCAACGCTGTTCTTTTGGGATGCTTTTTAGCACTATAGCTTTTATTGATTTTAGCAGCGTTCTGGTGAACGCATAGGCATATGCTGTATAAACACGCTCAGGCTCAACTTCAACAGACACAGCAATTGTATCTCCCTTGAACTCGGTTGTGGCTTTTATTATAAACAACGGACCGTATTTATTTGAGGCATCTACTATATCAATATTATCAGACCATATTCTGATCTCCTTTTTTACCTCTTCTATGAATAATTTACGCGATTTAACCTCATTTTCCATTGGAGAGTCTATACCTTTCTGTTCTGAAGATACGGATACCGGGTATGTCCAACTTGCTCGGATCTGCGGATTCTCTTATTGCGATATTTACCGCACTGTTATCGATACATAGAAATTCTCTAGGTATCTTGCTGAAATCCTTTTCTTCCCACGCCCACACTTGTTGTGAAGACATCGCCGGTTTTGAAGCGGTCGTGGATAGCGCCGCCGCTTTGCTGAAGTCTTCGCTCTCAAGCGCTTTTCTTCGAGCGGCCTCTTGCTCTCTCTCCCACGACACAACCTTGCTTTTGGCGATGCTTTTAACCTTGGACAAAACGTCAAGTACGGGCTTGAACAGCGCGTCGACCTTGCGCTTTGCCTCAAGTTGAGGCCGTGTTATCTCCTGCCTCGCAGTATCGTATTCTTTGTGTTTGTTGTGGGCGTCCTGAGCGATCTCTAACATGATTTTAGCGGTGTCGCCGTCCACTACCTCGAACGTATTCAAAGCCTCTAGATACTCATCGGCCTCTGTTTTGGCCTCAACAACCATTTTTTCGATTATAGCTAATTCTGTCATGCCCACTCCCCGTCTTTCACAATACCGCTAGGCTCGAAAACACCAGACAAAACATCTATCACAACACGCTTATCTGCGTTTTCCAATACCTCAACCAGATTATCGTATTGATCATAATCAATATCTGTGTGATCTTCTACCAAAGCTATAACAGCTTCTTCAAATTCTTTGATACTCGGCTTCTTTTCGAGCAGCTCTTTTAGGTCTTTTTCAAGCGCCCACGGTTTAGTTATTATCATATTCGGCTCCTTACGATGCCGTACAGCGCCAAACCAAAGGCATCGATCACGTGATCGCTAAGCCCTAAAGGCAGCGATAACAGCTTCTCTACTCGTCTGTTGTGCGGTTCTTTTTTAACGCTCCCTTTCCACTGCATCGGTGTCACAGTTTCAACGGTTGTGTATTCAGCAAGCTTACCTACTATAAGACCGGTAAAATAAGCTAGGTCCAATATGTCGGACACTCTTATCGGCGATCCGGGTCGGTGCTCAGGCTTTTCTACTATCACTTTATCAGGAAACTTCAATATACCTATATTAATTTTATTTTCTATAGTATACAAGATTTGATTGGCGTGCGTTTCTAAGCTTTCATCTTTGTGCCTTTTTACTTCAGCGAAAACACCCAGATAGTTCTTATTGTGATTTAGTATAGCAATTCCTGTGTGCCTGCCCGGGTCTATTCCCATTATTAGCATTGTGCAAACTCCTTGTTTAATGCATTTCAGGATCTCTAAACATATCTAGAATAGCAGCACGCAATTCTGAAATATCTGAGCATAATACTCTACTTGTCAGATATTCAAGAATATAGCAGTCAAACCCTACAGCGATAGTAGCCGCGTATTCTTTGCTGTCTATATTTAACCTCCATATAAACGGTGAGTTTGAAGCTACTTCTATCATCCCAGGTTCTAAACTATTTTGTAATTCCTCCATTAGTTTTCTGCAGAGTTCTATTCTATGCTCTAGTTTAGATGCCTTCGCCTTACCCTCCAAATACGCAGTCAAAAAATCATTTTCCATTACGGCACCCACACTTTCAGCCTACCGTTTTCGTCGAGTACACGTTTCGCTTTTTTAGACCACACCGACGACGCCACGGCTTCAGCATCAGTCGGGTAGTCTTCGCACATTCTGTTGAATTCTCTAGAGAATATTCGGTTGAGATCTTCTCCACACTGATGCAGATCGGATGTTATCGGCACTTCCAAAACAAGCTCATCGTGAACCATGTTAACCGGGCGCGCGCCCAGCAATGCGCCGTTACCTGCATAGCACTCTCTAGTTATAGCTCTAGTGCCTGCCAGACACCCCGCGGCGGCGCCCGCTTGGAAGCGGTGATTGGCCAAGACCGTGTATTTGGCTACTGTCCTGAGCATGCCAGTAACATCTAGTTTAAGTTGCACCTGAGAACCGTCCGGGCCCGCCTCTCTCTGGCAATAGTCAAGATAATCGGGCATCTCCGGGAGCGCCTTCAGCCACGCTTTTCTGGTGGTGTCTATCTCTTCATAAGTCCACACGCGGCCGGTATTTCGAATCTGAGTCAACCTAAACGTATTGTGCATCATGCCGCCAGGAAACCCGAAGTTTGCCGCTTTAGCATTCTGCCTCGCTTTGGCCACAGTCGGATCGTCGTTAGCATACAAAGCTATGGCTTCTTCAAAGCTGATTCCCAAAAGCACAGAACCAACGTAAAGATGGACATCGACACCGTCATTAAGCAAGTCGCCAAGTACCGAGTACCCCAGAATATTTTTACAGGATTGCGCCAGCGTGTGCAGCTCAGCGCCGCTTATATCTGAAATCAGATACACAAAACCGTCTCTGGGGCGGTAGGTCTCACGGATACCGCCGTCTTTGGGGGCGTTCTGGAAATTGTTGCCTTCCAAGGGTTTTCTAGGCGTCGATGCGGAAGTCCTGCCTGTCGCCACGATATTGAAGCGCGTTGTTATCGGTACCACATACCCAAGTTCTAGCGTCTTGATATAGGTAGACAGCATTTTCTCTGCCGTTATGTACTCGGCACGTTTGAGCATCAATTCGTCGCCGCACAAGATGCACGCCACCTTATCGGTCGATATGCCTTTACCCGTCTTTGTTTTAGGTATATCGATACCTCGCTCTTCACACGCCTGCCTAATTCGCTCCTGAGCGGGCTTCTGTTTTTTTGTGTAACCTTTTTTATCTTCTGCCAATAAACCGGCTTCGAGTAGGTCGGGAACCAGCTCACTCATTTTTGCTTCGAAACGCTCGCGGCACTCTTCTACTTTTTTCTGATCTGTCAACATCCCGCGCGCTGTCATCAATGTCAGGCAGAACGATGAATACGAAAACGAATACTCTCCAACAATCTGATCTTGCCCCGCCATCTGTTCGGCAAAAATCTCCATTGTCGTGATTGAATCTTCTTTTGCATAGTCAATGGCTTCTTGCGGCCACTGCGATAGCGGCGTATCGATAAGCTCGCCGTAACGGAACCGCCAGCCTTGTGTCTTGCCCCACATGCGCTTATCGAGCACAAGCTCGGCCAAGTCGGCTAACGAGTACTCTTTCAAGGTATCGCTGTACAGCGCGCGGCCTACTGCTATGTCCCACAGTTTCTGCCTTATAGCGACGTCAGTGATTAATCCTTTTTCATATTTTTCGAAAATGTACGGCAATAACTCGGGCCAAGTTGCAGCGGTAGTTCCTGCGTCATAGGCGAAATTAAGGCCTATCAACGTTATGTCATCGTTAGTGAGCTGCTCATACCACCAAGTGGCGAGGTAATCGCTATGCTTGAGTAAACCGGCGTCCCCCTCCCCGTCGTAATAGGAGGTGCATACGACTTTAGGAAGGGGACGCCGCCGCGTGATTAAAAACGTCTCGTTATCTGCCGCACGAAAAATCATGCCAGACCGCACTTTCTCAAATATGCTTCGGTCGGCTCGGGGAGCCACTTGTGAACGGTGAAGGGCTTGTCTTCTTTCGTCCTTGTGATGAAACAAGACAACCTGAGAACCAGATCTTTCAGCGCGTTGTCTTGAATGGCCGCCGTAGCAAGCTCGTCCCACTCTTCATCACTCCGCTCTTTCGGATCGTCTGCGCCCGACGCCGCGCACAGAAAGCCCATCCAGTTTTTGATACCCATGAGCGCTTTTGTTTTGTCGCCTGACAGCTTGATCACGTGAGACGCTGTTGTACCGACTGGGGGCGCATCTTCGTCATCACTGTCTACATACAGCACTTCGGCTTCGATGATAACGCTGTCGCCTTTGAAGCCCTCTTTCACCATCTTGGTGTTTTCAATTCGGACGATATACTCGCCCTCTTTGAAATAACGGCCTGCGCCGACCAACTCAACTTGACTCAATCCATAATTCGCAAAAATGCCCATTATTGTTCTCCCATTAAGTCTGCCATTAGCAGCTTTTGTTTTTGAGCAGTAGTGCTCTGAATGTATTTTGCATCTCTATATGCTTTACCATAATCATCATACGCTAATTGTAAAGTACTAAGTATTTTTAGATCCACTGTATCGGCCAATTGGCCTGACCTATGGGTTCTACCAATTAGCTGCTCCCAAGTTCTACCGTTCGCAGGAGGCGATAGAATTAAGTTCTTGCTCCACTTTTGAAGATTGAAGCCTTCTGCACACGCGTTAATAGATGCTGCTATTGTTCGCTCAGCAGCTTGTGTAGTTATAGATAAGCCGTTGCGCACACAGCGCCCTTTAGAGCCAAAAGTAGGCATATAGTTTTTAAGTATTTCACCAATGGCTTTATGTCTATACCATACGATGTAGCTTTTTTCTTTGATAGCCCACTCTGCAACTCTTTCTATGACACTCTTATCGAACCAAATCGGTATCGTCTCTGGTATGAATTCTTTTTCTACTCTCTTCCAATTCTTTACCGCCCATGCACCCGCATAAGCTTCATCAATTTGAGATGCCGTTTCGTATTTTCTTGAGTACCTAAGCTCAGAACGGATGAAGCTGCCGTATTCAGATCTAGCAGCGGCCCAATAAGCGGGGGCCGGATACTTCCAAACATAGAAAAACCCAAGCGCTATTTCTCTGGCGTGTCGGTAAAACTCCGGGCCGGTGCACACAAAATCCCCGTTCGGCAGCTGCCACATGTCTTCGAGCTGCTGCCATGCCTTTCTGATAGGCTCGCTGTCGACATCTATAAAATCGAGCGTTATGGACGCGCCTACATCCACACTGTCGGCTAAGATAACACCGGGCACTTTCCGAATAAAGCTGCCATACCCTTTTCTAGCGTTGTCCAAATCCGGTCCAAAGTAAGTGAGTGCACCCAAGCCGGCACGAGTGGGTGGGTTTACGTCAAGCGCCTGACACCATAATTCAGCTTCTTTATAATCCTCAGGCAGTATAGAACCTTTCGGTGGCAGCGCTATAAGTTGAAGGTGCCAGTAGTCGTAAAAGGAACGTGTGGCCACGGTTCCGGATAGAGGAACAAAACGGCAATTGCCTGATGTTCGCCAATATTTCAGCACGCGCTTTGTGCAACCGGCCGCCCGGTTTTTTAGGTTATGGGCCTCGTCAGCTATAATCAGATCCGCACCAACCTCATTAAGAAAATTCGGGTGAGTAGATACATACTCATAACTGGCTATTTCATAATTTGTGTGTTTCACCCAGTGCTTTTCAAGCTCGGCAAAGTCATAGCACGTTTTATCTCGCAACGCGCCTGGGATCAATAAGAGCGCTTTTTTGGCGTCCATCACAGTAGGCAGCAGAAATGTGACTATCGTCTTGCCTTGACCTACGGGAAGCCCGCAAAATATACCATCAAAAGCGGCCGCTTCGTACAACGCCAATGCTTGTAAAGGCCATAACGTCATGAGGCCTTTATCCGTTTTCAATATGGACGTAAGCGGGTTCACCAACTCTAACCCAAGTCGATCCGGGTTTCTTTGAGGAAGATTTATAATCCGCCTAAAATGGAAGCTCTCAAGCGGTCCCGGGCGCGCTGCGAAAGTGAAATTCATGCGGCGTTACTTGGCCAAAGCCTCGTTAATTTTGTCGATAGCTCTCTTCACCAACGTCTGATCGGCAGGAGTGGTCATCGCACAACCCGCCAGAAAGCCCAACGCCGCGGAGACATCACCGTCAAGCACGTGAGTAGTCTTCTCTTCTTTGACGGCCGGTGCTTGTGCCACCGCGCGCGCTGCTTTTTTTGTCGACCCCTTCGGTCTTCCGGGCGACTTTTTCGATTTCTCCAATTCATCGGCTTCGGCTTTGGCGGTCTCGGGCACCTGCGACGCCTCTTCTTTTTCTTCGGGCGGATTTACCGATTGAGGCTTTGGCGCGCCTGCTTGTTTCTCTTTCGCTGCTTTGATTTTCTCCAAAATGCTCATATTGCTAGACATCAGTCCGACAATCCTTTCTGCGTTTGTCAAATTGCAAACGCCTTTTCTTTCGCACCCCAAAAACATATCACATGCGTGGGGTTCCGGCGGCAAGTCCAATGCTTTAGCTCTCGCTCTTTTCAGCCTTGCCATTTCCTTTATTACGGGCAATAACTGCTCTACAAAATCTTTCCGTATTTGGTCATAGTCTGCTTCGTGTTTTACAATATAAGAGCCTGATCTTTTATATTTTGTGCTTGCGTAATTCAACCAAAATCGACAGCTAGAGCCTCTTGATTTTGCGACTATAGGAGCGCAGAATTCATACAATATACGCTGTGGATCTTCTTTGAGGTGCTTTTCTTTTTTACCCCATTTCGCCGGGTCCGAAGATGTTTTATGATCCACAATATTTACGCCACCGTATATCCAGAATACATCAAATATTCCTACCAAATTTATATCACCGGGTAAGTCAATATTGTAATAACGCTTTACTTCTTTAGGTGTGACTGTAAATTTAAGTTCGAACTCCGCATTATAATCATGAAGCGCATCTATTAAAAAAATACTGTTCAAGCCTTGTATAAGCTCCACAGCTATTTTTCCGGGATAATAGTCTTTTTCGCCGTACGTCCACACAGAATCAACATTCGGCAAAACACCTTCTTTACCGTAGTGCTCTACATGCGAGTGACACTCACTACCTAAGGCAGTGGCAGCACTATCGCCGCTTTTTAGTTTATCTAGGTATCGCCACCCCCATATGCGTCGACAGGTCAAAAAACTATTTATCTGTGAAGCTGAAATATACATAGCTTGTATTTAAATCTACTCTCCGCTATCGTCAAGCAGTTTGTCGCAAATATCGAAAATCATCATTGCGAAATTACCGATATCGGCGGCCTCTCTTTTAGCGTGATCAAACTGATCCGAAACCAGTGCTTCGCTAAGCTCTTCTAGCTCCTCCAGCAGCCTAATAAAAAAATAGTCAGGGTTATATTCATCCCAACCCCAACCGCTTACACCTCGATCTGCATCGTGCTCTTTTAGTTTAGCCTCCATAGCCTCTGCAAACTGTTTAACGGCTTTTCTCATTTTTAATGCCTTTCACCCAACGATCCTTTATCGTCAAGAAGTTTGTCGCAGATATCGAAGATCATCCGCGAAGAATTGGCTACATCAACCGCTATTTTTTTACCGACAGTGAAATCGCCTGAACCCACAGATTCTGCAAACTCATCTACCTCGTCAATTAGTTTAGACAAAAAATAAGTGAGACTGTGTTCATTTGACCCCGCTACCTCGAGGTCTGAATCATATCCATTCAATCTTTGATTCATTGCCTCTGCGAATTTTTTAATCGACTGTCTCATCGTCCGATCCTTTCGTGAATTGTATACAATGAAAATGCCTCGCAATTCGATGAGGCATTTGATCATTTATTCTCAGTGCTCCGAATAGACGGCATCGACCGCCCATGCTTCGAAACATAAACGGACAGCTTACGTCACAATAGTCGCCACGAGCCGCTATCTCTAGCGTCAGTTTCAGATGCTTGACGTTTTCTATTTTCATGAAAAACTCCTTCTTATCTTTACTTTATATATGTGCAAGCGATCAGGTTCCACTGATCAACTACCTCTTTTTTAGTCAGTGCATGCAGCTTAGCGCAACCTAACTTACACTCAATTACCCACTTCGGTCTACCGTGGTTTCTGTTGATGTTTATAGGCTGCGGAGGCCACTGCCCGCATTTAGGGCAGGCTCTTAGATCTACCCAACGTACGCGTCCATTAGTCATTTTGCTCTCTCCACAAAAGCTTTTAGGATGGCCAAATGCCAATCCTTCAAAGGTCTGTCCGACTTTTTCATCTTCCTAACGATCTGAACCTCTAAATCGGTTAGCAATATAGTGCGCATCAAACTAGCATATAAAATACATTCGCACAGTGCTCTTTGCTCTATTATCGTATCGACTTTTGTCATAACTCCCCCTTTGATTAACAAACACCTTATGAGCGCTTCCTGTCTCACCAGAAAGCGCCGAAAGAAATTCGTTACTTCACCGACTCGCCGATCTCCTTTCCGAGCGCTTCCGCGCACAACCGGCCCAGCTCCGCGCGCTCTGCGGTAGACAGCTCGCGCATCTCCGCCATCGTGACCGGCCTGCCGTCGTTTGCTTCAAAAAACTTCTTGATTGCTTTTACGTTCGAGATCTTTTCCATTTTGCTGATCCTTTCTGTGGCCGAAATCGGCCGGTTTATTCGTCAACGACCTCGTAATCAAAACCTTCTTCCAGGCAGTCAGCTATCTCGTCTGTGGTGCTGTCGTTTCCGCACGCGGCCACTGCTTGCGCCATTTGGATAACCGCCTCCTCAACTGTAGATGCCTCAAAAGTGATCGGCATGCCAAGGTCATCATTGATATTTTTTATTTTTGCCACCTCGCATCTCCTCTGATACTAGGTTTAAATCGCATTTAAATAGCTGTCAACCGAAAAACGACAATATTTTTTGAGCGAGCTCATATATTTTGTCTATCTGTTCGGCAGTAGGGATTGCCCGCACCTCAAAATCCGGAAATTCAGATCGGTATGTTTCTATATCCATATCTTCCTCAAAATCTATCTCCGGGAAATAAATGCTGTCTCCTCTATCTATTGCAATATACCAACGTGATCGGCCTTCTATATTAGCGTTAATCCAAAATACTTTATTCATAGCGCGCCTATTCGCAATCTCCTAAAGCATTACGCGGCCGGCATCCTTTTATTTTTAAAAATTCGGCGACAACTGCTGACATTGTTTCGAAATCCTCGCCGAACGCTCTGAACATCCGCTTAACAGCCGGATAAGGATCAACAGGCTTATAGTACCTTATAAAAGCGCCTAACCGCTTAGTGCAGTCGTATACTCCATAAGCGTTGTCGTCTTCTGCAATAACTTTCAGTCCTTTAATTAACATCATCTCGCACCTCCTGATACTAGGTTTAAATCGCATTTAAATAGCTGTCAACCGAAAAACGACAGAGAGTTTTTTTATTTTTGTGCTTGACACCGATTTAAACCTGATTTAAATATACTGGTAGGAGGTAACGACATGACAATAACAAACGAAGATAGCATCTATCACATCGGTCTCATCAATAGCGCGGCCGACAGTGACGAGTTCATCGCCAATCTGGACGCCGAAACGGTCTATCCGTACCATCCGGACACCTGCCGCCTTTTGGTCGACAATGAGGTGTCTATAGGCACTGTAAGACGCTGGCGAGGCGATATTGACGACGCTATCGAGTGCATAATGGAGCGTGACCTGTTTCAACTGATGCTGTCTGCGGCTAGGCAGCGCCTCGACGCTCTGCAAGACGCTGCATGGATAGAAAAATATGATGAACTTGGTTGTGGCTGGTAATGGTTGAGATATTCGTAATAGGAGTATTGGTGGTATGGATACTAAGCAAATTTTGATTGCGGCAGTCCTTCTCTCGGCATGCTGCGAAGACGATAGGCTTTATATCGACCGCGACTGCACGCCGACAGAAAGGAGCCTGATCTATACGGCGGCGCATAGAATAAACGCTGTCGCCGGTTTCGAACGGATAGAAATCGCCGGTTTGAAAACATTTACCGGCGATATCCTCAACGATGACTACGACTCTGTGACTTGCGAAAAAGCAAATCCGGGCACTGAGCCGCATACTGGCGAAGCTTACGATACGGACATTATTCTGTATCGTGCTTATATAGATAATGATAAAGTGTTTCTTAACGTAGTAATGCATGAAATGGTGCACTATATTGCGAGAGGGCATAAAATAGATCTAGATTTTGTCGATAGTGCAGGTCATATAGACGATGAGAATTGTATAATGGCTGAATACGTCGACACGGACCCGCCTTTAGATTTTTGCGAAAAAGACATTCAATTTATAAGGAGCGTACTATGAAAGAAAGCGAAAAAGCAGCGGCTCTATTCGAGCTGTCGAAGCTGACTATACTGGTAAGAAAATTGAAAAAAAGCGATCTGGTACCAGCTGAGATATTAGAAGGCTTATCTGCCAGAATAGACAAAATGAGAGCCGGTATTGATCCGGCAACTCTGGCCGCGTTCGACGCTGCGGCCGCTTTTGTGGAGAAAGAAGACGATGTCTAAACACTATTACATAACAAAATACGCGCTCTCCGAAGGTATCTCGTATGAAGAATGTACAGAAATGCCTAGCGGTGAGTACGTAAGTGCGAAACCTTTTCTTCAGCTTTTTAGAATAGGTAGAGATGCTTTTGAGAATTTTGACGATGCTCATAAAAGAGCTGTCGAGATGCGTAACAAAAAGATAAAGTCTCTCAAAAAACAGTTGGTCCGCTTGGAAAAGCTAAGATTCGCCGATGCCAGAAAGGATAACGGATGAAAATCGTAACAATACCGATTAAAATTGCGGTGCACGATAATGCGACACATATTGCCTTTGACAGCAACGGCGAAATAACAGAATTCGATCTAGAGCCTGAGATTTACGAGCCGTGCGAAAGCCCGGATGATGGTTTTTGGGTGGCTAGACATCCGTCATCGTTTGCCGAAAAAATTGTCCCAATCAACTGGCGAGAGTCGCTTATAGAGGTGGATCACTACATCGCGAGAGAAGGTGGTGAAATAATGCCTCTCAGCACGGTTCGGTTCGAGGATTTCGGCGATGAATTGCACATGACATTTATTTGCCCTCACTGCGGCAAGAGATCTTATATTGACGCGCCTCCATGCTGCTATGATGACTATTCTGATGACGGCGCCGTATATCCAGATACTTTGGAATGCCCACTATGTCGCCGCGAATTTAGTGCCGATTTCTCCGAATATAAGTGGGAAGACTAGGTAGACGACCGTGATGATAAAACGTCATTATTGAAAGAGTACCCGTCTAGAGGAAGGTGGTGAAATGATGAGACCCAATAAGCCCGGGCCTTGGTTATTTGAGCCTGCGAAAGGTCTTGTGGTGAATTGCGCGTACATAACAAAATCTGGCCGCGTTCTTATGGCCGGATCGCCTGTATTGTGGACCGTAGAATCGTTCGAGAAAGATTCTTCGGTGTTTGTAAGATGGATAGGGCCCGCGCACCCTCCAAAGAAAGTCAACAGAAAACGTTTATCGGTTGATGATACTATGACCCCCTACATTATTGATGACCCGGAAGGGCATTTGGTATTTTATGATGATGTCAAAGAGTTTTTGATCGAAAGGTATGAATGATGGGTAACAATATTTGTAACCAGAGACCAAATAATAACTGCTTACAAACGCGCAACGGTAAGTTTCATTGTACAAATCAAACGGACCGATGTTTAGGGTTCAAACAGGCTGATGGGATGTCAACCGGAAATTGTGAGTATTTCGTATGGACCGATAGCTTATGCTTATCTAAAAAAGCTAGGCTGGATTACGTGACAGTAGCCATTGAGTTAGGTCAAAAATACCTGAATGAGGTAAAGCGATGAACCATAAAAAATGTCCTTTCTGCGCTCACGACAAACAACGTATTTGTTATAGAGAAACAGAAGGCTATGGCTGGTTTTCAGTAAAATATTACGAAATACGTTGTAGTAATTGTGGGGCATCCGGACCTGAAGATAAAACAGAAGAAGGCGCGTGGAAAGCTTGGAATAAACGCAAAAGAGTATTTAAGGCGGAATAATGGAAAAATTCAGTGAGCGTTTTTGGGGTCACGTATTGGGATCGGACAAACCAAAAATACCGACATATAAAAAATACGATGAAGATAACGAAACCGTCGACGGTATCAAAATTGTTGAGAAGCGCACTTTCGAAGATAAAGTATGCGGGGTGTCTGTCTGCATCGGCGTTCTTGAGAACGGAAATATGGCAGTGTTGGAATTTAAAGTCGAAAAGAAGGCGGGTCGATAAATGGGGTCACTAAAAAAGAAAAAACTGAAAAAAGGCGAAAATAAGATGTTCATGGTCCGGCTGACGCCGGAACAGTGGGACAACGTGTTGGAGTGGATTGAATCCGAAGAATCTTCGGGAATGACGGCAAATGGCCGAATGTACTTCACTACCCTCATGAAAAATTTCCACAGCGAGTTTATGAAGTTGTCGAAATAGGCAGAAGTGCCATAAGGTATGAGGGAAGGAGGTAACATGGATGTCTATTTATTCGACAACTTCAACTCACCGCCAGCTGAGAAAGTAACAGGGGAACCAAGCGAGATACTTGACATATTTGGAGACGAGGCCGCGTGCCCCTCTGTCCTGTGTCCTACCGAAGAAGACAAGCTGGCAGGCAGTGGTTTTGTTGTGGCTCAGTACAAAGAAGGGGCCCGGTCCAGGAAAGGCAGCGATCTGTCTCCTACCTCTACCGTTCAGATTCTCGTTTTCGATGTAGACGATGTCACTATAGACCAACTGGCTGAAGCTTGGCCTATTATGTCGTCTTACGACTCAGTGCTTTATTCTACTTGGCGCCACACGGCTGACGCGCCTAGATTGCGCTACATGTTGGCTCTAGATAAGCCGATCTCTAACGTCGACAAACGGTATTTTGCATCTATTTATTCGTACGTGTCTAAAAAATTGAGTCTTCCGTATGATAAACAGGCTTCTGACCATGTAAGATTCTTTTGCGGTCCTCAACATAAACCGGGAGGACAACAAGAACGTTATAGGTTCAAAGGGTCCCCTTTCCCCATATCAAAGGCAAGCGTAGCCGCTTTATCGGCGGCTACTAAAGACGAAACTGAAGGTAACGACTTTGAAGTTACAGGAGACCGGCCAAAAAAGCAAGGAATAAAGAATTTAGCGAAAAAGCTGCGTAACTCTCTTCGACCAGATCACAAAAAAATCGCTACTGCCATAGAGGCTATTCTCCGCGGGGAGCCTTATGCGCCCGAAGGTAGCCGGCACGCTACCACGCTGAAAGTCACGATGGCATTGGTCCAGAAATGGCCGCAGCTTGACGCAGATTGGTTTGCTTCAGAGTATCTTGTCGATAAGTGTTGGGTAGATATGTGGCGCGGCGAAGAAAGCGAGGCGATGACCGACTGGTTAGGGTGTGTGAACGGCGCCCGAGACCGAATAGTAGAGTCAGAAAGCCGCGCCGCCGCTATGGCTAAAGTCCTAGAGCGTGCAACAAAATCAGTGCCGTTAACCGACTTGGCCGAACAACTCGGGAAACTTATACTGGCGCACGGAAACAGCTTCTATGTGTGGAGCTTAGACCACAAAATATACACAGGGCCCTGGATAGGCGTGGTTCTGCCTACCGTGGTTCGTAATCAACTAGGCGCCGTCGACGGTGTTCAAGAATACAAAATCACAAAGCAGGGCCACACGCTGAAAAGTGCCGGCGAGTTGGTGCATGAATACGGCACTACGGTGAAGGATGTTATCTGGTACCCGGACGAGCCGCCGGCAGTGTATGATGAAGGCACCGAAACACTGTACATGAAGGCCTACAATTGGGTGAACTGGGAGCCTAAGTATCACCCAATTGCTGAGGAGCTGCTGTGTGCGGTAGCGGGAAGCCGAATAGAAGACCTGAAAGCGTACTTGTATAAGTTCAGAGACCTGACACAACCGCTGCCGGCGCTGACTCTTGTGGGGGGCCCCGGTGTCTGGAAGTCTCGCATAATGGAAATACTCGGCCGATGTTGGACCGACAAAGACGTGAGCCATACCAACAGGGCAGAGCACGCTCTCGCTCGATTCAACACATGTCTTCTCCGAAACCCGACTTGTTGGTCTGATGAGCAGCTAGTCAAGCTCAACGGCAAAGATCAGCCGGAACTGTATCGAAACAGCATAACGGCTAGAGTGCAGTTCATAGAACCGAAGGGATTGCCCATCGTACCGCTCAAGTGCGCTATCAGGCACCTGGTATCGGTGAACCGAGACACGCACGTATTCAGTTCTGAGGTAGATGCCGACTCCATCACAGCAACGATGGAGCGCTTTTTGTTGATAAACGTGGACGAACCCGCCGTGGCCTCATTCGAAGCAAAGTGGCGAGGCACCGAAGAACTTAATGTATTACGTGAAGGTCAATCTTTGCTTGAACACATTAGATTTATTGAAGAAAACAACGCATATAAAAGCGGCGGGCGGTTGTTTGTAGCGCCCAAGGTCGATATGTCCATGCTCATGCGATCCAGATTCCGAAACGACATGATGAATTACCTGTGGCAGATAGCTTTAGACGCTCTAGAGCAAGAAACGCGGTTCTCTGTTAAGGGTAATCTAACACGGTTACCGCTGGTCGTAGACGACGAAGGGCGACTACGTGTTTCCCCCGGCAGGCTGCACGCTCTTTGGGCCACCTCCAAAGTTGTTGCAGGAAACGGACTGAAGAGGCCCACCACACAAAAGATAGGACACCTGCTCACACAAGCAGGCTTCAAAAAGTACCGAGATGAGCGCGCAACAAAGGCGCCCACGGGCGGCTGGGAAGTCAATTTGAGCACGTTCAGAGACTTTATTGAGGTCTCTGAGGTTATGAGTTGGGGGGATTTTTGCAGCGCTTGTGAAAACGTGTTCGGACAAGGCCCAAAATAGTTCGGCCTGTACAAATCTGATATTATTAATAATTTAATTTCTGGGCCTATTCAATACCCTGTAATCATTAGCTTTATTCGTCGATACATTTTTTACAGTATTTCTGCGTTTGCATGTGAGGTATATATTGCAATTTATACAACACTAACAACACGTGAATTTTCTAAATTATTTTAATTTTATGAATTAATGTATAAATATAAAATTACTATCAACACACGCCACACTTGAATTTTTTAATTTTAATAATTTTATTGACACACATAAGGCTACAGATAGGTTGTAATCCGTTAAGCATATATGTAAAGCTAATAATTTCAACATATTGAATAGGCCCGTAATTAATTCGGTAACAATATCGGATTTATAACAAGGCGATTTAAATTATAAAAAATTATATCGGGCCGATAATATATCTAAAAAAATATTCAATAGGCCCGGCCGATTCGATATACATATTAAGTAGTTACGGTACGATTTTGTAAAAAACTTAATATGCCAATTATGCAATACGGCCTTACTTAACTTAAACGATTTCGGTATATTAGGAACATTCGGGCCGAAAGGCCTATTGATTTATAATTCGTGTGAGAAAGTATCAAAAATTTTATTAAGAGAGGTGTGCGCGCGAGGCGTAAAAAAACGCGCGTACGTAAGGGGGAGTATGAAATCAATAGGCCTTTCGGCCTTTTTCCGCGTAATGCATCGATATTGTTAATAAAAAGTTGGGCCGAACCTCGAATTTTCAATAGGCCCAATAGGCCAAACGGTTGAAATCATTACTTTTGCGTTAATATAGAAGTTTTTACAGTTATTCTGTAAGTCGATTTAAGTTGACTTTTAGGCGGCAGGACTTATGCTGATTGCATGAGAGTTTTGTCTATTCGAAATCCATACGCGTACCTTCTGGCTTTCGGCCTGAAGGACGTTGAAAACCGTACGTGGATCACAGACTATCGAGGAACTGTCCAAATCCATGCGTCAGGTGATTACACGTTCAGGTGGCCGGATGCGGATTGGTTGCCTGAGAGCGTCCGTGAGGTCATTCAGGATGCTATCGACAGGCGAGTGCCTTACGATGACCTTCACCGATACGCAAAAGGATATGAGGATATGTGCCGTCACGCTGAGGCTGTGCTCGGTATTGAAGAAGGTGTAACGGACGATTTCATAGACACCTTAAAAAACGTCGATTTTAGTCCTTTTGTAACTAGTGCAATAATTGGACAGTTCGATCTAGTTGATATTGTTAAGAATTCTGACTCGCCGTGGGCTGAGAAAGGCTGCTATCACTGGATTACTGAGAGCAATATTGCCTATGAGCAACCGGAACTAGGCGTTAAAGGTAGGCTTCGATTGTGGAGCCGTTAGAAGGAGTGGTTATGAGAGTTTTGTTGTTTGTATTGGTTTTGTCGTTTGTCGGTTGTTCCGGCTCTGTTGGTCCTTTTGAGATATCGCCCGCCAAGGCGGCGCCTACGTGCGACGCGGTTAGAGCTCATCTTGTCGACATCGGGTGTATGAAAGTGCCTATGTGCGCTACTGCCGTAAACGCTGCTGTAGAGCAGTACATAACGGCGCGAATGCCGAAAGATGTGGATTTCAGCGTGTACTGCGATATCGCGCTTGTGTCGGGACTTTTGCCGGTTGATTGCGTTATGGAGGCGCAGACACCCCAAGCCGTGCTTGATTGTGGAAAGTAGGCGCGGTAGTATTTAGATAGAAAGGAGGTGATCACATGGGCACTCGAAGTTTGCGTGCAGGAATTGCGGCTAGTGGTCAGGGCGGCACCGGCCGCGCTATGCGAAAGTAGAGGAGTGGTGTGAATTTATTTAGAAGATTAAGAGCTGGCATATCTAGACTTTTCGGCCGCGGAAATCGCGGCCGGTCCCGATCTACTCGAAAATAGCATGTCTTTTTTCTCTCCCCAAATGGCCGCAGTGCTGAAGGAAAAGCCTGCGGCCATCCTTTTTTCAGGCGGCAAAGACAGCATCGCTATGTCAGATATGCTGAATGAGGAAGGCCTGCTGCCTAAACTGTTTGTGTATTTTTATTTTGTGCCGGGTTTATCGTTTGTGGAGTCTGTGCTCAGGCATTATGCTAGACTGTGGCGGGTAGGTATACTTCGCTACCCGTCAGACGAATCGCTTAGTTTAATGGCACAGATGAAGGGGGCGCGCAAAACCAAATACAATGAATCGGATGTGCTTAAGGCGCTCCGAGAAAGTTTGTCGCTTCGAAAGGAGTTGGCAGACATTTGGCTAGTTTCGGGAGCTAAGAAAAAAGACAGCTTAGCTAGGCGCGGGATGTTGTCCAAACTATCGAACGGAATAGATCCTAAGCGTAAGGTGATATACCCGCTTATTGATTGGTCGGATCGGCAAGTGATGGCTTATTGTAAGCAGCGTAAACTGAGACTGCCTATAACTTATAGCATGGGCCTAAAGAATTCTATGTGGGTGCCGGATATAGAAGGCCTTATCTGGATAAAAGCTAATTTCCCTAGAGATTATGACCGTATAATTGCCGTGTTTCCTATTTTAAGCAGCATGGTGTTTAAGCATGAGAGGCAGTATGCCCGCAAATAAATATGAAGCGTTTGAGACGGCGATTATTCACAGGAGTCGTATAGCGACGGCCGATTACAACCCTAGGATTATATCTGAAGAAGCCAAGAAAAAGCTTAAACGTTTCATGAAATCCAAGCAGTTCGGTTTGTTGGCTCCGTTGGTATGGAACGTGTTAACAGGCACCTTGGTATCGGGCCATCAGCGTCTGGAGGTGCTTGACGCGCTACATGGGCATCTTGATTATGAGCTGACTGTAGCCCAGGTAGAGCTGTCTGAAGAAGACGAGGTAAAGGCTAATGTTTTTCTGAACAATCCGTCAGCACAAGGCCAGTGGGATTATGATGTCTTGACGCAGTTGGCGGATTTAGGCGATTTCGATTTCGATTTCGAGAAAGATTTTGGTTTTTCGTCGGACGAAATTGAGCTTATTTTCGGCCCGCCTGAGGAGGAGCTTGATCAGATAACGGCCGACGGAATGGCGCAGCTGCACGATATGATCCCCGATAAACCGCAACAGGTAGAAGTTGACGAGACTGTTGACAGCTCTTTGTCTGAAGAGGAGGCCGAAAAGTTCAGGCAGCTTAAAAAGGAAGCGCGAGAGAAAGCAAAGCTTGACAATTTAAATGGGGATGGCTATAGATTGAGTAAGGCTGATGTTACGGTCACGGTGGTCTTCAAAGACGCCGAGACGAAACGGGGCTTCATGCGGTTGATTTCAAGGCCTGAGACAGAACGGAATATAACAGCAGAGCATTTGTTCGAATGCATAGAGAACGGGTTTTAGATGGTTTCATATAAAGATGCGGAAATTTTAGGTATTCCAGTTGATGCGACGCGCGTAGTAAATTCTACTTCGTTATACGATGACGGGTCTGATGAAATGCCTAAAGTTGCTAATATAGGTAAATTGGAGAAGCTGCTGAGCGACGAAGGTTCTGATCACTATAAACGTGGGTCAATACAGCCAGCGTTGTTTATACGAGCTAATGATATGCCGTTTTTTGAAGGGTCGGCTGTAAAGTATATTGCTAGACATAGGCACTCTAAAAACGGGAAGCGAGATCTCGAGAAAGCTATCCACTATTTGAAAATGATTATAGCGTGTGACTACTCGAGTGATTAGAAGGTTAAGTATGACCACTTTTCTACTGAATTCAGGGCATAGCATATACACCGCAGGCAAGCGTAGTCCATTAATACCCCCCGGTGTTTTGGAGTATGAGTTTAATTTTGCTGTGGTGAAGCGTATACGAAGCAAGGCGTTGGATCTGGGGCTTGATACTGTTTATATAAATCCGAGACCGGATATAGAGAACATGACACTGAGCGAGGTAGTTCGACGAGCGAACAATTTTTATGCTGATAATCACGATTGTGTTTTCATGTCTATCCATGCCAACGCAGCTGAGCTTAAGGGCGATAGTAAATGGGCAAAAGCCAGCGGCGCTGCTGTGTTTATCGCAAAGAAAGCTTCTGAGAATTCTAAAAGATTAGCGAGGTTGTTGGTAAAAAGTGTTTCAGATTTGGCTATGCTTTCGAATAGAGGCGTGAAAAGAGCTAATTATAGAGTGCTTGCGGAAACTAAATGCCCTGCTGTGCTGTCAGAGAATGGCTTCATGACCAATCACAATGACGCGACTAAGCTAAGCAATTCTTATTGGAGAGATAAGATAGCCGATGCTCATATTTGGGCAATGATGGATTATTGCGGGCGCACATGAGACTAGAGGACAAGAAAAGCAGACTGCTGAAGCTGATGAGTAAAAGCACTAGGTGGTATACGCCTACAGAATTGGGTATTGCCATGGGTAAACCCTATTACTCGGCGTCAGCTTTTACTTGCCCTGTTCTTAAACTGCTTGTGGCAGAAGGTTGGGTAGAGTCTAACAGAGGTGTATATAGGTTGGTAAAATGGACAACAAAAAATGGTATCAGTCGAAGCTGATTTGGTTGGGTGTTGCTATGACGGTGTCCGGCGTTTATAAAGCGCTGACAGGCGGCGACGACAGTATGGACATAGATAAACTTCAGCAGCTTGTCGAAGGAATTACGGTTCTTGTGCTCCGAGTTGCTACTACAAAAGGCCTGACTAAATGAAATTGTCGGACATACAAGCGGGAAAGCAGTATAGAGTTTGCTCAGATAGTGTGTGCGGTAATTTTATAATCGGCGATGTAGTTCAGAAGTATGTCGACGGCAGTTTACGTAACTACATGGTGGCGGATTTAGTGAGTTTGACACCTAAGGGCGAGTGGGAACATCTAGATTGTGAAGTGGAGCCGGTTGAATGAAGCTAGCTGATATACAAGAGGGCAAGAAGTACAGAGTATGCTGGGGCAGTGCTTGCGGCACTTTTGTGATAGGCGATGTAGTTCAGAAGTATGGCGATGGTTGTTTGGGTAATAGTATGATTGACGGTTTAGGCGGCTGGTTAGAAAAAGGCCAGTGGGAGAATATCGATTGTGAAGTGGAGCTGGTTGAATAGGCAATTACACCGACCTGCGTTTCTTAGGCCTAAACCCTAGGATTGGTTGCACGTCGGTGCTTGTGCCCGCCTGCACCTGTAGAAGATAAGTACGGTCGAATGCAACGTACTAAGTCATTTGGACGAAAGTGCATACCGCAAAGTGATTGACAGCTTTAGGTGCCTGAAGAATAATGTAAGGTGCAGGCGGGCTTTTTTAAAAGGAGATAATCTAAAATGGCGTGCGGCGGCAAGAAAAAAGACAGAGGGAAGAAGAAAAAATGAAATGCTTAAAGGGCAGCCATATTCCCGTTATAGAGGTAGATTCTACGCGGTCTATTTTTGTGGAAAAGTGTCTTATATGCGGCATAGAGCTGTCTAGAGGAGAGCCTACGCCGTGGGTACATCTTATTGAGCCTAAATTTTTTCCAAGTACTGAGGGCAGTGATGGGCAAGGACGATAAATTTTTGCCGGACGGCTCTGTAGACTACAGGGCAAGAAGCGGGAAGAAGCGAAAGGATCTGCGCTACAAGCTGGCTATATGGAATAGGTCGACGGCCGAGACGGACAAAGAATTTCATATCTATCGAGTGTTCAGAGATATGGAGCCCGATGACCGCGACTTTCAAGAGTATGTTTTTAAGAACGGCTATGATTTGGATTATGTTAACGAGCTGTACGAGAAACATAACTGGGAAGAGCGTATAGAGGCATGGGATTCATCGGCTCGCTCCAGATTAGCCGCAAGGCAGGCCATGGCCGCCCGCAAGATGAAGGACAATCACGCGGCTGTAGGGTCGGCTATGTTGGCGGTAGCCGCTAAGCAGCTCGGCAGGTGGAACAATCTTCCCCCCGATGCGGATCCGATGCCGGTAAACGCTCTTGTGAATTTGGCGCAGACCGGTGTGGCTATCGAGCGGTTGTCTAGGGATTTAGCGTCTGATGAGACCACGATAAACGTGAAATCGGATGTGGACGCCAGCAAATTATCCACAGATGATCTGCTAAAACTTCGCGAGCTGAGGAAAAAAGCGCGGGCTGTCAAGGATGATGAATGAGGCAGATCTGTTCTATGACGTGCTTGACGACGAGGCGCTTGAAGCGGAATTAGGATCAAGATCTCTACACGAATACATAAAGCTAGCCTGGCCTGAAGTAGAACCCTCGAACGAGTTTGTCGATAACTGGCACATAGGCGCTATTTGTGAGCATCTAGAGGCAGTTATCGACGGTCAGATAACTCGACTGGTTATAAACGTGCCGCCCGGCACCATGAAATCACTTACATGCTGTGTGTTTTTCCCTTCGTGGGTCTGGGGCCCCAGAAACCTGCCAGGCAAAAAGCTTATGTTCGGTTCCTATACCGATCGCTTGGCTTATCGAGACTCGCTTAGAACACGAAACTTAGTTAATTCAATATTTTATAGGCGTAGGTGGGGCAACAGAGTCAAACTCACTACCAGCTCTCTAAGTAAATTCGATACAGATGCCGCCGGCTGGCGCATGGCGACTACCGTCAGGGGCGGCGCCACGGGCGAGCACGCCGATATTCAGCTGGTAGATGACCCGCTTAAGCCATACGAGGTTACACGAGCGCTGACAGTCACCGGGACCGCTCTTGAGGATTGCCGGATATGGTGGTCGGAAACGATGGCATCTCGGCTTGTAAGCATTGTAAAATCCGCTAGAATTATAATTATGCAGAGACTACACGATGCGGATTTGGCCGGCGCCGTTTTGAAAGAGGGCGGGTACGAGCACCTTATGTTGCCTATGGCTTTCGAGAGCAAACGAAAGTGCTTCACGTCAATCGGCTTTGAGGATCCACGTACAGAAGATGGAGAGCTTCTGTTCTCTGAGCGTTTCCCTCAAGAGGCTGTAGATAAGCAAGCAAAAGAGATGGGTTCTAGAGCGGCTCGTGCGCAGCATCAGCAAGACCCGATATTGCTCGAAGGTAACATCATTCATGGAAACTGGATTCAGCACTGGGAGCAAGAAAAACTGCCGTTAAGGTGGCTGACCATGATCCAGAGTTGGGACTGCACCTTCAAAGATTCGGACGGTACCGATTTTGTCGCCGGTCAGGTATGGGCATTGGGAAGTGATAGCAATTTTTATCTTTTAGACCAGATTTGTGAGCGCATGGGGTTGGTAGATACGTGCTTGGCCATGAAGCGCATGTCTAAGAAATGGCCGAAAACATTCAGGAAACTTATAGAGAATAAGGCTAACGGGCCCGCTGTTTATGAGGTCATGAAAAAGCGGATAAAAGGCCTCAGATTGGTAGAGCCCGAGGGCGGTAAAATAGCGCGCGTGCATGCGATGGAGCCGGTTTGGGAAGCCGGTGAGGTGTTTATTCCGCCCGCTGATGTGGAGTGGGTAGGCGGCTATATTAGCGAATTGACAGGGTTCCCAGCAAAGGCGCATGATGATCAGGTAGATGCGACGTCACAAGCGTTGCTGTATCTCCAAACCAAGAGCATAAAAATGCTTAAGGATGCTATGGCGAAACAGGAAAGGCTTTTCACATGATAGATTTCAAAAAACAGGCCGTAACGTTGGGGCGTATGGCAGCGCGTGAAATGCAGCGTAGGGCAGACGCATGGGTGAATACGCTGACCGGTGTCGGTACCTCTAGAGATGCCGATGAGTGGACGGCATTTATGCTAAGGCAGCATTTGGATGATAATACAGCTGCCGCTATCTACAGCGAAAACGATATCGCAGCTAGGGTTTGCGATACGTATCCGGAATATGCCATTAAAAAAGGCTTCAACATCAATATACGGGTCGGTGCTGACTATGATGCGGACGCGATAGAGGCTAAAAAGCGCGATGAGAAGTTGATGCGCGATGAGTTGGCCAGGTTGAAAGCTGTATCTAAGCTCACCTCGGCCGCTGTTTGGGGTAATGTATTTGGCAAGGGCGTTGCGCTTATCGGTATTGATGACGGTTCAGAAAGCTTAGACCAACCGGTAAATGAGGGCGGCATCAGATCAATACTGCACCTAACTGTGTACGACAAACGGCGCGTAACTGTAAAAGAGTATTACGAAGATTCCAACGAGCCAAAATACGGCGACCCTAAAGTTTATACGCTGAGCGCCAAGGCCAGGCAGGGAGAGGCGATAGATGTGCACGAGTCTAGAGTGCTCACTTTTGAAGGAGTGCGCACACCGGACGATGAAAAATCTAACAGAGGCGGTTTTGATTATTCTTTTTTGAACCGAGCGCACAAGATTGTTCGGCAAACGGCAATGAGCTGGGATACGCTGTCGGCATTGATTGCGGAAGCCAGTCAGGGCGTGTTCTATATAGATGGGTATATTGAAGCGCTTGCGGGAGATGAAGAAGAAGTTATCGAAAAGCGCATGACGTTGATCGATATGATGCGGAATAGATTGCGATCTCTGGTATTGGACGCGCAGAGTGAACGCTTTGAGCGAGTGCCGGTTAATTTTGGAGGTATATCGGAAGCGTTTGATCAGCTTATGTATAGGCTGTCTTTGGCAACAACAATACCCGTAACTATTCTCATGGGTAGGTCCCCCGCAGGAATGAACGCTACCGGTGAGTCTGATTTAGAGATGTTCTATTCCAGAGTAGAGAACTTTCGAGACTTATTCGTAACGCCCGAAGCTGAAAAGCTCATAAGGTATATTTTTAAGGCTTCTGATGGGCCATTCACCGGCGAGCCCGACAACTGGCAAATCAAATACAAAGACCCGAGGTCTGTGTCTCCGGACAAAAAAATACAAGAAGATAAAACGAAAGCTGAAACAGATGCTATTTATTTGGATCGCGGGGTCATTACCGAAGAAGAGTGCGGTGTGTCTCGGTTCGGGCCTGATTCCGACTCTGATATTACCATAGATATAGAAGCGCGAGCGCTGAAGGCAGAGGAGAAACCTTATGGGACGGAACAAGAGCCGGACGTTACGAGCGGCGAGGATGCGCTACAGAACGAAGGCGCTTCAGATAATCCGGGAGGTCAACAAGGCGCTACAGCGAGTAATACAGACCAGAACAGACGCCAGTGAGGTAAATGCGTCCTTCATAGATAGACTAAAAGCCGCCGCGGTAGCGGTTTTGGCAAGGTTCGGTTTATACAACGTAGTATCGAGCACGTTTGCGGATTTTGATTTTGCGAATAGAAATTATTATTCGGGCATTGCCGGAACAAAGGCTTTAGGCCTCAACAAGATGGGCGTTCCTAACGAGATGCTTGAGAACTGGATTAAGCGGAATGTAGCTTTAATCACCAATACGTCATTTACCGAAGTGCAGCGCTTGGAAGGCCTGTTCAGAGACGCGGCTTTCTCCAATATTCGTGCCGATGAATTTCAAAAACAGATTTCGAGAGTGTTTAAGTTTGGCAGAAACAATGCCAAACTGATAGCGATGGACCAATCCGGCAAGTTGTGGGGACAACTCAACGAGTACCGCCAGACTAGAGCCGGTATAAAAGGCTATTACTGGCGCACCACTCGAATTTGGAGCCGTGTTAGGCCAAAGCACGCGGCTAGAGAAGGTCAGTTTTTCTTGTGGTCAAGACCGCCTGATGGCGGCCACCCGGGACAGGAGATTCGCTGTATGTGCCACGCAGAAGCGGCTTTAGACCGGATGTAGTCAGTTTTTAATACTGCTTAAAATATCTAGCACTAGTTGTTTGTTGTCTGTAAGCCAGTAAATTAAATCCTCTGCGTCTACTCTACCATTATTAGCGTATAAAGGGTGTTTATTTATTTTTTCGATTGCGACTAGATGCGCCTGACGTGAAGTAGCTTCTTCTATATCTGTGAAAATTTTTCCGTCCGTAGTTTGATATGCTTTTATGGTTTTCATATATCCCTCGTGCCGCGCGGAAGCGGCTTTAGATCGGATGTAGTTTATTAGTATAATATTTTTAAACAAAGCAGGTCAGATAGCAAAGATTTAACATCTACTATATCGGGAGTAGTGCGTATATAGTGTGCTATTTCCGGTGAATTCATTTCAGGCAGCACTATTTCTATAAAAGCGAGTATTTCGATCCTGCCAAAACTACTACTAGCTGTGAGTTTATTTATCTGATCTATTTTCGGCCGTTCTTTCTCTCTTTTCTGCCTAGCTGCGTCTAAACATTTATTGAACGTCATTCTCTGCCTCAACATCTTTCATTTTAACAGCGTTATTGGGTATACGGTGAAGATGTGTTTTACTGAGCTGTTTGAGTCAATTACGAGCAGATCGGATATGTTTTTATCGCTGCCGTAAAAATAGATCCACGGTTTGCATTTCGGCGAGCCTTCTGAGCCGCATAGCTTGAATACGATGTTTTTGTATTCGGCATACGTTATCTTGCTCCCAAGTGCTTCAAACTCGATTTCGGTTTTGTGTTTTTTGCACACTGCTTTCATTTTTTGTTTCATTTGTGGTCCTTTTGCCAACTAAGCAACATGTTTATCTGCCTATGGATGGCTTGTTTTGTTTCGGAAATCGTTTTGTACAGATAATAGTCTGGCGTGACTATATCGGTGTTTGTTACCACGTGTTTTTTGGAGATTGTTACTGTGGTATACGATCCGTGTCTGTCTATGACTCGAGTGACTTTCACTTTTTCCGGCCATAGATCACCTCTGAAATAGTAGGCAGTGTCACCTACGTTGAAGTCTTTGCCTTCCATTTTTTACCTCTCTAGAGCTTGTACGCGGCCACCACATTGGCCGGATTTCTGGCCATGTATTCGTCTGACCATTCGGTAGTGACTCGGACATTGTTTATGACTTCTCTTATCCAGTCGAAGTCACTGTAGTGGTACGGATAGCAGTCACCGAAGACCGTTGCATGTCGTTTGAAGTAGTCATCGTTTTTGTTTTTGATCTCGAACAAAAATGTCCGCAGGCTCAAAAACATTTTGGCGTCTATTTTCAATGTCCGCCACAGTGAGCCGTCCAGGTTGTAGATGGCTTCCTCTGTAAAAATTCGTTCCGCTCTTTTCATGTCGGCACCTCCTATCAATATATTTAAATCGCATTTAAATGGCTGTCAACTTTTTATTTGCGAAAACAGCGATTACAGTATATCTTAAAATTGATGAAATTGGAGGTTCGAGATGGCCAATGAAATTTTAGATATCTGTAGAAGTATACAGGATATTGTCAGTAAACAGCCTACTAGAGACGAGGTACTGAGCATCGTAAAAGACGAGATAAAAGGACAGTTAGAAAACCATGAAAACGGCTGTCCGGCGCGTCAATCGCATAGCGATGTCAAAGAACGGTTGAACAATGTTGAGTCTAAGGCGATAAGCGCGGCCACTCAAATAGGCGTGCTGCAAGGTAGGTTATCAGGAGTGTCGGCATTTGCGCGGAATATGAGCCCCAAAGCGTTAATAGCCTTAGGCACGATAATCGGCGCGGCTATCCCGGTAGCCATCGCTATTTTTAATGCGTTCAAATGATTTGACAAGAACTGTTTTTTCTGTTCATAGTTAAAATATGGACGGATTTTATAACAAAACCCGCAGTTTACGCACAGATTCTAAAGAAGAGCATGAAGCTTCTGTAGAAAAGCGCTTTGATTTCGTAAAGTTAGGTTCTAAAGTCCACAAAACACGGCAAGGTTTTTTACGCGTTCCTGCTGCTTTTACGCGAGCGGGCGTTTTGAAGTATAGGCGCGCAGACGGCACCGTTGTCAGAGAATTGCGCCATCCCGATGATGTTTTTGAACAGGAAGCAATGGCTTCGCTGGAGGCTTTGCCCATTATCGTGGATCATGTGGTCACTGAGGTGAGTCCGGATAACCATAAACAAGTTCAAGTCGGTTTCACCGCTACAGAGGTCAAAAGAGATGCCCATGACCATGCGCTGGGCGAAGCCATTATCCAAGATTCTGACGCAATTAGGGGAGTCTCGGAAGGGAAGCTTGTTGAATTTTCGCCTTGCTATGAGTGCGTTATTGACCCAACGCCCGGTGTGTACAACGGTGAGCGTTACGATCAACGCCAGCGCCGAATAAGATACGATAATTTAGCTCTAGGTCCGTCCGGATGGGGCAGAAGCGGTCCCACAGTCAGTTTCAGAATGGATGGCGGAGCTTTTTGCGGTTTAGAAGAAGAGCAGCCAAAGGAAGGTATAAAGATGGAAGAGTTTGAAATCCGAATGGATGGAGTAACGTACAAACTCAGCACGGCGCCCGGGGCACAGGGGCCTTTTGTTGCTTCTGTGCAGAAACTCAGGCAGCGGGCCGATGCTGCTGATGAGGAGATAGCTCGCCTTAAAGGTGAAGTCGATGCGCAGAAGCTCAAAAGCGAAGACCTCAAGAAGAGGCTCGATTCGGCGCTGGCGCCCGCGGCGATAGAGAAGGCGGCGAGAGAGCGGGCAGAGGTTATCGAAAAGGCCAAAGCTATCGTTCCGGATATCCGGACCGATGGGCTCACCGTATCGGAGATCAAACGCAAAGTTGTCGAAACGAAAGAGCTCCGTCTTGACAGCATTCCGGAAAATCACCTAGAGGGGTATATTTCCGGCGCGTTTGCCGGTTTCGACACTCCGAAAAAGGAAGAGAAAAAAACAGGCCCGGCGTACCCCGAAATCGGTGCAAAGCCCATCAACCGCCAAGACGGCAATGCAGAGCTGCCGCCTGATGTCTTGGCACGTCAGCGCATGGTTAAAGCCGGGCGCGGAGAGGAGGTCAAATCCTAATGATCACTTCTATTCTCGACGAAAGAGCGCCGGTATATTCCGGCATGGTTGTGGGACGCCCGCTTGAGCGCCGCACCGGTGTAGCGAGTGAGCGGATTTACTTCGGCAAAGGCGTATCCATTGCGCCGGCTAGCGATCTCACGCTAGACCCGGTTTTGAACCTGTTTACCGACACGCAGCAGTTTATGGGTGTGTCGGTTGCAGATACAACGCTGGAAGCGCTTGCCGATCCAGTTACCGGCATCCCCAACACCGCGCCGTTTGGTGCGCACAGCGCCAATAGACCGTTCGGCTATGTGCGGAAAGGGCTTATTTGGGTCCACTCCGACACCGCAATCACGTCCAGGGCGCTGGGTGTGTTTGTAAAGGATGAGGATGGTCTCGGCACGCCCGCGACAGTGCTTTCTACTGCTTTTGCGGCGGATTCCAGTGCGCTGTCGTTCACGGTGACTATTGCCGGGTTTGCCGTGCAGACTGTCACTATGCCCGCGGGCACTACGTCTCTGGCCGCTGCTGCGGCTCAAATCAACCTCCAAATTGCGGGAGGCTATGCGCAGGTTGTGGG
>Ga0307442_1000021_pt1 | contig 50324 bp, 41 predicted proteins | sample SalMarWE160430MG_FD_202143 | JGI IMG/M metagenome (GOLD analysis project Ga0307442, IMG submission 202143) | Salt marsh sediment microbial communities from the Plum Island Ecosystem LTER, Massachusetts, United States - WE1604-30 | ecosystem: Environmental > Aquatic > Marine > Intertidal zone >...
TGATCATTATCCGGGGGTGAGCCGCCCGGCGTTCTGTCATTCGGATCTATGTATATGAGTGGCCATTTAATATGTCCAAATTTGTCACCGCTGGCATGGATCCGACGGAAACCGTTCGCCCCCAGATCATTGAACTCGACGATAGCATTCGGATCCGGTAGGTCCTGGACTTGGTACATCCTGTAGTAGAGATCGAAGCCGATGAACTCCGTTTCGCTGTTGTAGGTAGACTTGGTGAACTCAAAAGTACTGCCGATTTCACCCGGATTGCTGGGGGGGTTCAGCTGAGGGATGAATTGCTCGATACCGCAGGTGTTGAGCAGGAGAATCAGCAGCATAGAGACAAGGGAAGCGATCAGGGAACGAGGAGACGGTTTCATCGCTAAATTGATTTTACCCCTACCCTCGCCTGGATTTCTTGATTTCCACCGGTTGCGGAGGCTCCAGTCCGTCGATAACGTCCACCAGTTCGTAGATCAGAACCGGCTTGTTTTTGCCCTTGACGCGGATGTTGTCCAGCTCCCGCACGATGACTCGATCCTGAACCAGGCCGTAGGTATATTCGCTGATGATAATGTTCGTGTAGTAGGACTTGTTGGTCCCCTCGAGCCGGGCGCCAAGATTCACGTTATCCCCCGTTAAAGTATAGTCCATTCGCTGCAGGGATCCCATGTTCCCGACCGTCATGATGCCCGAATTGACCCCGATCCCGATGTTGATCTGGCGGTCCGGAGGCCACTTTTCGTTGAGTTCGCCCAATACCTCCATCTGCCTTAAGGCGCACTGACAGGCCAGCATGGCGTGATCCTCTTGGGGTAGAGGCGCGCCCCAGAAGCACATGATCTCATCCCCCACGTACTTGTCCAGGGTTCCCTCGTATTCCAGGATGATGCCGGTCATGGCGGTGAGATATTCATTCAGATGGTTTACCAGGGCCTGGGGACTCATGCTCTCCGAAAGGGTCGTAAAACCGCGAATGTCGGAGAACAGGACCGTCAGATCCTTGTCCTGGCCGCCGAGCTCAGGGGGATTGTCGATGATCTGATCCACTACCCGGGGACTGACGTAGGTGCCGAACATGTCCCGGATACGGCGTTTATCCTTCTCCTCTGTCATGATTCTGTACACGATGACCGCCAGGAAGGTCAGGAAAACGCCCAGAATCGGTGTGGAGAGTGTTATGATCTGGTTGTACAGGTCGAAGATCAGCATGACGGCGAAGAAATAGATGATGCCCAGGGCCAGGGAGAGGATCAGGGACCACACCGTTGGCAGCCGGGAGGCCATGAAGGCGGTTAGAAGCACCACCAACAGCAGGATCAGTGCGTTGCCCCAGTTAGGCAGGTAGTGGAGGAAGTTGTTCATCAGGATGGTGTTGAGGGCGTTGGCGTGGATCTCTACACCGAACATCAAACCGTAGGGAGTGGTTTTCTCGTCTTCGGCAATACCCTTGGAAAAGGGCCCCACCATAAGGATCTTGTTGCCCACAGCCATGGTCCGCGGCCAGCGGGCCGGGTCCGGATTGGGTATCCTGGAGGCGTAGCCGGCGAAAGAGCGTACCGGAAAGGTCTGATGTCCCTGGGGAGAGGCGCTGGAGGCTATGCCCATGTAGTTGATCAGCAGTTGTCCTTTGTCGTTGATCGGGATCCTGATCTCGTCCATCTGCCTGGTGACAGGCGGCTGAACCACGTTTCCCTCTTCATCCGAAACCGCGGGCCTCACCAGCAGCTGGTAGGGCTCCCAGCTCTGGGTCTCGACATTGAACTGCTGGGGTGAGGGAATCCGCACGTGTTTGCCTAGAACAACCTCGATATCCCCCAGATCCTTGTTGAAGTACTCGAGGGCAATGGCCAGGGTGATCGCCGGCAGGAAGCTGTCCCGGTATTTCCGCACCACGTAGTAGTAGCGGTCCGGTTGTTTGTCGTTGTCCGTGTCCTCGGCTTTCTGAGGAGCCTTCTTCTCCATGGTCCTGCGCAGATTCTCGATGACCTGCTCGGTAAGCGGGTACGGGACGTCGTGGAACACCTCGTCGGTATCCACCCAGGCCAGCCGGGTGAAGTTCTGCCGCTCCGCCTCGGTGAGGTCGGCGGGGGTGAGCTCCGCCAGATCGATTTCCTCCAGGAGCACGGCTGATTTCACCAGCATAGGTTGTTTCCGGTAGACCTGGTCATCATCCTCCACGAAGTTGGGATGTCCGTAGCCGTGGGCCACCCTTGCATAGGGTTTCAACGGCGGATAGATGCCGTACAGCGTCTCTACCTGGGTCCAGTCCCCCTGGATGTTGGTGATCGTCCCAAAGCGATCATACAGGATCTCCTGCCGGGCGAAGTACTCCTCCTCGGTTCCGGCCGGATTGGGTACCCGGGTCAAAACCGACTCCAGGAACACCCGCCGGTTTTCGGCAATGCTCTGAACCATGAGCACGTCGTGCTCCGGCACCGAGGGCTCGATGAAGAAGATGTCGAGGAACAGGGCCCGCTCCCGCTCACCCTGATTCCTGATCTTGGCGAAGTTGCTGATCAGATTCGCCTCGGTGTAGCGGGGAAAGGGCCAGCGGCCAAAGGTATCCAGGCTCTTGTCGTCGATTCCGATGATCAGGATATCCGGGGAGATCTTCGGATTTCGCTGTTCCAAGGTCACCCCCTCCTGAACCCGGGTTCGTCGGGCGAAATTCTTCAGGCGGAAGTTGAAATCCAATACATTGAGCTCCAGGTTTGAGATGAGAACGGTTTGTGTGGAAATAAGGAGAAGCAGGATGAATACCAGCACTCCTATGAGCAGACCGAAGTATCTGGTTTCGAACAAACTGGAGCTTTTCTTTGCCACGGAAGACCTCCCGTCTACTCGGCTATTCTGCCCTTGACTTTGAGATCGATTATACGATTTCGCCCCATCTTTGTCCAATTGCTCAGAGGGAACTCGTCCTCCATCCGGTCGTACACCTCGAAAGCGCTCTGATAATCTTCACCGCTCTCGTAGAGGCGCCCCATCGCAAACAATGCATGGGGCACCACAAAGCTCTTCGGATACCGCTCCGACAGATCCCGGTAGGTTGTGATCCCCTGCTCCAGATCGCCGGCCTGCTCGTAGGCCACTGCGGCATTGAACAGGCTGATGGGGGCCAGATAGGACCTGGGAAAGGAACCGGCCACGGACCTGTACCCCTCAGCGGCTTCCTGCCACTGCTCATTTTCGAAGGCCAGATTCGCCCCTATGAAGCCGGCTCTCTGGGCCGCGTACTGCCTGGGATAGCGCTTCAGGATCTGTTCGATCAGCTGTTCCAGTTCCTGCTGAAGCGATTCCCGGGAACCCTCTTCGCCGGCCGCCAGCCATTGCCCGTAGAGGCTCTGTGCGTGTTCGGCCATCAGGGTGGATTTTTCCCGGGATCGCTTGTGCCACTCCGTCCAGCCGAAGTATGCGACCACGAATGCGACCAGAGCCATAAGGATGACGAGCAGCACGATACGGTACTTGTGCAGAAAAGCGCTCAATTGATCGACGAAGCGAGGTTTAGCCTCGGTGCTTCGCTGTGATCTTACATTCTCCGGGCTCAACATAAGCGTCTCCTTCTCATCGGTTGCAAACCAGTGAATCCCTGAACGGACGGAGCACCTCGCCCCCTAACGACTGATATTCAATTCCTTGATCAATCGCGAGAGGTAGGTTCGCTGGATTCCCAGCAGTATTGCCGTCTTGGTCTGATTCCACCGATTCATTTCGAGAATTTGTCTGACATAGTGTTTCTTAAAGATATTTACGGCTTCTTTTAAGGACCTGCCGTTGTAGGCATCCTCGGCCCTCTCAGTAAGCTTATCCATCACGAACAGGTCCGGGGTAATGCTGTCGCTCTGAGTAATCACCACGGCCCGTTCCACCGCGTTTTCCAGCTCCCGCACGTTCCCCGGCCAGGAATAGGAGAGCAGTACATCCAGTGCCTCGGGCGCAAAGCCGGTGATCTGCTTCTTGATCTCCCGGTTGAAGCGCTTCAGGAAAAATTCCGCCAGTACGGGGATATCGTCCCTTCGTTCCCGCAGCGGCGGTATGTAGATGGGCAGAACGTTCAATCGGTAGTACAGGTCCGCTCTGAATCTCCCGCTGCCCACCTCCGTTTCGATGTCTTTGTTGGTTGCCGCGATGATGCGCACATCGACCTTTATAGGTTCGCTGCCGCCGACCGGCTCGAACATCCTGTGCTGGATCACCCTGAGCAGCTTGACCTGCAGGTTCAGGGGCAGGTCCCCGATCTCATCGAGAAAAATCGTCCCGCCGTCGGCCAGCTCGAACCTGCCCCTGCGGTCGCTGCTGGCGCCGGTGAACGCCCCTTTGACGTGTCCGAACAGCTCGCTCTCCAGGAGGTTCTCCGGCAATGCGGCACAGTTCACCCGGATCAGGGGGTTGTTGCTGCGCGGGCTGTGCAGATGGATTTGTTCGGCGAACAGCTCCTTCCCCACCCCGCTTTCCCCCAGTAGCAGCACCGAGGAGTCGGTCCTGGCGGCCCGCAGGGCGATTTCCAGCTTCTCCCTTATGGGTTTGCTTTCCCCGATGAAGGTATGGTAGCCCTTGTCGGTCTGGATCGCATCCTGCAGGAGGGTGATCTCCTGCTGCACCTTCTGCAGGGAGCGGGAGTTCTGCACGGCGATCGCCGCCTGGGTGGCGAAGATCTCCAGCCACTCGAGGTCCTCTTCGCTGAAATTGCCCCCATCGATCTTGTTGATGATTTCGATAACCCCGACACAGCGTTCCTTCACCCGCATGGGCACGGCCAGGATCGATTTTGTCGGGAAGTTGATCTTTTCGCTGATATCGGAGAAGAATCGGGAATCCGATTCCACGTCGTTCACGATCAGGGATCGGTTGTTGGCCGCTACCCACCCGGCGATGCCTTCCCCCATGTTCAGGGAGAAGCGCTGGACCTCGGGCCCTTTTGCGCCAAGGGCTATCTCGAAGTACAGTTTGTTGTTCTCCGGATTGACCAGAAGCAGAGAGGAGGCATCCGCCTCCATCAGCCGGGTGGCTGATTCGATTATGGTCCGCAGCAGCTCCTTGCCGTCGGAGTACTCGGAGTTGATCAGCGCATTGATCTCAATGAGGGTCTCGAATTTGTTGCGATCGATTGCAGATTTCAACATGGGGTGGACTTTAGCCCCGATCAGTCCTTGTTTTTATCTTTAATGAAATCGGCGAGGGTTGTTTTCTCCTCTTCGGAATCGTCGTGGATATAATGCACCATGGTCTCCTGCTGAACCTGCCTTGTGTACTCCCGGAGCGACAGGGCGAGCTTTTGCTTGTCCACGTTGACGTCCGTTACCACGGCTTTGATGGTATCACCTACTTTATAACGCTCCAGAACGTCATCGATCGACTCAGTGCCGGGATCGAAGAGATTCGACTTGTTCACCAGGCCCTCGATCTCCCCCTGCACTTTCACAAAGAAACCGAAATCGGTGATGCCGGTGATTTCCCCTTCGATCACGCTTCCCCGGGGAAACGCTTTGGAAAGGGACCGCCACGGATCCTCGGTCAGCTGCTTGACCCCGAGCTTGATGCGCTGATTCTGCTTGTCGATATCGATGACCATTACCTCGATCTCATCACCCTCGTTGTACAGAGCCGAGGGGTGTTTGGGCCTCTTGGTCCAGGACATATCGTCGAGGTGCAGCAGGCCGTCTATCCCCTCCTCTATCTCGAGGAAAACCCCGAAGTTTGTGATGTTCTTGACCTGCCGCTTCAGGCGCATCCCGACCGGGTAGCGTTTGTCGATATCGTCCCAGGGATTGGGCAACACCTGTTTCAGGCCCAGCGACAACTTGCTCTGCTGGATATCGTAGGAGAGGATTTTCGTCTCCACGATGTCGTTTACCTGAAGTAGTTCCTTGGGATGTCTGATTTTTTTAACCCAGGATAGCTCCGAGATGTGGGCCAATCCTTCGATTCCCTCCTCGATCTCGACAAATGCACCGAAATCCGTGAGCTTGGTGACCTTGCCCTTGACCACGTCTCCCGCCTGGTAGTGGTCTTCGAAATGCGTCCAAGGGTCTTCAGAGAAGTGCTTCAGGCTCAGATTGATCTTCTTCTCTTCGGGATCGAGGCGGATCACCTTCACCCGGATCTCATCGCCCAGGGAAACGATCTCCTTGGGTGAATTGAGGTGCCCCCAACTCATGTCATTGATGTGTAGAAGCCCGTCGAATCCTCCCAGATCGATAAACGCACCGAAGGAGGTGAAGGTCTTGACCACCCCCTCCACTTCGTCGCCGATCTCCGTGTTCTGAAAGAACTCTTCCCGCCGGCGGCTGTTTTCCTGCTCCAGCCATTGCCTGCGGTTGACGACGATGTTGACCTTGCTGTGATGGTAGAGGCGCTCCACCAGGAAGGAGGATTTCAAGCCTACGTATTCGGCGGTATCGCTGACGCGGAACATGTCGGTTTTGGAGAGAGGCAAAAAGGCGGTTACCCCGTTGCCCAGGTCTACTTCAAAACCGCCCTTGATGCGCTTGGCGATCGTACCCGGGACCGGTTCACGCTGGTCAAAGGCGATGCGAAGGTTCTTCCAAAACAGCTTCTCATCCGCCTTCTTCTTGGATACCACGACCTCCCCGCGGCGGCTCTCGCGATTGAGAAGAATAACGTAAACCGTTTCGCCGATGGTCGGGGATTCCTCAAACTCCTCAATCGGGATCTTTCCTTCGGATTTGAGGCCGACATCCACGTACACGAACTCGCTGTCGACCTCCACGATCTGCCCGGGCACCATCTGTCCTTCCGCGACTTGGGCAAGGGATTGCAGGTATTCTTCGCGCAGGCGCTGATCGTTGAATTCATCACCGTTTGTCAATTCTATAGAGGTCATTGCCCGTACTGTACTCCCGATTGATTTATCGTCTACTCGTAACCCTGAGGATTTCCCGTACTACTCTGTCACAAACTTTATCGATGGTCAAGTCCGAAGTGTCCAGATACAGGGCGTCGGGCGCCTGCTCGAGCTTTCCGTAGGGCTTCTCTCTGTCGAATGAGTCCCGTTGCTCGATGCTGCTTCGTATCTGTTCCGGATCCAGCCCGCTGCGCTCCTCCCGGCTCTGCCGGTACCTGCGGGCCGCTCTGGCCTGGATCGATGCATCGAGGAAGATCTTCACTGCCGCGTCGGGAAAAACCACGGTACCGATGTCCCGCCCCATTACTATAAAATCCCGGACGCCAACGATTTCCCGGACGCTTTTGTTCACGGTCTTGCGGACTTCGATAATCCTCGAGTGGAACGAAGACCAACTATCGATACGGTCGGTATGAATGCCGGTCAGGGGCTCACCATTCATCATCAGCGTAGCGCCTGACATCTCGAAACTGCATCCGGCTGCGATCCGGATTACGGCGCTCGTATCCTCCGGATCGTGAGCCGATTCCAGCACGGCCTTGGAGATCCCGCGATAGAGTAGCCCTGAGTCCAGATAGCCGAAGCCTACGGCGGCCGCAGCTTTTTGGGCGATCGTGCTTTTCCCGCTTCCGGCCGGACCGTCGATCGCCACGATCATCCTGTTGCCTCCTGGCCGGAGGACAAAAACCAGGCCACTTCCTTCCGGCTGAGCCGACGATAGCCCCCCGCAGGGATTCCCCGCAGATCCACACAACCGATGCGAACCCTGTGGATTTTGCTGGGGTAAAAACCGAAATGCTCGAATACCCGACGAATCTCCCGGTTTTTTCCCTCGATCAGGGTGAGAACGACCTTTCTCGGTGTTTTATACTGATACCCCCGCAAACGATAGCTCTGCCCCTCGATGATCAGCCCCCGCTTGTAGCGCTGCAGGATCTCCTCTGGAAACGGTTTCTTGGTTTCGACCTGGTATTCCTTTTCGATTCTGGAGGAGGGATGAGACACGGTCTTTGCGAAATTGCCGTCGTTCGTGTAGAAGATCAGGCCGCTGGAGCGCAGATCGAGCCTGCCCACGTGGAAGATCCGCTGCGGGATATCCTGAAGCAGATCGAGCAGCAGAGGACGGCCGCGGCTGTCGCTGTTGGAACAGAGGTAGCCGGCGGGTTTGTTGATCGCCACGTAGACCTGCTCCGTCTCGGGATGCAGCTGACGGTTGTCCAGAGCCACACGATCCGAGGGCGTGATTTTGCTGCCCAATACCGCGGTCAGGCCGTTGACCGTTACCCGGCCCTCGCGGATGTAGGTCTCACAGCGCCTTCTGGAGCCGACGCCGCAGCGAGCCATGTACACCTGTAGTCGGATCTGTTCACTCACTCGAACTTCTCTGCGTCCAGCTCGTCGAGTTTCGGCAGGTCCGCAATGCTGGCCAGCCGGAAGGTCTTGAGGAACTCCTTCGTGGTTCCATACTGAACCGGACGGCCCGGGACCTGCTTCTTGCCGACTTCCCCGATCAGATTCTTGCTCGACAGCAGCTTGATCATCCCGTCCGCCGACACACCCCGGATACTCTCTATTTCCTGCCTGGTGACAGGTTGGGAGTAGGCGATGATGGACAGGGTCTCCAGCGCCGCCCGGGAGAGCTTTTCCTCACTGCGCTTGCCATAGCGAGGCTTGAGCATATCCCAAAGCCGCTGTTTTACGACAAACGTGTATCCCCCGCCCAGCTCCGCGATCTCCAACCCGTGGGCTTCCTCCGCGTACCTGCGGCGCAGCTCCTCGATAACCGCGCGTACCTGCCCGCGGTTCAACCCGGTGATGCGTCCCAGCACAGAGGCATCCACCGGCTCATTCTCCAGAAAAAGCACGGCTTCCACCAACGCCGCCGACTGCTCAAGGCCCATGGCGCTCCCCCGCTTCCCTTCCCTTGAGAAGAATATCTCCGAACACCTTGTTCTGAAAGACCACGACAACCGCGGATTTCACCAGCTCCAGCACGGCCAGGAAGGCGCAGATCACCTCCATGATCGAGCTCTTCTTGATCACCAGATCCGTAAACATGAACTCACCCATGGAATCGAGCAGCTCGTAGATCAGGGTTATCTTTTCGTTCACGGTCACCTCTTCGTACATGTCCACGACCCGCTCTGCGGGAAAAGAGGAGAGGATGGAGGAGAAGGTTTTCAGCAGGTCCCAGACCGTGACCTGTTCCCACAGCTCCTCATCCGTAAACGGCAGAATCGGTTGGGTGCTCCTGCGTTCCAGCGACCACTCCGCCTCCTGCTCCTTAGCCTCTATCAGCTCGCTCAGCTTCTTGTACTTCTGGTATTCGATCAGCTTGTCAACGAGCTCAATTCTGGGATCCTCCAGTTCGTCGGCAAAGGCAAACTCCACGGGCAGGAGCATCCTGGATTTGATGTACAGGAGCGTGGCAGCCATCAGGTAGAACTCGGTGATGTTTTCCAGATCGATCTTGGTGGCGTAGTTGAGATACTCGAGGTACTGCTCGGTGATCGTGGCAATGGGTATGTCGTAGATGTTGATCTCCGATTTCTTGATCAGGAACAGCAGAAGATCCAGCGGACCTTCGAAGCTTTCCAGTTTGAACTCGTGTTTATCCGTATGAGAATTATCTGCCATTGATTTTGCGAAATTCAAAAAGAGTATATGCTCAAGCTCTGAAGATGTAAACGCCTTGATCTTCCAGGCTCCGCAGGCTCTCCGCCAGGGGACGTTCGCTCTCCGGATCCCGCAGATTCGGCTCCAGCTCCAGCAGGGGGATCAGCACGAACTGCCGTTCCTTCAAACGGGGATGGGGAATACTCAACTCCTCCTGTTTGACGATCCTGCGGCCGAACAGCAGGATATCGATGTCGATGATCCGGGGACCCTTGGGCGTGTATTTGTCCCGATCCCTGCCCATCTGCAGCTCTATAGCGAGGATCCGCCGCAGCAGTTCCCGCGGCTGGAGCACGCAGATACCGGCCACCACCATGTTGAGGAACTTCGGCTGCTCCGCCACGTACATCGGGCGGGTTTCATAGATCGAAGAGCAGCGGATTTCCGAAAGAATTCGCACCAGGGCCTTCACGGCGGCAGACAGGTTCCGTTCCCGCCTGCCCAGGTTGCTCCCCAGAGAGAGGTATACGGATTCCCCTGTCAAGGTCTAGTTGTCCGCCCCAGTCTTCTGAGCCGCACCTGTCTGGGGAGCCGGCTTCTGCCCCTCCTTGACTGGCTGTTGCTCCAACTTCGGGAACAGCAGGCCCCGCACACTCTGCTCGATCTGCTTGTACATGTCGGGATTGTTTTCCAGGAATCCCTTGACGTTCTCCCGGCCCTGACCGATCCGCTCTTCCCCGTAGGAGTACCAGCTGCCGCTCTTGGCGATGATGCTGTTGGCTACCGCCGCATCCAGAAGGCTTCCGGAGGCGGATATACCTTGACCGAAGATGATCTCAAGTTCCACGCGCTTGAAAGGCGGCGCTACCTTATTCTTCACGACTTTCACCCGCACCTTGTTCCCGATGGCCTTCTCCGTGCCTTCAGAGATCGTCTCGATCTTGCGCACCTCCAGGCGGATCGAAGAGTAGAACTTCAGGGCATTGCCCCCCGTGGTTGTTTCGGGATTTCCGAACATGACCCCGATCTTCATGCGGATCTGATTGATGAATATCAGACAGGTCTTGGATTTGCTGATGATCCCGGTCAATTTCCGCAGGGCCTGGCTCATCAGGCGTGCCTGAAGGCCCATATGGGAGTCCCCCATGTCCCCCTCTATTTCCGCCCTGGGGGTGAGGGCGGCTACGGAGTCGACCACGATGATGTCCACCGCGCCGGAGCGAATCAGGGATTCCACGATCTCCAGAGCCTGCTCCCCGTTGTCGGGCTGGCTTACCCACAGTTCATCAGTATTTACGCCCAGGGCGTGGGCGTATAGAGGATCCAGGGCGTGCTCCGCATCGATGAAGGCGGCTATTCCCGCCTTTTTTTGAGCTTCCGCAATGGCATGGAGGGCCAGGGTGGTTTTGCCGGAAGCCTCCGGGCCGTAGATCTCCACGACACGTCCCCTTGGATACCCTCCGACCCCGAGGGCCGCGTCCAGAAGGATGGAGCCCGTGGAAATCGTGGGAACCTGGACCTGGGCGCCGCCCTCCCCTAGCTTCATGATCGAGCCCTTGCCGAACTGCTTCTCGATCTGCATTCTGGCGGCTTCCAGGGCTTTCAGCTTGTCGGTACTGGGTTCAGCGGGATTACTCATGGGCATTCTTTCCTTTTCTGCTCTTATTCGCCTGAGGCTGTTTTCGTGACGGTTCGTAATCTCCTGAGGGAGCTCAACCTTCGCTCCGTCATCGCAATACAACGGGCTTTTTCGTCCCCGTGCTTGCGCTTCAGGGATTAAAAATAGTATAGACCCTCGATTTTCCCAAGGTCAAGGAGGACAGGAGGGCTTCCGATATTCATGGTTAGGATATGAGAAGCTCGGCTGTCATTTCCGCCCTCGCCCTGGCCTTTATCTGTCTCCTGCCCACGGCTGCAGCCGCCCAGGATTACGCTTCCTGGGTCCGCTACTCCGACAGGGGGGACAATCCCCTTATCGTGGAGTTGATCCGCCAGGGAGATCTCACGGTCGGGCTGGAGATAGCCGCGGCGATCGGGCTGAGGGAGGATTTGGAAATCCAGGAAATCATCCTGGCCGTGGGTGAAGCCATAGATCCTCGCCCACAGTGGGAACGGGAGCTGATCCTCAGGGCGCTGCTGGCCTCTGTTTTTCCCGCCTCCCTGGAGAACTCCGAGCTGGAGGCCCGTCTGCGGAAGAATCGAGATGGATTCGACTTCCTGGTTGCCGGCCTGCCCCGGTTCACCCTCTCCCTCAGGCGGGAGGTCATCCGCCTGCTGGGATTCCTGCACCCTCCCGAATATGTCAGCGCTCTCATGTCGGAGGGGCGCCGGCTGGCCGAAGTGCTTCAGACCCAGCAGGGACGGCTGAACGGTGAACAGGCCGGGTTGACCCTGACTTATCTGGCAACCGTCGGCCGGATAGCCGATCCGGAATTTGCCAACATCGTGCTTTTGATTCTACAGCGCACCCGGCACCTGGAAGTGGCTGAAGCGGCTCGCTCCCTGTCCCGGTCCCTTCTCCTGGTCCAGTAGATCCACTATTTTTTGAGAAGCGGGACCGCAGGGGCATCGGCAGCTTTAAGATCTCAGAACAGTTTCGACGAATCGAGCAGAATCGTAACCGGACCCACATTGGTGTAGCGAACATCCATCCGGGCGGCAAACCGTCCGGTTTCCACCTGTAGACCGTAACCGCGGATCCGTTCCGCGAAGTTCTCGTAGAACGACCGGGCTTTTTCCGGTTCGGCCGCGGCGGTGTATGAGGGTCGTCGCCCCAGACGGGCATCGCCGTAGAGGGTGAACTGGGACACTACCAGCACGCCGCCGCCGGTGTCGAGCACGGATAGGTTCATTTTATCTTTGCTGTCCGGAAAGATCCTCAGGTTTACGACCTTATCGGCCAGGTACCTCAGATCCCGCTCTTCGTCCTGGGCGGCCACCCCCAGATAGACCAGCAGGCCCTCTTCAATGCGGCCGCAGATCCGACCGTCCACGGTTACGCGGGCATCCGCTACCCGCTGCACGACGGCTCTCATCCCCTTCTGTACAGTCTGTGCAGAGAGATGCCCTGCAGGCCAATCTGCTGTTCCTCTACGAGCACTTTGCCCAGGACCTCGATGCCCTCGCCGTTTTCGATTGCCGCTGCGAAGCTCAGGGACACGGGAACCAGCCCCAGAAGCTCGGTTTCATCCTCATAACCGACCAAGAGGTCAAAGGTGATCCGATCCTCTCCGATCAGCACGTTGGCTACCTTGCCCCTCCACACGACGTAGCAGTCTTTGTACAGACCCGGGTCGGAGCGCACCAACAGGTAGGGGAAGGGGTCTTTCACCGTCGAAAAATCCGGATCCTGAACGAAGGTCTTCATCAACCTCGCTTTCTCCTTGACGTAGACAGAGGCATTGGAGCGCAGCAATCTGTTGATCTCCCGTATCGCAAGATTGTCCCGGTACTCCAGCAGATGCTCCTTGATCGCCGCGAAGGTCTCCGTTATCTGCTTCTCGCTCAACGACAGCGGGCTTTCAGCTTCAGCGCCTTCAGTGACATCCCCCTGAACGGCAAGGGGCTGATCCAGAGACAGTTCGATCTCCGCCACCCCCGGTCGGGGCTGTCTGCGGGGAGCGATCCGGGGCAGGAGAAAGATGTAACCGGCGGCCAGAACGGCAATCAGGCAGACCAGCAGCAGCGGTGCGATCCAGGCCCAAGGTGAGGGCGGCACAGAGGGCAGCAGGCTCCTGATCTTGATAGCCGAAAGGTTGACAACCTCCCCTTCCCAGTTGACGTCCTTGCGAAGGGCAGCCAGAGCGTTCCTGGCTTTTCTGTTCCCCGGATCCAGATCGATCACCTTCAGCCACTTCTTCAGCGCCTCTTCGGTCTGACCGCGTTTGAAGGCGATGGCCGCCAAACCGAGCTGGGTGGTGAGATCTTCCTCTTTGAGTTGCTCGGCCCGCTGCAGATACGACTCAGCCCCGCCGAAATCGCCGGTGTGCAGGCAGGCCGAACCGAGCAGGGCGTAGAAATCCGCATTATTGCGATAGCGGAATATCTGGCTTTCGAGCAGACGGATTACCTGGGAAAATCTTCTACGCCGGAAGAGTTGACGAGCCCTTGTTAGTACGCTTTTCGGCATTCTGGTTGTCGCGGTATTCGCGGACCATATGCGCCCTAACGCCCGCCGGAATACCTTTCTGATCTATCTTTTATAGCAGAAAGGATTTCCTCCATCAACCGAAGCTCCTGGTCGCTGATCAGTTCCCCTGAGGCAAGACGCTCGTCGATGATGTCGATAAAGCGGTTCAGTTCATCCAGATCCTGCTCCGCCGATCCGGCTTCCGCGCCCAGGCGATCACTCAGTGCCTGTAAACTATCGGGCGGGGCCGCTTCCGGGCTTTGCTCCGGTGCAACGGTCGTGACTGCGACCTGTGCCGGGCCCGCGTAATTGGAGAGCGCGAGGTTGCCCAGGACCAAAACGATCTCCCGGCTTCCCTGGGCGGCAAGATCGACCGGGTCGTAGTACATGCAGACGGCCGAATCGTTGATGGAGTAGGGCATCAGGTTGAAGTTCCGGTTGCTCGAGGTCTGGTAATCCCAGGAAGCGTCGCTGAGGCGTTTCCAGTTTGCAAACACGATCTTATCCGGCGCAGTGACATCGGAACCGCTGGTCACGCATACCAGACCGGCCCCTGTGGGTGAGTCTGCCGACCGGGACAGCCAGTAGCGGATCATGTCGGAGCCGGATACGGTCAGCTCACTGCGAATCTCCTGGTGGCGGTCGGAACTGAAATGGGACAGGTTCTCCTCCCCCAGGTAGGTATCCAGGCAGAACCTCAAGCCCACGGAGAGCCGGTTCCGGGACCGGTTGCTGATCCGTATGGCAAGGCGCATCCCTTCGACCTCAGTGGAAGCGGGGGAGCGCACCGGGGTGAACTCCTGTACCACCTCGAGGGTTCTCGAGGTCCACCGGAAACGTGCCGTACCCGCAGCCGTGGAGCTTTCGGACGATTCGGCGAACTCCGAGCTGTCGCCGAGTTTGTAGATCTTGTCGTTTACTACCAGAGAAATACCGGAGGTTCTGGGATCCTGGTCTACAAACAGAGGGATGTAGTCGTCCGAGGCGGCGGTTGCGCGGGTGTACAGTGAGAAGCGGCCGATCCCCTCGTGCAGGATCAGGCGTATCCGACCGGAATCGATCTCAACGGCGGACAGGGGAGCCAGGGTTGCGGTCAGCAGCAGCGCGAGGATAGAGCTAATTCTGAGAACCTTCATCGTCCCTCTTCCGATTCTTCGATCATTCTCTGCAGCAACAGTTCCTTCACGGCCAGGGCGTCGGTTTTCATCTGGAGGGCTTTCTCTCGGTTTGCGACGGCCTGGAGCCGCTGCTGCAGCTCCGCCGTGGTGCCAGCGGTTTCCTCCTCGGATACAGAGGCCAGCCGGGCCTCCAGACTGGCGATGGTATCTTTCAATGACTGGTTCTCGGCGCGCAGCTGTTGCAGAGCGGCTTTGCTTTCCGTATCCACGGCGGCCTCACCCGCCGCAGATGTAGTCGGGGAAGATAATTTCCTCTGATACACGGCGATTGCCTGTTCGTAGGCCTTCTCCCGCCGTCTGAACTCCTCCACGGATTTCAACGCCTCCTCGTGGCTCCATTGCAGGAGTTGGAGCAATTGGTTCTCCCTCTTTTTGAACTCGATCAGGGACAAACGGTAGCGGGAAGCCTCCAGCTTTACACTCTTCGGATACTCGACGATGACTCGATTGAATACCCGCGCGGCCTCTTCCAGCTGTCCCAGGGAAAACAGACATTCCCCCAGCCAGAAATAGACACTGCCGGCGAACTCCGAATCGGGATATTCGGTCAAAAACTGTGACAGTACCTGGATCCCGCTCTCCGGGTCGCCCTGCAGGTAGAGCAGCCTCCCCTTCTGATATAGGGCGTCGGGGTAGGAGGGATGGGAGGGGTAATTGGCCAGGAAATACTCGAGGTTTGCGGCCGCTTCCTCGAAATTGCCGACAGCCAGGTAGGCCCGGGATACCCAGTAGTAGGCATCCGCCACGTTCGCCTGCTGCTGTTCGCTCCGTGCATTGAGGATCAGATCCCGGAAAGCACGGATTGCATCCTGGTATCGTTCCTGCTTGAACAACACCAGGCCCTCCCTCAGCTCATCGGCCCCGGTGGAGGCCTGTGCACAGAGGAGAGCCGACCCCAGAACAAACAGAAATATCGGTATGGTCCTGCGAAGCATTGGTCCTCTCTTTTATTTCGACCCCTGAAAAAAGAAACTGTATCTATAATTGTTCATCGGCATTTCAGCGCATTAATCTCTTTTTCGATATTTTCGGAATCGAATACGGCTGAACCGGCCACCAGCACATCCGCTCCCGCCTCTATAGCCAGCTTGCAGGTTTCGCGATTGATGCCCCCGTCCACTTCGATCAGATAGTTGTGGCCCCCGCTGTTTCTCATCTCGGCCAGCCGGCTTACCTTGTTCAGGGTCCGGGGTATCAGCTGCTGCCCGCCAAAGCCGGGGTTCACGGTCATCACCAGGATCAAATCGAGCTCGGGCAGGATTTCCGCCAACGCGGCCGCCGGGGTAGAGGGAACGATGGAGATCCCCGCCTTCTTGCCTATTTCCCGGATTCGGCTCAACACCCTGTGCACATGCACGGTGGCTTCATAGTGGATCGTGATGATATCCGCTCCCGCCTCCGCGAAGCTCGAGATATACTTCTCGGGGTGCACGATCATCAGGTGGGTGTCGAAGGGTAGCCGGCTGTGACGCCGCAACGACGAGACCATGGGCGGGCCGAAGGTGATATTGGGCACGAAAACCCCGTCCATTACGTCCAGGTGAACCCAGTCCCCCCCACCCTCCTCTATCCTCCTGACCTCATCCGCCAAATGCCCGAAGTCCGCGGACAGGATCGAAGGTGCGACAAGTGTAGTGTGCGCTTCTGCCATGGAATGATCATAGCAGAAAGATACCTTGTGATGCAAACGGTGCGGCCACCCGGCACTCCGCCGAAGGCTGTGCGGCAATCAAGATTGACTAAACTCTTCATCTTGCTATAATTAGCCAAGTAGCCGCACCAAGGCGCTCTACCAAGTAGGCTGCACAGGTAGACTCGATCGTTTGCCAAAGGCGCGTTGCTAAGTGGGCTCTAGCGAGCAGGCTGCACCAAGTAGGTATTATCAAGAAGGCGTTCCTAGGTAACTCTATGGCGGAAAAACAACTGACGTTCACAGAAAACGAGATCATCCAGATCCTGAACAAGGTATACCGCAATTTCAAGGAGGGGCAATTCAAGGAGGCCAGCACCCTGCTGGAGAAGGCGCTGGAAATCGATTTCGAATCCACGGATGTGACAAATGCCTTGAAATGCGCCAACTTCTGGCTGGAAAGGGAGGATCGTCTGGCAACCATTTCGGGAGCCTATGAGAAGGGAGAGTACTACCTGGGCCAGTGGAAGGTGTTCAGCGGATTCGTCTCCCGTATGGAACACCTGTCCGAGCGCTGCCTGTTCAATCTCAAGTACTACATCTTCGGCAGTGCCCTGGGGCTGTATCTGACACTGTACAATGAATCCGACCTCAGCGATCCGGAGATCCTGTTTCGGATCGGCAGATGCCACAAATGCCAGGGAAACTATGAGAGTGCGATTCGTTTTCTCGAATTGGCCAGCCAGTATAGACGAGAGGACGCGGCGATCCTGGCTGAATTGGCGGACAGCTACTCCCTGGTCAACGAAGACCGGGCCGCCAAGGTCTTCTTCAGGGAGGCCTTTTTCCTGGATTCCCAGGCCGTCGAGCTCTCCTACCTGGAATCTCCAATGATCCTGCGCTTGGTGGAGAAGCTGAAAGGCAGGATCGGTGAAATGGGGGCGGAGCTCCAGGAATGGATTCCGGTATACGGCACTATATTCGGCCTGTTCAACGTCAAGCGAGAGCTCAGGCCATTGGAGCTCGGTAAATTAAAACAGGCTATCTACCAGCTTGAAAGAGAGATAGGCGGCCAGCGCGGCAGCCTGCTGACCCCCAGGCTGATCAATCATTACTTCTGGCTCGTCGATCACTACCTTAACAGCGGAGAGGATCGACCGAAGATCGAAGAAGTATTGGCAAAGATCAAAAATCTGAATCTCGAGATTTACAACGAATACGTCACATAATTTAAGGAGCGATATCTTGTCTGAGCAATTGGTGAAACAGGTAACAGAACTATTAAACGAGGAAAAATGGACCCGAGCAACCCTTAATAGCTATTCTATAAGCAATTTTTCCGAGCTCGATGACATTGTTTCCACGACCAAGGAACAGAGTGCCGAAGATGAGGTGCTGGCGGTCTGTGAGGAGCACCTCAAACACACCCGCAACAGCATCGTGGGTCTGTATATCTCCGGCGTTATCTCCCTTAGCAAGCAGTTGGTGGACGATTCCAACCTGATCGTGCTCATCAACATCTTCATGGATAACCACAAGTGGAACATCGTCGAGTATCTGTGCAACAGGATCCTCGAATACGGTGAAAATAAATTTGCCTTGAAAACCCTGGCCGATGTGTATGAGAACAAGAACGAACAGGATCGGAAGTATCAGATCTGGGAACGGTATATCAAGGTCGACTACGAAGAGGCGGAGATCGTAAAATTTCTGGCGGATAAGAAAGAGAAAGACGGGGAACTGGAAAACGCCATCGAGTTCTGGAAGAAAGCCCTGCACCGCTTTACCAACAAGAAGATGTTTTCGAACGTGCGGGAGGTTTGGGAGAAGATAATCGAGTATGCCCCCGAGGATGTAGAGTTTTTCTTCTCCGTGGAGCGAAAGATCGTAAAGGTACTAAGCGGCGACCGGGCAGCCCAGCTGCTGGCCTACCTGATTCCCCACTACAGGGAGAAAGAGGACTGGGACACTGCGATCGAGTTGCTCAAGCGGATCCTCTCCTACGAGCCGAAAAACTCGGAGGCTCGCAAAGAAATCGTGGAATGCTTCCGGCAGAAGTACAAAGACCATAGTCAGCTCGACGAGTATTTGCGGATCTCGAATCTCAGCCAGAGTTGGCGTAATGTTCACGATGCGATAGCCGATTTCGAAAAACACATATCCTTCGACATGGGCAACTACGTGTATCACTCCAGCTGGAAGATCGGTCAGATCAAAGACATCAAGAACGATATCATCGTCATCGACTTCGCCTCCAAACCGGCTCATAAGATGAGTCTGAAGATGGCCGTGAGCGCGCTCAAGGTACTTAGCCCCGATCATATCTGGGTGCTGATCCATACCAAGCCCAAAGAAGAGCTCAGGGCGCAGGTGAAAGAGGATCCCGTGTGGGCATTAAAAACTGTCATCCGCAGCTTTGACAACGCCGCGGATATGAAGATGATCAAAGAGCAACTGGTTCCCGCGGTGCTCGGCGCGGGAGAATGGTCGAAATGGAGCACGGAAGCGCGGAAGATCCTCAAGACCGATCCGATTTTCGGAAACGTCCCCGAGAAGCTGGACCGCTACACGGTACGGGACAAGCCGATCTCCTTCGAGGAAAAAACCTTCAACAAATTCAAAGCCCAGAAGTCGTTTTTCGATCGCGTTCAGACCCTGAGGGATTTCTTGGAGCACGCCGAGCCGGATTCCGATTATTTCGCCGAAATGTTCTCGTACTTCACGGGTTTCCTGAAATCCTCCGGCGCTGTGAATGAGCTGGTACTCTCCAGCTTCATGCTGGTTCAACAGCTCGCCTCCGTGTACCCCTATCTGAACCCGGGTCTGGAGGCCACCTTCGCCGACTTGATTCAGGGAGTCGAGAATATCGAAGAGCTGTTCTCGAAAATCGACGATGCGGAACTGAAGAAGTCCTTCCTCGTGCAGCTGCACCAGAACTATCCTGATTGGCCCTCGGTATACGCCCGGCTGTTCCTCATCTATCAGAGCAAGTTCATCGTCGATGAGCTGGTTAGGGACAAGAAATGGGATACCTTGAAGACCCTGACCGGCCAGGTTCTCAGCCACTTCAAGGAGTACAGAGAGGCCTTCGTCTGGCTGGCGCGCAATCTCCTGGATGAACCCTGGTTCACCAGGATGGAGCTCAGCCGGGAGAATCTGCTGATCGGAATGATCCATCTTCTGGATATAACCTTCCGGGAGATCAATAACAAACGGGATGTGAGCTTCAACAGGAAAATCAACAAGCAGGTCCAGGATTTCCTGTTCAAAGAGAAAAATCTGCTGAATCACATCCTGGAATCCGGAGAAGAATCCATTACCAGACTGTATACTCTTGTAGAAGATGTGAGGGAACTGGACCCTTCGATCCGGATCAGCCTGAAACAGCAGATCAAGTCCAACTTCCCCAACTACGAGTTTTTCGGTGATCAAGAGAAGGAGACGGTGAGCATGGGACTGCTCATTACCCGGGACAGCTACCATAGCAAGCAGAACGAGCTGCGGGAGATCATCGAAAATCAGATCCCCCAAAACTCCACGGAGATCGGAGTGGCCATGGAAAAGGGGGATCTTCGGGAGAACGCGGAATACAAAGCCGCCCTGGAGCGGCAGGAACTGCTCAAAGCCACGGCCGTGAAGATCCAGGAAGACCTTCAGAAAGCTCAGATATTCGACGAAACCCAGATCTCAACCGATGAGATTTCCTTCGGCACCAAGGTCAAATTGAAGAATCTCCTCGACGAATCAGAAGAGGAATATACGATTCTGGGGCCGTGGGAATCCAACCCGGTGAAGAACATCATCTCCTATCGTTCACCCCTCGGTGCCAAGCTGATGAATCATAAGACCGGCGATCGGTTGAAATTCACCATCAGCGATCAAAACTTCAAGTACCAGGTCGAGGGGATTGAAAGAGTGAAACTCTCCGGAGAGTAGGGTATGAAACCTAAACGTATAATTATTATCGTTGCCCTGCTGGGCATCGGCATCCTGGCGTGGTCAGCGGGCATCGACGTCGTAGTCATGGTGGATACCTCGGAAAGCATGTTCCCCGTGTTCGACGACGTCGTGAACTACCTTCTGCGGGACCTGTTGGAAAACAGACTCCATACGGGAGACTCCTTTCATCTGCTCAGCTTTGCCGATGCTCCCGAAGAGGAGATCCGGCTGGATATCGAAGATCGTGCGGATATCACCGCGGTGATCGACCGGATCCTGCTCCTGAAACCCCTTGGACAGTACACCGATCTGATCGCAGCGGTTGAGTTCCTCTACGACTACACCCGGGCGTTAGACCCGCAGAACAAAAAACTGATCCTGCTGCTCACCGACGGAATTCACGACCCGCCGCCGGGCAGCCCACACCGCCTCGATGAGGCCGGCGTGGTCGCCGCCCTGCTCGAATCGAGCGAAAAGATAAAACGCGAAGGCTGGGATGTTCACATCCTGCGCATGCCCGGTGAAGAGGCGGCAGGCGGTGAAGAGGCGGCAGGCGAAGCCTCCGATCGGATAGGAGCGGGGATGGATGTCCTTGATCAGCTGTCCGATCAGCTGGAGAGCGATGTACTGTCCTATGAGGATGTCGAAAAGGAGAGCCTGACAGATCAGCTCACCGGCTTCTCCACCCTGAGTTTCCCGGATGCTCTGGGGCGTGTCCGGCGTCGATTCGATCTGCCCTTTACCGTGCAGAACAATTCCGAGAAGTCCCTTCGGTATACCCTGGTAGGCGTGGACAGTGCCTACGGGGACCTGCTCAGTCGTCGGGTCTCGGTCACGGTCCCCGGGAAACAAACGACGGAGCTGGTCGCTGCCCTGCGCCTGCCCTCAGGTGTAGAGCCGGGGATTCAAAACCTGAGGGTAACCCTTGAGTTCGCCGACCCGGAGGTGCGGATCTCGCCCCTGGAGGGCACGCTCGCCTTCGAGTACGTGCCGCTTATCAGTTGGAGCGGTGCCCGCCTGCCCCTGACCTACCTGCTCTACGCACTGGCCGCTCTGATCCTGATCGGGGTGATCATTATTCTGGTTTTCGTGATCCGTCACCGCCTGCAGGATGCAGCCTTCGACCGTCTGTTCGCCGGGGCTGTCGAATCGCGCCGAAGGCGGAGGAGAAGCATCCGTCCGCTGATCCTGAAGGTGGATACGCAAAACCCCAACATCGGCACCCGCAATATCCACCCGGTTCCCCCCGGTTCCAGGCGCAGCGTGGGCGGCGACGGTTCCACCTTCCTGATCTACTACATTCCCATGCCCAGACGAATCGGGGAGATTCGTAACGACGGCAAGCAGTATCGCTTCATTCCCAAGCAGCCGGAACACTTCCCCGATCTGAGCAAACCCCTTGCCGACTGCCTGGGCAAACCGATCCGGGCGGTATCCTCCCAAGGGCGGGAGGTGATCTTTCACTTCCACGAGTACGTATCCCCCCTGGAGCAGCTCAACCGCCTGATGCGCTCGGTTCCCAAGTATCATATCGGGGATGTCCCCCTGAAGCATCCGTCGAGCCAAAAGAGTGCGGGAGGAAGAGGCGGCGGGAAGTAGAGAGACGGAATCCGAAAGCGGCGATCCCGCTGCGGAATTACCAGATCATCTTCCCCTGCTCCGGCCGTTTTGCAACAGGAGGAATCAGGTTCCTACAGACCTTCCAGGACCGACAGGGCCACCTGGCGGGCGGCGGGATAGGGATCGTCGGTGGATACCTTCTCCACCTTTTCCCGCAGGGTCCGCAGGCCGTTTCTCCCGATCCCCCGCAGGGCGTAGATCCTCACGTAAACGTTCGGGCTGTTCAGGAAGCGTTCGTAGAACCACTTGAGGCCGGGAGCTTCGGTGGTGGAGAGTTTTCGGGCCGTAAACTCGACGACTTTCTGATCCTTACTGCCCCACTCCTGCTCGATCACCTCCCGGAACACGTCCAGGTTTTCCCGCAGGGCGTTTTCACAGAGGGCGGTGAAGGCCGCCTCCCGGTACTCGGGAAGGGCGATCCTGTCCCGGTACAGATCCTGCAGGTAGCTGTAGGCCGGGGGGGTTCCGATGACCCCGAGGGCTTCGATAGACTGCAGGCGAACCTGGCGCTCCGGGTCGTGCTTTGCCTTGTAGACCAGGATGTCAACGCTGTTGCGGGCCTGTTCATTGGCCAGTCCCTTGGCCGCGGCAACCCGGACCCGAACGTTCGAATCTCTCAAACCCTGCTGCAGCAGGCCCTCCACCTCGCCCATGTTGAATTTGGCCAGGGCCGAAGCGGCATAGGCTTTGATCAGGCTGTCGGACTCGCTGAACAGGGCCCGCAGGTGGGATACGGCCCGGGTCTCCCCGATCTCCCCCAGGGAGGAAGCCGCGTACATACGCCAGATGCGCTCCTCATCCCTGTTGTCAACGATCCCGATCAGGGCGTCCACCGCTCCGGCATACTTCATCTTTCCCAGGGCCAGGATGATCTCCGGTTTCTGTTCCGCCGGAAAGTCCACGTCCTGCAGGCGATCCACCAGAAGCCGCCCCGCCTCTTCCCCTCCCACCTCCCCCAGTGCGGTAATGGCGGTCTCCGCTATTCCGGCGTCCCGGTGGTCCACGTATTCCAGCAGCCGAGACTCGAGTCCCGGGGATTGGATGGCGGTGAGATAACGTATACAGGCCACGATCACCCGGCTGTCTTGCAGTGCCTCCTCCTCCGCCAGCAGCGCGCCTGCCGCAGTTTCGGCGTCCCGGATCTTCTGGGCGGAGAAGTAGTCCAGCACGGCCTTGCGCACCTCGAAATTCAGGGATTCGGCGAACAGCACGGTCAGCTCCTCGTTCAGGGACTGCTCCTGGCTCTCCGCGATGCCCTTGATGACCTCGAGCACCTCGTTGTCGATGCCATAGCGCAGCACATCCCGCCACTGTTCTACGATCGGCCGGTCCTCCTGGCACCAGCCCGTCGGCTGGATCAGCAGGGCCAGGGACGCGGCCAGAATCAGGATCTGCAGGGTCTTCATCTGGTTTTCCTTCTTTTCATGAGCTCTTGGATCACCTCCACCCCCAGAATCCGGTACATGCCCAGCAGAATCACAGCCGCTGCAAGCACTTCACCCAGAAGCAGAAACAGATTTCCCAGGGAACTGCCCGGGGTCCACAGGGATCGGGTCAGGCGCTTTAAGATCAGGATGAAGCCGACAAAGGGCAGCAGGGAGGCGCCCATCCTGCCCACGGTTCGAACGATCTCAACGCCCCTTAAGTGTCCCAACGCCTTCCGGGCCCAGATCAACAGCAGGATGAACCCGGCGGTAAAGGCGATCGAATTGGCAACCGCCAGGCCGATCACCCGCAAGCGGGTCTGTCTCAACCACAGGGAGAGAAGGATGTCGGAGACGCTGACCACCAGCGCGGCGATCAGGGGTTTCTTGAAATCCTGACTGGAGTAGAAGAAGCGCTGCAGGAAGGTAAAACCTCCCAGACTGAACAGACCCAGGGAATAGCCGGCCAGTACGTGGGATGTGCTCAAGGTGCCCAGGGCGGTGAAGGCCCGCCGCTGCAGGGCCACTGCGATGATCTGTTCGCCCAGCAGGATATACACCAATGCCGCGGGGATCAGCAGCAGCATGATGTAGCGCAGGCCGTAGCTCACGGTTTCACCCAGCCCTTGCCTGTCCTTCCCGGCAGCCTGGCGGCTCATCCTGGGGAACAGGACCGTGATGATGGATATGGAGAAGATCCCGAAGGGTAGCTGAAAGAACACCAGGGCATAGCTCAGGGCGGAGGTGCTCCCGTCCTCCAGGCCGCTGGCCAGCAGTACGGCGACCTGCTGGGTTATGGCGAAGATGGTCGCCGAGCCCAGAACGGGCAGCCAAGCCTTGAGCACGCTCCGGAAGCGTTCGTGCCCAAAGACGAAATCCGGTTTGAAATCGTATCCCAACTTCAAAAAACGGGGAAGCTGACAGAGGATCTGGGCGATTCCTCCGCTCAAGACCCCGATCACCATCGAGTAGATGCCCAGCCTGCGGAAAAACATGAGTGTGGCGGTGATCACACACACGGAGAACAGGACCGGCGACAGGGCAGGGATCACGAAGATGCCGTGAGAATTGAGCACGGCCATCAACACGGCACTCAGGCTGATGAACAGCAGATAGGCGAACACCCAGCGGAACAGGCTCACGGAGAGATGCATCTTCTGGGGATCGGGGAAGGCCAGCAGGATCCCCACGACCTGCCGGGCGAACAGGGCGCAGAGCAACACCAGGGGGATGAGGATAGCGAGCTGCAGGGAGAGCACCTTTCTGGTGATCCTGCGAGCCTCCAGGCCGGAATGATCCTCGACTAAACTGGCCGACAGGGAGGGGATAAAGGCGGAGGACAGAGCCCCCTCGGCCATGAGTTTGCGGAGGTTGTTGGGAATCGTAAATACGGCGTTCCAGACGTCGGCGGTGCCGGAGGCCCCGAAGAGCGCGCCGATCACGGCGATACGCACGAATCCCAACAGCCTGGACAGCAGCGTACAGGCCATGACCAGCACCGTCACCACGGTGCTGCTGCGGGTCCTGTCTATGGTTCGGGGCTCTACCAAGTGCTGCTCCACCTCGTCCAGTCTGATGTTCGGCATATCAGAGGCCCCCGTTCACCCTGAATTGTTCGTTTGCGCGTTCGCCGGCACTTTCGCCGGAGCCCTGGCTGGAGCGCCGGCCGTAGCGATCCAGATAGCGGTCCTTGAACAGAAGGAACGTCCCCTCCCCGATGGATTGCCGGATCGACACGACCAGGGACTGGATGAAGGACAGATTATGCTGGGTGGTGAGCATGGCGGCCAGGATCTCTTTGGTCTTGAACAGATGTCGAAGATACGCCCGGGAGTAACTACGGCAGGTGCTGCAGGAGCAATCCGGGTCGATCGGCTGCAGGTCCAGCTTGACCGCTTCGGTCTTCAGGGACAGAGGCCCGCGGCTGGTGAAGGCCTGGGCGTTGCGGGCCGTTCGGGTCGGGAGAACGCAGTCGAACATGTCGATGCCCTGCTCCACCGCCTCCAGGATGTACTCCGGTGTTCCCACCCCCATGAGGTAGCGGGGATAGCGCTCGGGAATCAGTCCGGCGCTCAGCCCCAGGAAGTCCTGGAACATGGAGAAGCTCTCCCCGACGGAGAGCCCGCCGATGGCATAGCCGGGCAGGTCCAGCTCCAGGAGTTGCTCTGCGCTGCGCCTCCGCAGAGATGCGTAAAAATTGCCCTGGATGATCCCGAACAGGTGTCCCTGAACAGTCGGATCGGACTCGAGCCAGCGGATCTTGCTTCTGCCGGCCCAGCGGGTGGTCAGGTCCACGGCTTCCAGCGCTTCGGTCTCCCCGATGCCCGGCGGGGTGCACAGATCCAGGGGCATGAGGATGTCACTTCCCAGGGTCCGCTGGATGTCCACGACATCCTCGGGGGTCAGCTGAAATCGGGTTCCGTCGAGGTGGGAGCGGAACACAACCCCCTCCTCCTCCACCTTTCGAAAGGGGGCCAGGGAGAAGATCTGGAAACCCCCCGAGTCGGTCAGGATGTTGTGTTCCCAGGACATGAATCGGTGAAGCCCGCCGCTGTTCTTCAGAACCTCCAACCCCGGCCGGAGGAACAGGTGATAGGTATTGCCGAGTATGAGGCTGATGCCCAGTTCTTCGAGCTTTTCATTCGTGATCGCCTTGACCGTGGCGTTGGTGCCCACCGGCATGAATACCGGGGTCTGCACCGGACCGTGGGGCAGATCGAGCAGCCCGGTTCGGGCTTTGCTGTGGGGATCTTTCTGATGAACCGTAAAATGCATGGTACGACAGTAATGCCGGGTCAGGTTCGGGCGGTTCTCAAGGCCAGGGCCCCGACAGCCAGGAACAGAACGAAGGACAGACCGGCTCCGGCCAGGGGCGGAAGCAGCCCGTTCTTTGCCAGTATCACCGACACCATCTGCAGCACGTAGTAGATCACGCTCACCAGGAGGGCGGTCAGCAGATTCATCAGCAGCACGTTTCTCTTGAACCGCCCCCCCATGCCCGTGGCGATCAACACGACGATAAAGGGACTGGCGGCGAAGAAGAACTTCTTGTAGTACTCGGTAAGGGCTCCCCTGTAGGGTAAACCGGCTCTTTTGAGCTTGTCGATCCACTGCCGCGCCTCGGCGCTTCTCATCTCCTCCACGTCCCGGGTGGACTTGCGGAAGGTCATCGGCGGTTCGGATAGCTCCGCAGCCTCGTAGCGCGCGTTCTGCCGCAGCACGACCGTCTGCTGCTCCTCATCCCAGATGTAACGGCGGCTGTTGTGCAGGATCCAGTGCCGCCCGTTCCATTCGGCCCAATCCGCATCGATGCGGGCGACGAAGCCGCTGTTTTCCGACCTCTCCAGGATCATCACATCGGTGAGGGTCTGCTTCTTGTCGTTGTAGTAGTTGACCTGATAAATCGTGAAGGTATCCTCGCTGATTACCGTTACGTTGGTATTGCTGAAGCTGATCTCCTGACGGACCGCGCCCCGAAACAGATCGTTTTTGTGGATGAAGGTGTCAATCACGACGTCCTGTTCGAAGAAGAAACCGAATACACTAAGGGCCACGCCCAGGAGCACGAAGGGCAGGACCAGCCGATAAAGACTGATGCCGGAGCCGAGGATCGCGATCAGCTCGTTGTTCTTGTACAGCACACCCAGGGTGAATGCAGCTGAAAACAGCAGGCCCGGCGGGATCGCGTAGGACAGACACTTGGGAAGGTAGTAGTACGCTATTGTGAGGATTTCCTGAAGGCTCGTCTCATGGGCCAGATAGCGCCAGAGATTGGAAAACAGGTCCAGCAGCTGGACGACGAGGACGAAAAAAAGAACGGAAACCAGTAATACAAGGATAAAGGTGGATAGCACCATCCTGTAGATGGTTTTCACTGTCTCGTCCTGATCGCGAGCATCGTGATGGCGGCTATGAAAACAACCAGGTTGGGAAACCACATGGCGAAAGCCGGGGGAAGCTCCAGACGAATGCCGAGGGTGTGACCGATCAACAGCAACCACCAGTACAGAGAAGCCATCAGCAGTCCGATTCCAAAGCCCACCGCTCTGCCGCTCTTGCGGGCCAGCAGGCCCACGGGAAAGGCGAACAGCACGAAAACGACGCAGGAAAAGGGAATCGAGAATTTCTTGTGAAACTCCAGACGGTACAGCTGGAGGTTGCGGTCTACGAATTTTCTGTCCCGGCTGCGGGTGTAGACCGTGTAGGCGCTGGCCAGATTCGCCTGCCTGGTCGTGTAGAGCTCCGGATTCCTGGGAGCGAAATCCCGAAAGTAGCGCAGCTCCATGGCCAGATCGAAAAACTGGGCGCCCGTCTGCCTGTCTCTCTCCGCTACCTGCCGCTTGTACTGTTGATCCATCACCTGGATCTCCCTCCAGACATCGATGGAGCGCATCTCTCTGGGCCCCGGATTGATGAAGCTGGCGCTGAAATCTTTCAGCAATATGTTGTAGATCATCGACTTCGAGCTGGTGAACTCATATCTGTCCGCCGCCGAAGCGTCCGACACGTGGCTGAACACCTGGTCGAGCCTGATGGAAATCACACCCTTTTGATCCCGGCTCTCCTGCAGGTAGCCGGAGCGGGCCGTTATAACCCTCTTTTCCTTGTCCGCGGTCTTGTCGATGATCGTGATATTCTTGATCACGTTTTCCTGTATATCCCCGGTTACGATAACCGTGTCCTGATAGCGCTTCACCGAGTACGGTTCCAGCTCGATGCCGGGATTGGTGTACAGGATCTTCCTGTACATGCTCCCCAGCCTGATATTGCCCAGAGGCAGGAAATAATCGTTCATGACGAAGGAGATCAGAAAAAGCAGCACCCCGATCGCCACCAGGGGCCGCAGGATGCGGTACTGAGCCACCCCGCAGGCCCGAAAGGCCAGGATCTCATTGTCCGAGGAGAATCGGCCCATGGTCATGAGGGAACCTACCAGCGCGCCGAAGGGCAGGGAAAGAGCCAGAATCGAGGGCAGGGAGAACACGACGAAGCGAATTACGTCACCGAAGGGGACCTTTTTGGAGAAGATCTCTTCGGCCAGGACGAGCAGCTGGTTTATGAAGAAGGTGCAGAAGAAGAACAGAAAGGCCACGGTAAAGGAAATGAGAAACTCGTTGAGGATGTAACCGTCAATTGTACGAATGCCCGGGATGCGGATCATCGATCTCCGCGGTTATTTTATTCCGCCTGAGCCGTCTAAGACAAGGGATTCATCGAGGACGGATACGCCCGAACCCAGGGTGCCAAAGAACAGATGGGGAGCGGCATAGGCTACGGAACTGATGTCCAGAGCCGAAAGGCCCTCTCCCAGCCCGATTCGTTCCCACTGCCCCCTCTCCGGCAGGAAGCGGGAAACCCCGCCGCCGAAGGTGCCGAAGTACAGACCGCTGTCGGCCCGGACCGCGCTCAGTATCCAGTCATCGGCGATTTCCCCCGAGGCCCTGCTGAAGTGCTCAAGCCTGTTTTCCCTCCGCTTCCAGCGGTACAGCCCCTCTCCGTAGGTTCCGATCCAAAGCGTGTCGTCGTCCTCCGGCAGCAGGGTTATCAGGTTGCGGGCCTGCAGGTTCGAATTGATGCTGTCGAAGCTGAAGAATGCTCCGGTTTTCAGCGACATGATAACCAGACCCAGGTTCAGCGTACCGATGAGCAGATGATCACCCTCCGCTTCCAGGCAGTTCACGAACTCCCCGGGAAGAACGCCCCAACCGATCTTCTCCCATTCTTTTCCTCCGTATCGCCACAAGCCTCGTCCCAGGGTCCCCACGTACAGGGTTTCCCCCACGGCGCAGAGGGCTTCGACCTTCTCATCGAGGAATCCGATCTTCTGCCATCTCGAGCTGGATTTGGTGTACTGGTACAGACCCTGGTAGGTCCCGATCCAGACCCTTGTGGGAGAAACCTCGATGCTGCGAACCGTTCTGGGGATCAGGCTCTCACTTCCGGTTTCGAACACCGTGGCGCTGCGCTGGCCGATCGAATAGCGGCTGATGCCCCCGTTCCAGGTCCCGATCCACAGATCGTCCCCGTCCACCTCGAGTGCCGAGATGTTGGCGTCTTTCAACCCGACCTGCTCCGGGCTCAAACTCCCCCAACTAAGGCGTTTGGATAACCGTTCCAGGAAACGATCCTGAGGGGGTTGTGCCTTCCGGGAAGCCCGGTAGTTGAGCAGGAAGATCCGGGCGCTCTCAGCATCTGCGCGGCTGAACAGGGCGATCTCTGCCAGGCGGAGCCAAACCTCCGCCGGTACGTTTCCGCCGGACAGATTCACCATTTTCAGATAGGATTGATAGGCCTGCTCCAGATCACCGGATTCGTAGCTCAACTCGGCCAGCTGACGGTGCACCTCCACGCTCTGGCGCGCCTCCAGCTGCCGGGATCCGCCGTCCACGACCTGTTTCAGGTAGAACACGGCCAGTGTGGCATCCCCCTGGGCCAGGGCAATCTGAGCCTGCAGGTACCGGATCTCCGGATTGGCTGGATCGGTCACGTTCATGAGTATCTGCCTGGAGACCTCGTAGCTGCCCTCTTGAAAAGCCTTCTGAGCGGAAACCAGCTGCCGCCGCAGGATCTGTTCCTCCGTTTCCGCAGTCCCTGTGGATTCCCCGGATCGCTCAGCCTGCTCCGCTTCTGGGACGCGGGAAGCCGTGCTTTGACTCCGGCAGCCGATCAGCGAAGCTGACGCAGATAGCGCAGCGAACGTAGCAGGCAGGATGAGCAGACGCAGGATCGGCAGCGGAAGGATCGGTTTCATTCAGGTGCCCGTGGAACCGAATCCCCCCGCGCCCCGCTCACTCCGGCTCAGGGTTTCCTGCAGATGAAAATCCGCCCGAATGACCGGAGCGAAGACGATTTGGGCGATCCTGGTCCCCCTCCTTATCTCGAAGGGCTCCCGGCCCAGGTTGATCAGGATGACCTGGACCTCTCCCCTGTAGTCGGAGTCGATGGTACCGGGGGCGTTCAGAAGGGCGATGCCGTGCCTGAAGCTGAGTCCGGAGCGGGGCCGTACCTGGGCTTCGTAGCCCGGGGGGATTTCCAGCCGCAGGCCCGTGGGGATGCGTTCCCAGCGCCCCGGCTGGATGGTGATCGCTTGCTGCTCCGGGATGTCGGCGTGCAGGTCGGCTCCCGAGGCGCCCTCCGATTGGTAGCGGGGCAGCAGGTCGGGGGAGGCGCAGCTGCAGGTTATCGGGATCCGCCTCATCTAAAAGGTGTAGCCCTGACGGGGTAACTTGTCGAGTTTCCGACTCCCGTAGGCAAGCAGGTTGAAATTGTCCGGGTGGATTCGCCTCTCGATGATGGACAGGATGTCATCGCGCCCGATCCGCTGCAACAGCTCGAGGGACGTTTCGTATTCGACGAACGTTCCGGTCAAGTGAACCTGGCGAAACAGCCGTTTCATGCGATTTTCCATGTCCTCCCGGGCCAGGATCATGTTTCCCTTGAGCTGGCTCTTGGCGTCCTGGATCTCCCTCTCCGTGGGGGGCTGTTCATGCAGCCGGGCCAACTCCTGGTTGATCGCTTCCACGAGGCCGGGCAGCAGCGAGGGGATCGTGTTTGCATAGATCGTCCAAAGTGAAACGTCGGTGAAGTAGGTGCGGAAGGAAGATACGGAGTAGCACAACCCCTGGTCCTCCCGCAAACGCTGGAACAGGCGGGAGCTCATGGATTCGCCGAACAGGGTGTTGAACACCAGGTCGTGATAGTACTCTCCGATCTCGGTGGAAGAGGGATAGCTGGTTCCCGTGTACAGATGGACCTGTTCGAATTTATCGGGGACAGCCTGCCATTGGAGCCGGGTCACCGGTAGACTGCGCTGCCCAGGCGCCTTACCTCCGCCGTTGCTGGCGAAGGCGCGGGCCAATCTCGCTTTCAAGCGATCCGCATCGATCTTCCCGCTGGCCGTGATCACGGTCGTGGACGGGGAATAACGCCCCTTGTAGAAGTCCAGGAGTCTGCGCTTGTCTATGGCTTCAACTTGGTGAACCTCCCCGGTGATCTTCCGCGACAGGGGATGACTGTTCCACAGGCTCTCCAGGTAGATCTGCTGCCCCTTCTCCTCGGGATTGTCCTCGATGGTCTTGATCTCATTGACAATGACCGCCTTCTCCTTCTGGAGCTCCTGTTCGTCCAGGAGGCTGGAGAAGTACATGTCGGTAAGCACATCCACGGCCAGATCGATGCTGTCCCCCGGCAGGGTGCAGTAGAAACAGGTTACCTCTTTTTCCGTGAAGGCGTTGAGGTAGCCCCCTACCCGCTCCACCGCCTGCGCGATCTGGTAGGCGCTGCGTTTTGACGTTCCCTTGAACAGCATGTGCTCGAGGAAATGGGTATATCCGGCCTCGCGGTCGCCCTCATCCCGGGAACCGCTCAACTGCCAGAGGCCGATGGAGGCGACATCCGTGTTGGCTACGGTTTCCAGTATGATCCGGGCACCGCTGGCCAGCTGGATCGACTGGATCAATCCTATCTCCGCCTGGGTCTGTCCTCACGCCGGTCGGATCGGTCGGAATAGTCCCGGCTTCGGGGTCTTCCCGAGCCGCGGCTGGAGTCGGACCTGTAATTGCCCCCCGGGCGGGGGCTGTCCCCCGAACGGTTTCGGGATTCCGGGTTTTCGATCATGCTCAGATTCATCCGTCCCATGCGGTCGATCTCGAAGAGCTTGACCCGAACCTCCTGGCCCTCCTCCACCACATCGTGCACGCTGCGCACATGTTCATCGGAGAGCCGGGAGATGTGTACCAGGCCTTCCTTGCCGGGGAGGAACTCGACAAAGGCTCCGAAATCCATGATCCGGCGTACCGTGCCCATGTACCATCTACCGACCTCCGGTTCCTCCACCAATCCCCGGATTGCGGCTTCGGCTTCCTCAGCCATGGTCTTTTCCCGGGAGTATATGGTTACCGTTCCGTCATTCTCAACGTTTATGGTGGCGCCGGTTTTTTCAGTGATCCCTTTTATGGTTTTGCCCCCGGGGCCGATCACCGCCCCGATCTTTTCCTGATCGATCTTCAGGTTGATGATCTTCGGGGCGAACTCGGAGATGCTGTCCCGGGGTTCGGCGATCGTATCATTCATCAGGCGCAGGATGTGCAGGCGCCCCTCCTTTGCCTGTTGGAGGGCTTCGGACATCACCCGGGCGTCCACGCCGGCGATCTTGATGTCCATCTGGAAACCGGTGATACCTTCGGCCGTACCGGCGACCTTGAAGTCCATATCACCCAGATGGTCCTCCTCACCCAGGATATCGCTGAGCACCACGTAGCTGGCCTCCTCCTGCACCAGGCCCATGGCGATCCCGGCCACGGACTTGCGGATCGGAACGCCCGCGTTCAGCAGGGAGAGGGTACCGCCGCACACGGTGGCCATGGAGGAGGAACCGTTGGATTCCAGGACCTCCGAGACCAGCCGGATGGTGTAGGGAAAATTCTCTTTGCTCGGGATCACCGCCCTTAAAGACCGCTCGGCCAGATGTCCGTGGCCGATGGCCCGGCGATTCGGACCCAGCCTTCCGGTCTCTCCCACCGAAAAGGGAGGGAAGTTGTAGTGCAGCATGAAGGCCTTGCGGGCGTCCCCCTCGATGTCGTCGAGCATCTGTTCGTCGAACACGGTTCCCAAGGTGGTAACGGCCAGTGCCTGGGTTTCTCCCCTGGTGAACAAAGCCGAACCGTGGGTTCGTTCCAGGACATCGACCTCGCAGGATATTTCACGGATATCCTTGGGACCCCGCCCGTCGGTGCGAACCTTTCGTTCAATGATCGACCGTCGTACCGTCGTGTACTCCAGTTCCTCCAGCAGATCCTTTACCAGCCGCATCTGCTGCTCCGGGATCTTCTCCGCGACACTCTCCGTTGCCCGGTCGCGGATCGCCTTTATGGCGGCGGCTCTGTCCATCTTCCCGGGAACGAAACAGGCCTCCTCCATCTGGGGTTTTGCCCAGGCCAGCAGTTCCTCCCTGACAGAAGGCTGCAGGGTCTCCTCCTCTATCCGGGACAGATCGATTTTCGTCTTGCCCGCCGCCTCGGCCAGCTCCAGCTGGATCCGGCACAGCTCCTTGATCCACTTGTGAGCCTCTTCGATGGCCTGGACCATGACCTCCTCGCTGATCTCCGCGGCACCGCCCTCGACCATCGTGATTCCGTCCATGGTTCCCGCCACCACGATATTCAGGTTGCTCTGCTCGATCTGGTCGTAGGTGGGGTTCATGACGAAGGAACCATCCAGGTATCCGATGCGAACAGCTCCGACCGGACCGTCGAAGGGGATATCGGATATGGTGATCGCCGCCGAAGCGGCGACCATGGCGATTACGTCAGGCGGATTTATCTGGTCAGTCGATACGACCGTGGGAACGATCTGAATTTCCCGCTTGAATTTTTTCGAGAACAGCGGGCGTATGGGTCGGTCGATCAGCCTGGAGACCAGTATCTCCTTGTCCTTGGGCCGACCTTCCCTTTTGATGAACCCGCCCGGTATTTTTCCCGCTGCATAGTACTTTTCGTTGTACTCCACCTGAAGCGGTATAAAGTCGAGGTTTTCAAGATCCTGGGTGGAACAGCAGGCCGTAGCCAGGACGGCGGAACCCGCATAATGACCAAACACGGCTCCATTGGCCTGTCTGGCGATTTTTCCAGTTTCCAGAATCAGGTCTTCCTCGCCTATTTTCAATTTGACCTGATGAATCATTGATTTTTTCCTTGTTCGAATTTGTTTATTCGCGTCATGTGCGCTTATTTGCGCCTTTACGCTTATTTGCGTAGCGATAGTTTGTCCAGGATTTCCCGATATTTTTCGATATCTCTGCGCTTCAGATAGTTGAGAAGCTTGCGCCTCTGGCCAACCATCTGCAGCAGACCCCGTCGGGAGTTGTGATCCTTGGGATTGGTTTTGAAGTGTCCGGTAAGATCCTCAATTCTGCGAGTCAGAAGGGCGATCTGCACCTCCGCGGATCCCGTATCCTTATCGGTCCTGCCGAACTCTTTGATCACGTCCTGTTTGTTGTCCTTGGTCAACGACATCGTTGCCTCCTCTTTTCACTCTCTTTCCAAGAAACGTATTTCTTTCAGTGTTCCGGCAAACTCTTTTTGCCAGGATAGCTGTTCCTCCCCGACCGTCAGGACACCCGCAACCTCGAGATTGTCAGTGATAAAACGAACCTGATACTCGCCGATCCGAGGAAGAACCTGCCCGATATCCAATCTCCGCACCCGGCAGTCGCCGGGCCGCCTTTGAATCACAACCTCTCGAAGATCCAGACGAAACTCATCCTTCAGCATGTCCTTCACTTCGGCAAGGCGCCCCTGCCGGATCAAAGTCCTGATCCGTGAACTGCTGACGACCTCTTCGCGGTACATGGTAGCCGGAACGATTTCCAGCTCCGTGCCGGATCCGGTCAGTATCCCGACCAGCTCCTGTGCGTTCGTGTCTCTTCCCCGACCCATATGGAAGTTGTAACCGACAACGAGTTTCTTTACGTCGAGACGACTCGCCAGAAGCTCTAAAAAACTCTTTCCAGTCAGTTTACTAATTTCAGGAGAAAAGTCAATCAGCACTACAAGGGCGATCCCCAGCTCTTCGAGCTTGGCGACCTTTTGGGAAAAGCTGAGAATGCTGCCCACGAAAGACCGGCTGCCCAACACGCTGGCCGGATTCTGTTCGAAGGTGCACACCGCAGCGACCGCCCCGTAACCGTTCTCCACTACGCCTCGGATCAGGCGCTGATGTCCTACATGCAGGCTGTCGAAGGTACCGATCGTAAGCGCGACCGGCAGCAGCGGGCTTTTTTCCTGGGACAGCTCTTTCCAGCCGACGACACGGATCATCTCGACCTACAACACCATCTTGTAGCGATACTCACCCCGATCTCTGATCACCAGGGCCAGGAGGTTTCCGCCGGAGTCCAGCAGGGTGTACAGCCCGTCGGTTTTCGGGGCATCCGTGAAAAACCATCCTTGCGGCTTCTGCCCGTTGCGCACCCCCCCGACCGCTTCGTCTGTGACGGCGGCCGTGCCGATTCCGCCGAGCCGCAGAAGGCGCTCCAGGGAACCGGCGAGCTGTACGAGCAGCTGCGCTGCCAAGGAGGGGTCAGCGGCGATGGCCTCTTCCACATGGTAGGGGCCTACCCTTGTACGGCGCAGTGCCTTGAGGTATGCACAGGAACCGGCCAGGGTTCCCAGATCGCGAGCCACGGCCCGTACGTAGGTGCCCTTAGAACATTCCACTACGATATCCAGCTCCGGCGGCCTGTAGTCCCCGATTTCGAGTCTATGGATCGTAACCCGTCGCGCCTCGAGCTTGGGAACACCACCGGAGCGGGCTATCCTATAGGCTCGACGGCCCTTCACGTGGACCGCCGAATACACGGGCGGGATCTGATCGATAGTTCCCTTCAGCCGATCCGCGGCCTCATCAATTTGCGTCAGTTCGGGGATTGGCCCTTCTTCGATAACCTCCCCTTCCGGATCCAGGGTGTCCGTCCTCCTGCCCAGGACCAGGGTAGCCCGGTAGCATTTGTCCAGGCCGGAGAACAGCTCGGCCAGCTTCGTGTATCTGCCGATCAGGACGACCAGCAGCCCTGTGGCAAATTTGTCCAGTGTGCCGGCGTGTCCGATGCGCCGCGTTCCCAGAGAGCTCTTCAGATCGTTGAGCGCGGAAAAGGAAGTCACCCCCGCCGGCTTGTCGAGCAGGATCTGTCCGTCGACGCTCAAAGTGCGCTGATATCCCTGATCTTGTTGGTCAGACGCACACCGCGCTCGATCGAATCGTCGGCAAAAAAGGTCAGTCTGGGGATGAAGCGCAAACGCACGTTCTTCTTCAGCCTGGCGTGAATGAATCCGGAGGCATGATTGAGAGCTTCGACGCTCCGGGCCCGGATCTCCGTATCGCCGTACAGGGAGACGTAGACCTTGGCGTAGTGCAGATCCCGGGATACCTCCACGTCGGTGATGGTGGTCAGAGGGGCCAGGCGGGGATCCTTGATCACCCTGCGGCTGATCAGAGCGCTGATTTCCTCTTTGAGGAGGCTCTCAACCTTCCTCAGTCTTACTTCCGCCATCGGAGCTCACACTTTCCAGCGTCTTGGCCATCTCGACCTGCTCGAAGGCTTCTATGATATCGCCCACCTTGATATCGTTGAAGTTCTCGATGCCGATGCCGCACTCGTATCCCTCCTCCACTTCCCGGGCATCGTCCTTGAAGCGCTTGAGGGAGAACAGTTTCCCCGCGTAAATCTCCCGTCCATCCCGCACGACCCGGGCCGTGGCGTTGCGGCGAACCTTGCCGGATGTCACATAACAGCCGGCAACCATACCGATCTTCGGGACCTTGAACAAGTCCCGAACCTCCGCGGTTCCGATGGTATGCTCCGAGATTTCCGGAGCCAGAAGCCCTTCCATGGCGGCCTTGATATCATCAACGACTTCATAGATGACGTTGTACTTGCGAACTTCAACCTTTTCCTGATCCGCCAGACTCTGCGTGGTGGGGGTGGGACGCACGTTGAAACCGACGATGATGGCGTTGGATGCGGAAGCCAGCATCACGTCTCGCTCATTGATGGCCCCGGCCGAGGCGTGGATCACGTTCAGACGGATCTCCGTAGTGCTGAGCCGCTCTAGGGTATGTTCCAGAGCCTCCACGGAACCATGCACATCCCCCTTGATGATGACCTTCAGCTCCAGCTGCTCCCCCTCTTTGATCTGTTCGTAGATATTGTCGAGTGTGATCTTGCGTACGTTCCGGGCTTCCTCCAGACGCCGGAGCTCCTGTCTCTTGTCCCCGATCTGCCGTGCTTCCTTCTCGCTCTCGGTAACCTGGAAGGGATCTCCGGCATTGGGAATCCCGGCAAAACCGAGTATTTCGACGGGGATCGAGGGAGTGGCCTCTTCGACCTTGTCTCCCTTGTCGTTGAACATGGCCCGCACCTTGCCGGAAAAAACGCCGGCCACGAAGGGATCGCCGACCTTGAGGGTTCCCCTCTGGATGAGCACGGTGGCCACATTTCCGCGGCCGAAGTCGATCTTCGACTCTACGATCTTGCCCTCCGCCCGGCAGTTGTAGTTGGCCTTGAGTTCCAGTATTTCCGCCTGCAGGAGAATCGCATCCAGCAGTTCCTTGATGCCGGTGCGTTTCAGGGCGGACAGCTCCACGTACTGCGTGCTGCCTCCCCAGTCTTCCGGCATCAGATCACGATCGGACAGCTGCTGCTTGACCCGGTCCGGATTGGCGTCGGCAAGGTCGATCTTGTTTATCGCCACGATGATCGGGACCTTGGCCTCTTTGGCGTGGCTGACAGCCTCTTCGGTTTGAGGCATGACCCCGTCATCCGCCGCCACCACCAACACGACGATATCGGTTATCTGAGCGCCCCGTGCGCGCATCGTGGTGAAGGCCGCATGTCCCGGTGTATCCAAAAACACGATCCTGCCCTGCTCCACATCGACGCTGTAGGCACCGATGTGCTGGGTAATGCCGCCGAACTCGGTGTCGACGACATTGGTGGCTCGGATCGCATCCAGAAGTTTGGTCTTCCCGTGGTCCACATGCCCCATCACCGTAACGATGGGAGGCCGGCCGGCCATGTCCTCTTCCCGGTCCTCCTCCTTCTCGATGATGGTTTCGTCGTACAGGGATACCACGTTGACCTTGCACTCGTACTCCCCCGCCAGGATCGCGGCTGTTTCGGAGTCGATCTGCTCGTTCATCGTAACCATCATGCCCATGCTCATGAGCTTGGAGATCAGATCCGCCGCCTTCAGGTTCATCTTGCGAGCCAACTCCGAAACGGTCACGTTCTCCATAATCGAAATTTCTCTGGGAACGGGATTGGCCCTCTGCATGGTCTTCTTTTTCGCCTGGGCGAAGAGCTTTTCCTGATGTTCCTCGAATTTCTCGCGGGCCTTGGCGAAGGTGTCCTTCTTCTTGCTCTTGAAGAACTTTTTACCCGCCGGCTTAGCCGCTTCCTCCTTTTTGGGAGGCGGAGCCTGTTTGGTCGGGGTAAATGTACCAGGTCTTCTGGGCGCGCGTGCGGGCCGTTGGGTCCCCGCCTCGCCTTCCCTGGGTTTGAATATCCGTGAAGGGGCTCTGTCTCGAGACGGTTGCCGCTCTCTGATCCCCGGGCCTGGCCTGCGTTCTCTTGTCGCGCTTTTATCCTGCAGGCGAACCCGTTCTACCGTAGGGGCTTCCCGCTTGTCCTCCACCTTGGCCTTCTTGGCCGCAGCCTTCCTGACGACGACTTTTTTCTTTTTGACGACGACGATCTTCTTCTTCTCCGCCTCGTCTTTGCCCTGAGTTTCGGGGGCCGGAGCGGGCTTTTTATGTTTAATCAGGGTTACCTTGGGCTTTTTCTGTTCTTCCGACATAGAACTCCTTTATTTCAACTGAAGAGGGCGCCAGCTTATCTGTCTTGCTCTTCGAAGCTTGCGCTACTCTTCTTCCTCTTCTTCCTCTTCGAAGCTTAAACCAACGCCACAGTTTGGACAAGCGGTCATGTCCGTGGTGATGCGCTCTCCGCACTCGGGACATTCGTAGGCCTCTTCCTCCGGCTCGGTCCCTTCCTCTTGAGCTTCTTCTCTAGTCTTCACCGGCTCGGCCGCCGCCGCTTTTTCTTCCGACGCCTCCGCTTCCGCTTCCGAAGGTGCGCTCCGCGCAGGTGCCGTCTCGGCAGGTGCGGCTTCCGCAGCCGAGGCCTTTGCAGCCTCTGCCGGTTTTTCGGCTTTAGCTTCCACCGCGACTTCTTGCACCTCTTCCACGATCTCAACCTTTTCGTCGATGATCTTGGAGATCAGCGCTGCATCCTCTTCTCCGATGCCATCCAGGGCGGCGATCTCGTCTTTGCTCATGGCAACGAGCTCTTCGATCATCTCGATGCCATTGTTCTTGAGCACTTCCACGATATTCTCGGGGATATCCGGCAGCTCGCTGATCTTTTCGATCTCTTCCTCCACCTCTCCGAACAGAGCGGACACGGCCCGTTTCGTTTCAGCGGAGAGATCCATTTCGGCGAACTGCTGCTCGGTTTTGACGTCGATATTCCAGTCTACGAGCCTGTTGGCCAGGCGCACGTTCAGACCCTGTTTGCCGATTGCCAGGGAGAACTGATTGTCCGCGACGATCGCCAGGGCGGACTTTTTCGATTCATCGACCACGATCACCTGCTTCACCTCCGCGGGAAGCAGGGCGTTCTTTATGAAACCCCGGGGGTCCGGATCGTAGCGCAATACGTCGATCTTCTCCCCTTCCAACTCCCGCACCACAGCCTGGATGCGGACTCCCTTCAACCCTACGCAGGCTCCGACCGGGTCCACGTCTTCACGGTTCGAATACACGGCCATCTTGGTACGATAGCCCGGCTCCCGTACGATCTTGTAGATCTCTATAGTCCGGTCGTACAACTCCGGAACCTCCAGCTCGAAGGTTTTTTTCACAAAATCGGCATGAGTGCGGGTAAGAACGATCTGGAGCCCCGTCGGGGATTTGCTTACTTCGTAGATCAACGCCCGAATGCGGTCACTCGGATGATAAACCTCCCTGGGGGATTGGAATTTTTTCGGGAGGATCCCTTCGGTTTTACCGAGGTCGACGAAGATATTTCCATTGCGCTCCCGCTGATAGTAGCCGATGATCATCTCCCCGACCCGTTCTTTGAACTCCGAGTACAGGGTGTTCCGTTGGATCTCCCGGAGTGTCTGTTTGGTCTTCTGCTTGGCACTCTGCACCGCGCTGCGGTCGAACTCCTTAGGGCTGACCTCGATCAGCAGTTCATCTCCGATCTCACTCTCCTCGGTGTACTCCACGGCATCGGTCAGGGAGATCTCCCTCACGGGATCTTCCACCTCTTCCACGATCTTCTTGCGGGAGAACACAGTCACTTCACTCCCGTCATCGCTGAAACGCACGACCGCATTGTCCATGGATCCGTATTTGTTCTTGTACGCGGCCAGCAGCGATTCCTCAATAGTTTTGCGGACCAGATCCTCAGAGATTCCCCGTTCCTGAATCAACTGCTTGATCGCGTCCGCCATCTTCGAAGCCATTTTTTTCTCAAACCTCCTCAAGAATCCAGTTTCGCCTTGCGGATCTCATCCATCTTCAGGCGCTGGAACTCCCCGCCCGTATGCAGGGTGATCTCCCCTTCCCCGACACTCTCTATGGTTCCACGGATCCATTCCGTTTCTCCGTGGAGCATGACCTTGACATCTCTTCCCCGGAATATGGAGTACTCCTTCTCGCTCTTGAGAACCCGGTCCAACCCCGGGGAGCTGACCTGCAGCTGCAGGTTTTCCAGTCCGTCGATCAGTTCGAGGCGGGGATACAGATTCTTCGAGATTGCCGCACACTCGTCCACGCCCACCCCCTCAGGGTGGTATACGACCAGAATTATGTGGTTCTGGTTCTTGCTGCGGCTGTGGCGAAGCTCCACCAGGGAGAATCCCATCCCGGATACTATCGGCTCCACCTCGCAGCGCAACTGATCGTCCAGCTCGGTAGCCATCCAAGCATCCTCAAAAAAAAAGAGCCGATTCATCGACCCTTACGTTCAAGCGTACGCTATAGATTGTTAAGGTAATTTTAAAATAACAAACCCCCACACAATTGTCAACGGTCGGAGTGATGTGGATGTTGTTGGGGCCAGGCGCTCAGAAGAGGCAGCAGGTGCGAATACGGCAACCGGAATGGGCCGATTCGCGGTGGTGAACGCAATGAAGCCGGCAAAGTAGACAAATGTAATCAGGATCGCCCTCCCCTGGTTGAGACTGATCATGCCTTGCAGTTACGCCGTCCGCCTACACCTCCACGGCCAGGGTGAGCACATGCACCTCCTGCACCCCGGCAAGCCGGAGCACCCGGGTGCATTCATCCGCGGTGGCCCCGGAGGTGAAGATGTCATCCAGCAGAACGACCCGTTCCGGTAGGCTACCATGACGCTTCCCGGATCCGCCCAGCCGGATCGTGCCCCGGATATTTTGCAGCCGCTCCCGGTAGTGAAGTCCCTTCTGCGGTCCCCCCTTCCGGCGTTTCAGCAGCGCAAGGGTTTCGGTACCGGCGCAGCGATGCAGTGCCCGGGCGACTTCGGCCATGGGGTCCCAGCCTCGGCGCCGTACCGAGTGTCGACTGCCCGGTACGGGAACGACCGGGAGCCCCGGGTAACGACCCTCCAGATGGGGTTGCAGGAGGCGGGCTATCAAGCATGCCAGGGATCGCCGGTTGGAAAACTTGAACTGGCTGATGATCTGCCGGACCGGCCCGCGGTACTCGTAGAGGGAGAAGTTGGAGGCGAAGGAAAAGCTACGCCCTGAGCAGCGGGTGCAGCGCTGCAGCTCCGAGACCAGGGGTACGCTGCACACCAGGCACCTTCTCCCGGCGCGGATCGGCGCCAGAGACTCTTGGCAGCTGCCGCAGACGGGGGAGCGCAGAGAAGCGCGAAACAGCAGCGGATCGCCGCAGCACAGGCAGAGGCGGGGATAGACGATCTCCAGAAGGGATCGTGCCAACTTCTCTGGCCAGCGGACAGGCGGGGAAATCACACGGGGCTCCACGACCATTATATCCCCTCAAATTGTGATTTGACAGGAATCGAATCCTGGTATACTCTCGTATACAATCATCCACGTAACTCTTCATGGGAGGGGAGCTATGAAAATCTACCCAGGTGAAAATGCCTCCGGCCAGGTCTCTAGCAATCGTCTGAACGAAAGGACGGTCGTAAGGAAGGGCACGCGAGGCCGCCCGGTCTCACAGCCGGCAGCGGAAGAACAGCCTGTTCCGGAAATCCGCAAGCAACTCCTCGTGGTTCAGCGTTCCTTGGGGCGTTACCAGAGCCTACTCGGCGGCCTGGAGGGGGTCAAGATCCTGCTGCAGACGGATGCAAGAACCGCGAACGACTACATCCCTCATGTTGTTTATCGCGGCGAGGCCGTTCTGGAACGGTACAGCGACCGGCTCAACAGGATTCTGCAGGACAAGGACCTTGACTCCCTCCAGCAGTTAATCAGGGATACCAAGACGGAAATCCACGGATTGGCCGCCCAGTTGAGCCGACTGGAAACGGCGGAACAGAACAACCGCAGTCTTGCCCTGGGCAAGGCCGCACTCTCCGACGTATTGGAGGGTATCCGTAGTCAGGGGAATCAGCTGCTGAATCTGGAAGGAAAGAACGTGTTAGACCTGCTGGGCTGAACCCCGGGCGCGGCCGGTGGCATCGGCGTCGAAGCCCTAACCCTCTTCCGCGCTGTCGCGCAGCACCTTCTGCCATTCGGCAAGGCGATTCAGCGCCTCCAGGGGCGTCATCCTGGACAGATCCAGAGAGCGCAGCTCATCGTGGATCACCTGCTCCCAGGCAAACAGCAGCGGCTGGGCGGGTTTGTCCGCAGCGTTAATCCGATTCTTCGCCGCGGGGCTGACCGCAGCGTTTTCCTTGAGCTCACCGAGCATCCGTTCGGCCCGGTGGACGACTTCCTCAGGAACGCCGGCCATCTGGGCCACGTGGATGCCGTAGGAGTTGTCGGTAGGTCCCTCCCGGACCTGCTTGAGGAAAACGATCTCCCCCCGGCTCTCCAACACGGCCATGGAGAGATTCTTCAGATGCCCGTGTTTCAAGGCGGTGAGCTCGTGATAGTGGGTGGCAAAGAGGGTGAAGGTCCCGAGCCGTTCCAGGATATACTCGGTAACCGCCCAGGCGATGGACAACCCGTCCTTGGTTCCGGTCCCCCGCCCCACCTCATCCATGATGATCAGGCTGCTCTCCGTGGCCGAGCGCAGGATGTTGGCGGTCTCGCTCATCTCTACCAGGAAGGTGGACTCACCCCGGGCCAGATTGTCCGTCGCTCCCACGCGGCAGTAGATGCTGTCCATCAAACCCACAGTTGCCTCGGAGGCTGGTACGAACGATCCGATCTGAGCCATCAGGACGATCAGGGCGTTTTGGCGCAAATACGTCGATTTCCCGGCCATGTTGGGACCGGTCAGGAGCACGAAGCTCTTGCCGCCGGCACTCAGCTCCAGATCGTTGGGCACGAAGCTTCCCCCCGGAAGGTTGGCCTCCACCACCGGGTGCCGCCCTTCCCGGATCTTCAAGGTCCTCTGTTCGCTGATCTTCGGTCGGTTGTAGGCGTAGAGGGTGGCGGCAAAGGCGAAGGACTGCAGGACATCCAGCTGGGAAACAACCTCGGACACGGTCAGCACCGCCTCCAGCTGCTCCTGAACCGCCCGCCGCACCTCGAGGAAGTGCTTTCGCTCCAGCTCGATGATCTGCTCTGAGGCGTTGTGGATCTCACTTTCCATATCCGAAAGCGCTTCGGTGGAAAACCGTTCACCCCCGACCAGGGTCTGGCGTCTTATGAAGTAGGAAGGGATGGACTTGAGGTTCGATTTGCTCACCTCGAGAAAATAACCGATGATCCGGTTGTATTTGAGTTTCAGCGAGGGGATACCCGTTTTTTTCCGCTCCTCCTCCAGATATCCCTTCAGCAGCCGGCGGGCGTTCTCCTTCAGGTCCCGCAATCGGTCCAACTTATCGTCGAATCCCGGCTTTATGAGATTGCCCTCGTTGATCTGGATCGCCGGCTCTTCCAAGATGGAGCGCTCTATAAGATCGACCAGGGTTTGGAGCTCCCGGCTCTTCTCCCAGAGCACGGAAAACTGCGTTTCTACCTCTGGATGATTGTGCAGCAATCCGGCGATCTCCCCGGCCGTGGAGAGGGAGCTCTTTACAGCCAGGAGATCTTTGGCATGGGCCTTTTCCAGAGCAACCCTTGAACACAGACGCTCCAGATCAAACATTGCACCCAGGTACTCCCGGATCTTCGACAGGAGGATCTGATTCCTATGGAAGAACTCCACCAGATCGAGGCGACGATTTATATGGTCGATGTTCCGCAGCGGCTTGAGCAGCCAGCGTTTCAGCTTCCGGGCCCCGATAGCTGTTCTGCTCTGATCCAGTACTTCCAGCAGGGTGTAGCGTTTGCTTCGGTCGTTCAAATTCTGAAAGATCTCCAGGTTCTTGAGGGTCGATTCATCCAAACCGAGGTAGCCGCCGTCGGTGTAGATCTGCAGATGGCGAATGTGGGAAAGCACCCCCTTGGCGGTATCCGCCAGGTAGGAGAGCAGCGCCCCGGCCGTCGGGATTTCCGGGGAGTCATCCTTCAGACCCAATCCGCGCAGGCTGGTCACCTGAAACTGGTCCTTTAGCAGCTGAATATTGTTCTGCTGGTCGAAGCTCCAGTCGGGCAGCCGGTTGATCACCAGCCCTTCGTGCTCACGCAGCAGGGCGTCCAGCTGAGGATCCTCGGAGAGCAGCGATTCCTGCACCAGGAGCTCACGGGGAGACAGACCGAGCAGCTCCTTTTTGAAACCCTCGTGACGCTGGTCATAGGGGAAATGGCTGGCCGCAAAATCGGCGGTAGACAGATCGACGTAGGCGATGGAAACGGTCCGCCCCGACCGGGCCAGGCAGACCAGATAGTTGTTTACCCCGGCTTCCAGCATGTTTTCGTCCACCACCGTTCCCGGGGTGATCACCTCCACCACTTCCCGGCTGGCCAGCCCGGTTTTGGGGATGTGGGTCTGTTCGCAGATCGCGATCTTCCTGCCCGCCTTGAGAAGTCTTGAGATGTAGCCCTGGGAGGCGTGGTAGGGGATCCCGCACATGGGAACCCCGTTTCTCCTGGTAAGAGTCAGGTCAAGCAGATGGGAGGCTTCGGCCGCGTCCTGCTCGAACATCTCGTAGAAATCGCCCAGTCGGAAGAACAGAATCGTATCCCGGTGCTTATTCTTGATGCTGCGATACTGTCGCATCATGGGGGTTGTCGGAGGCATACGAGAGAGATTATATTTTAAGAAGGATTGGAGTACAATATTACCATGGCAGTAGAAGGCATTGATTCCAGTTATTCTCCACCACCTCCTCCTCCGCAGCAGCCGCCGCCTGAGACGCCGCCACCCTCTGAGGCATCCTCGACTCAGAGCACGTCGCAGCCGCCTCCAGCACCTGAGGCGAGTACGCCTCAACGGCCGGAGGTAGAAAACCTGGAGCGAAGCATAGACATCTTCGTCTGAACCTGCCGTTAGGCGGGAGCTCTATCTCTTCTTTATCTCTGACAGGTAATCTTCCAGAATATAGGAGGCGGCTATACTGTCGATCTTGGCCAGCGCCCTTTTACGGTCCAGTCCGCAGCGTCTCAGGCTCTCCTCCGCATCACGGCTGGTGTAGCGTTCGTCCCAGAGCACCGTGTCGACCCCGCGGCGGTTCAGCTTGGCCGCGAAGGAGCGGGAACGGCTGCTGCCTTGGCTCTCCGTGCTGTCCTCATGCAGGGGAAGGCCGATCACCACGGTTTCCACGGCATTGGCCTGGACGATCGCCAGCACATCGGTGATGAGTTGTTTGTCCGAGCGGTAGTGAAGCGTCCTGTAGGGAGAAGCGATCATCCGCAGCGGATCGGTTATGGCCAGTCCGACCCTCTTGCTGCCCAAGTCGATCGCCAGGATCCGGCTCATCCTACTGTCCGTCGTAGCTCTGGCCGGCCCGGCGCATCAGTTCCTGAATGACCAGTTCGGTAATATCAACCTCCTTCGTGTAATAGAAGAAGAACTGGGAGTACTGGCCGCTGGAGTTGAGCACCAGGGAGAACCCCTCACTCTCGGCCACATATTCGATGGCCTGGAGCAGCTCATCCAGGAATTCGTCGGATTGGTAGAGATTCTCCGAACGTTTGCGGATCTGGTCCATCTTGATACGCCGATAGTCGTCCCTGTACTGCTTTTTTTCGAAGATCTCCCTGTCCAAGCGCAGAGCGGCCTGTCCGTCGCCCCTGTTCTCCGCATCGAGTTTCTGCGACTCCAGGAGCAGGACTTCCTCATCGATCCTGTTGATCTCCCGCAGCACGTCGGCCCGCAGCTGCTGCAGCTCCTTGACCGCCTTGGACTCCCGGAAGTAGATCGAATAGACCTTTTCGATGTCCAGAATCCCTACTTTGGTTATCTGATCGGCGAACAGGGGCATCCCCGAGATAATCAGCAAGAGCAGTACCGGTACCCCGATTTCGGCTCGTCTCATGTTTCGCTCCTAAAAGGCACTTCTAACCTTAGAAGAAGGTATCCCCGGCCAGGGAAATGACGAATCTCCAACCCTCCGGTTTCAAAGACCCATCCCCCGTGTCCACCATCACCCACTGCAACCCGTTGGAGGTGTACTCGAAGCGTCTGGCCAGGTACAGACGTATGGGAAACTGGGGAATCGTAAAGCGGATCCCCGCTCCGAAGCTGAAATAGAAATGCTCCATGAAGGTGTTCGTGTCAGCCCAATCTCTCAAATCACTGATCTCCGTCGCGCCAAGCGCTCCGTCCAGGAAAAAGACTCCCCAGAGCAGCTGTTCGGCGATCGGCATGCGCAGCTCCAGACGGTTATCCCACAGGGCTTTCAACTCCCGCGTAAGCGGCCAGGCCCGTGCGATGTTCCAGCCGTCGATGTACAGCTCATCGTTGATGATGGAGTATACAATCTTGTCATCCCAGTGCCAAATCTGGGGGAGGATGAAGGACCAGGCGCTGTGGGCCGCCAATACCAATTTGAAGTTCCAGTTCTCGAAGACCGGGACGTCCACCAGAGTCAGAAAACCCTCAAGGGTCGAGTCCGTTCGGATGTACTCTCGTGTTCTCCGGGGCAGACCGGCGGTAAAGGTGACCCCCTGGGCGATGTAGAACCCTTTGGAAGGATTGAGGAAAAAATCGCGGTCGTCCCAGTACAGTGTAACGCCCAGCTTGTTCACGTTCTTCCAGTCACCCAGTAGCGGATCCGGTTCGGTCCGCAGGTCCTTATCGAAGGGTCTGAACCGATCCTCATCGTAGGTGATCTGCTCCAGGCTGGTGCTGATCCCCGATCGAACCCCCAACCAGCCCAGGGGTGTCGAAAACCGGTACCCCGTCGTGAAACCCAATGAGAATTTCCACAGCACGTAGTCCATGAGGTACTGATCCGGGATCGATCCCACGTTCTGAAGGTAATACTCGTAATCCGTCATCCGGTACTCCCAGTCCGGATTGGTACTATCGTGAGGCAGGGAAAGCGGCAAGCCCGTCCTGGAATCCACCCAGTACCCGTAAAAGGGATCCGGCACCGCATTGGGTTCATCTCCGTTGAACAAGTTGCCGATTTCCGTATCCTGGGCCACGTTGGGTACCACCGCGTGCTCGAAGCTGAGGCTTACTCCGCCCAGCCAGCGCCGGCCCAGCAGCCAGGGTTCCTCGAAGCCCAGCGCGATCATCTGACGCAGGGTCGACAGCTCGGCGTTGATGCTGAGGGACTGACCCCTGCCCAGAAAGTTGTTCTCCTCCCACTTGAGCATGCCGGAAACCGGGTAGTCGCCCCCGGCGAACATCACGCCGAAGTTGATGTTGGCGGTGCTGCCCTCCTCCACATTGATTACCAGGTCCATCAATCCTTCAGCGCTTCCCGGGGGGGTTTCCGGTTGTATGCTTGTGAAGTATTGGAGGTTGTAAAGGTTGCGTATGCCCTCCAGCACCTTAGTCTTGCTGAATATGTCACCCGCCTCGAAGGGCAGTTCTCGGGTGATCACATAATCCTTGGTTTTTTCGTTCCCCTTGATGATGATGTTCTCGATATGCGCCCGATCCGTCTCTACGATGTGGATCGTGTAGGAGATCTCCTGCTTCTCCGGGTCCCTTCGCTCTTCCCTGTTGATTACGTTGAAGATGTATCCATTTTCATAATACAGATCCGCCACCCGTTGGGTGTCCGACTCCAGCCGCAGCTTGTCCAGAACCTTGCCGGGTTGTTGGCGAACCAGCTCGGAGAGCTGCTCATCCGTGAAGATCGTGTTGCCCTCAAAAACCATCCCTCCATAGGTCCACTGTTGGCCTTCGTCCAGGTAGATCGTTAAGATCAGGTAGTTCTTGCCCTGCTCTTCGTCCCGCTCTATCGTTCGTTCAACCTCCTCGATCTTGGCGTCTATGAAACCCCGCTCTGCGTAGTAATCCAGAATACGCTGCTGGTCTTCCTCGAACTTCAGTTCCTGGAACACGCCCGATGAAAAAAGCGACTGGGGTTTGGTCTTCATCTGCCGACGCAGGGTTCCTTCAGAGGCAAAAATGTTGCCCGAAAAGAGGATCGATTTGATGGTGGTCTGGGTACCCTCGCGGATGAGGAACTTCACAACCACCGTGTTTTCCTGTTCCCCGGGTTCCAAAACCGCCTCCACGGACGCATCGACGTATCCCTTGTCGAGGTACAGATCCATGATGGCCTGGGCATCCAGATCGGCCTGGACCTCCGTAACCATATCGCCGGGGGCGATCAGAACTTTTTCGAGGATCTCCCCTTTTCGCAAACGACGGTTGCCCTCCAGCACGATCTCCTCCACCGTCGGTTTTTCCTTTACAGTGAAGGCGATGATGACACTTTCTCGGGCATCGTCCCCCGGTTCCGCGTTGGCTTCGATCGATTCAAAATAGTCGAGGGCGTAGAGGCTCTCCTGGATCTCCCAAAACACCTCCAGCGTGAACTCCGTACCTATATAGGGTCGAACGAGGGGCATCAGCTCGTTTTCCGAAACCGTGTCCAATCCGATAAAGATAAAATCCGCAATCGGTTTGCCCATGTACCACTCATCCTGGGCCGACAGGGGCAGAACACAGAGGATTAAAAGAGCAGCTAATAGCAGGCCTCGGCACGGCCGAAGGGAACAACCATGCCCACGGCGCATTCTAGGTTCGATGTTTGATGGCATATTCGTGTCAGCTCCTGGTTCGCTTAATAGGAGTATTTCCAGCTCAACCCGATGCTGTTGTCGGACAGGAACAGATTTTCGGGATGGGTAGGCGTAAACGTCCACTCAAGCAGAAAGAAGGGTGTTACCCACTCCAGGTTCAGCTCTCCTTCCGTTCTGATGTTGCTCGAAGAGGTGAGATCCTCCACATTCTGGAATCGCACCAGAGCCTCCAGAAACAGATCAGTTCCAAGATACTTTCCAAGAGTCAGGGTGGTATTGTCAAGAGGATTGAAGGTGTTCTCGACCAAATTCTCTCCCCGTATACGTTCGATCAGGACGTTTTGCAGAAACTGGGTGCGTACGGTGAACAGATCAAGGTTCAGGATATCCCGGACGGCCCTCTCAAAGGGGGTCAATATGCCGAACTGCCCGATGATATCGCTGGTCAACATCACCGCGGCGGTACCGAAATCCGTCTGTTCGAAGCGGTTGAGAATCGTTCCCCCGATGAGATTGAGGATCTCCACATCGGGACGGGAGGGTTCGGAGTAGAAGCGCGGGGAGAACAGGCTGAGCTTGTTGTTCGCCTCCAGATAGATCTTGATCTCCTCGTTGTTGAGATCCCTCTCCCTGATTTCCGCCAGGGCGTAGATCCACGGGTCGAACTCATCGATCCTCTCTTTAAAGCTGATGCTTCCCTGCTTGAGGTAGAAACTACGGTCGAAGTAGAAGATCTCTCCGCCTCGGATCTCCACATTCCCATCCATGAAAAACTCACCCGTCTCTTCGTTGACGTATAGAGACAGCTGTTCGCCCTGCTTGGCAAAAGTGCGCACGACGGGGAAGTTCATGGCGGGCCAAAAGAACTCCACGCTTCTTCCCGTTGTTATATCCAAGTCGACGAGCATGGGAATCGCCGGGTTTGTCGATACGGTCTGTTGATCCTCCTCCCGAAGCAGGGCGATTCGGCAGGAGTTTGCCTGGATCTTGCCATCCAGTATCGTTGTTGTCTCATCGGCGCGTACGCGAACCGCGCCGGTGGCATAGCCATCCACGAAGATCGGATCGAAGGCGTAGGCGATATGAACTCCGGGATACTCCTCCGCGTAGAAAATCAACTCCACACCTTCGGGTACCCAGTGATCTATGTAGAAGAAGCCCTCCACCTCTATCTTACTGTCGCCGTTATACGAGGCGACGCG
>Ga0307442_1000022_pt1 | contig 49930 bp, 42 predicted proteins | sample SalMarWE160430MG_FD_202143 | JGI IMG/M metagenome (GOLD analysis project Ga0307442, IMG submission 202143) | Salt marsh sediment microbial communities from the Plum Island Ecosystem LTER, Massachusetts, United States - WE1604-30 | ecosystem: Environmental > Aquatic > Marine > Intertidal zone >...
TTTTTTTTATTTAGGTGAGATGCCAATAATTCCACAAATTCTTGCATAAGTGGAGGTGAACGATACATTTCTAAATCTCTTAGGCATAAATTTAAAGAATACGGTGTCAACCTTTTAGAATTTATATCAGTTGCCACATCTATTAAATTATGACACTCATCGATGACCAATATACAATTTTGAAGATCCTCTTCAATAAAAGATAGGAAATTTTCTCGTATATGAGGATTAAAGATCCACTGATAATTGCATATTATAAGTTTCATCTTATTTAGAAGAAATTTACTAAGGAAGTAAGGACAGAGACTCTTATCTTTACATATATTGATAAGTTCTTCAGCATCAATTGGATTTTCTAAGATTTTAGGATCAATGAGAACAGGGTTGTCACGTTCATCTCTTTTTTTAGTTAGATTAACAAAATATTTGCAATTTCTATTTTGTCTAAGATCGCTACACACAGACATGGATTCTTTTGGACTTAATTTCAACTTAAGTAGCATCTCATTTAAACACATTTCATTCCTTCCCCGAATTGAAATACCACTCAATTTGTGGTTGTAACCTTTTTCTTTACGGAAATTGGAAATTCTGGTTAGTTCTTTTATGATTCTTGTATTTTGAGCGTGAGTTCTACAAGTATATATTATTTTTAGATCTTTCTCGTATGCTAAGGGTAATAGGGCACTTAATGCTATGATCGTTTTACCGCTTCCATTTGGGGCAACTAGTAGCGTATTTTTACTTTCTCTAGATGATTGTTCTACTTTTTTGATAATACTTTCTTGCTCTTGCCTAAAATTTTTGTATGGAAAGAAATCAATGTATTTCATATTGTACACTTTGGTATAGTGGCGTGTGATATTAAGATTTTTTCTATAGTTTATATTAGCAAAGAGTATAAAAGTTTAATTATTAAGAAAATTTACATAGAAATTATGAAAGAAAATAATTCGAATGATGAACAATTGCCCCTAAAAGATATTTTGAATGAAAATTTACTTCGGGATTTGATTTTATTTGTTACATTGTTTTTATTTATTCTCACTCAATCATGGAATGATCTTTTCTTACTTATCTATTCACTCATCTTATTTACACTGTCTATAACTTTCAGAATTATTAATACGAATAAATGGAGAATTTATTTAGCAAATGGAACGATATTTTATAACCCTTTGGGATCTGAAAAAAAAATTGCAGATAGATTGTTCTTTTCATCAATGTTATTGCTTATTTTATTATTTTGGATAGGTTCAGAGTCAATATCCCATCCTCAATTAATAAATGATTATAATTTTTATTTTAATATTTTATTCATATTAATTTACACTTTTGGTTTTTATTGGATTCTTATTGATATATGGAAATATGCTAAAATCGAAATTCTCATTAAGGAAGGGAGGGAAAGGCAAAATCAAACCATAAATAAAGTTCTTTCTTCTCTTGGAAGAAAAAAATCTATACATTTGTCAATAATAAACCTGATCGTCTTTTTAATATTAAACGGGGTCAATGTTTTAGTTGCATTTCTTATGAATTTCAATCTCATATCCGGTATCCATTACTATTTACCTGGTACGGGCATAGAAGGTTCTCTTCCATTAGATATATCTATTTTTAGTTTATTCATTATGATTATATCTCCTTGTCTAACAGGTCTATTTCTTCTCTTAATATACCGTAAGATCCAAGATTTTGATATTGATGTTTTTAATGAAATGATTCAATCCCTTCCTGAAAGTGAAAGAAATGAGATTTTACTTAATTTTTCACATCTTAATAAAAGATTATGACTTTAATCAACAGCAATAAAGATTTATAAAAATCCAATTTATTATTTATTAGACTAATGAGCCAATCAAAAAGATATATATTTAAAGTTGTCGTTGTTGGAGATGGTGGGATTGGAAAAAGCACCATGATACAACGCTTGATTACTGGAAAATATATTGAACAAAAAATAACTATTGGGACTGATTTGGCTAGTTGGAGTTTAGAAATAGCTAATATGTCAATTAAACTTCAAATTTGGGATTTTGCTGGTGAAAAACGCTTTCGTTTCTTTTTACCAAGCTATGCTAGAGGCGCTGATGGATGTTTGCTCTGCTATGATATTACAAGGTATACAAGTTTTCAGAATCTTCAGGAATGGTATGATATCGTTAAAAAGAACACTTCAAACCCCGGATTTGTGCTCGTTGGTGGAAAAGTCGATTTAGCTGATTCAAGAAGGACTGTTGAGTTTAAACAAGCAGAAGAATTTCAAAAATTACATGATATAGCATTTCATTTTGAAACATCAAGCAGATCCGGTTATAACACTGAAGAAATATTTGAAACTTTAGCCAAATTCATTCTAAAAAAAAGAAAGATAATATAAAAAAAGAGAATAAATTATTCCAATAAATCTTTTAAATCATCAATATTCAATTCTAAATACTTAGCCTTAATATTGTCTTTCCCAAGGAGAGTCTTGAAGTTCTTCCTTCTCTTCTTGTTAATGAAGTTCTTCATTTCACTTAAGTCGGGTTCTTTAATCGTGATCTCTATATATTTTTGTTTTAATGCGTGATCTATGACTTTTTTACCAACATCTGTTCTGATGATTAAGAATGCTTCATCACTTCCTTTAGGTGCCCCCCATGGACTATATGAGATATCTGAGAATTCTCCAGAAAAGTCGGTACAATATTTGCATCCACTCATTCCTCCAGAAGAGCAAGCAAAAGCGATTTTTAAAGATGTTCGTTCAGCTCCAGTATTAAAATCTGAAGCCAAAATTTTACCTAAACCTTGGAAATGACAAGGATTGCCTAAGATGCCTATTTCTCTCTTTTTATCTTTATATGCCACTCCAATACCTGTTATCAACGGTCCAGCATTATCCATTGTTTTTTTTGGAATATATTTTTTTGCATCCTTTGCATTATCTACTACGACAGGGAATGCCACTGGAGGTTTTGTGCTTTTTGGTTCACTTAATACGAAATGCTTTACAACCCCAGACTCAAAAGCAGAAAGCACGAGATTATATAAAATACTATCCTTTGTTTTTGATTTTACTTGTATGATATCCTTATAAACTCCAATAGCTAAATCAATTCGCTTTTGACCAAAGAGTTTTTGCTCAATTTCAGACACTGGAAGAAAACTTCTTGGACAAGCATTATAACATAATCCTACAGTCTCAGTACATTCATCAACAACGTAAGCTTCCCCTGTCTTCTCGTTGAAATCCATGTGAGGACAAAATGCATTACAACTTCCACAGTGAATGCATAAATCAGCATATATTACTTCATTTTCAAGATCTTGACTGGATTTTTCTATTTTCATGCGATTTGTTCACTTTCTCTTAAAATACATTTTTAAAAGGGTAAAAATAATTAATAGATAAAATATATTATGAAATATAAAGGTGTAGATCTTTAGTGTGAAATTTCACTCTACCTTTAAAAACATTTAAACCACTTCTATTCCATAATCTTGATAATGAATGGTGACAAAATTTTGTTTTATTTTACATTTTCTAGTCCTTTTGGTAGTTTAACAATTGTATGGAGAGATATGAATCCCCAAATAAAATTACATAGGATATTTCTCAGTGATTCTGGAGCAAATTCTGAAGAGAAAGCATTTAGAGAATTTAATAATTTTCTACAAAAAGGGGAACCAACATTAATAGCATCAATAATAGAAAAAATCCAACGGTTTTTAACGGGAAAGGACGAAAGTTTTGATTTAGAATTACTTGATTTAAATAATTGTTATGAAATTCAGAAAAAAGTACTTTTAGCAGAATTTCAGATTCCAAGAGGATGGATCAGCACATATAAACGTATCGCAATAAAAATTGGGGTTTTAAATGGTGCTAGAGTAGTTGGGAATGCTTTAGCAAGGAATCCCTTCCCAATCGTTATTCCATGTCATAGAGCAATAAAAACAAATGGTCAACTAGGAGGATTTCAAGGAGGAACTAAAATGAAACGAGCTTTATTAGAATTTGAAGGAATTAGGTTATCGGAAAATGGAAAAGTGACAACTAATAACGTATATTATTGAGATTTATCAATATAAAATTTATGATGAGATATTAGAAAAAAAAGCATGAAAAGGGAAATGGTAAATCTAATTATATTTTTTTAGATAAGAGTATTCAAATATAGGATTCATTCCAAGTTTTTTATATAAATTGAAGGCATTTTCATTATCTTCTTCGACTTGCAACCAAACAATTTTTGCTCCTTTCTTATAGGTCCATTCTTGTAATAATCGATAAAGCATTGTGCTAGCTATCCATTTTCTTCGAAAATTTGGGTGAACTAATACATCCGCAATATATAAGTATTTTTTTCGCACTAACACACCCATCATTGATGCAATAACTAATCCATTATATCTAACTATTTCAAATAGTTTATCAGGAACTAAAATTCTATTAGTTAGGATTGAAACAATTTCTTGTTCATCCTTAGTCCAATGGGTAAATTTAGTTATAAATTTAGAAAAATCTTTTTCTCTCTTTTCACAGAAATTATATTCGTAATTACTTTCTATAGCCGGAAAGGTTAAGTCTTGAACAGATGCAATCATCACTTTTGTAGGAGTAATAATATGATATCCTCGGGAGATCAATGAGGATTTTAGGTTCTTAGGCTCATGATAATCATGTATCATGAATGATGGATTTAAATTCATTTTTTCATAGATTCTCTCCACTTCATCTATATCATCATCTAGATTATTACCCGTGTAATTTAGGGGAATAACTGCGTCTGCCCTATCAGTTATGCCTTCATTGAAGCGTAAAATCCATCCATTTAAAAAGTAATAACCTTTTGCTGGCCAAGAATTTATAAAAATTTCTTGGATAGTTTTAACTTGCTCTATAGAATTCATTTGAATCAATATACAGAATTACAAATGAAATTTTAAGCTTGTGAATCTATTCTTCGCATTCATTCTTGGATGAATCATCCGGTAGAAAACGGGAACAAGTATCATCTAATTTTTTAAGTATGTGCTCTCTGTCTTTCCAAACTAACCAAGCACTTCCAGATTTTTCAAAATGAAACCCATCATATTCATCTTTGAATTTGACCAATACTTTTTTAATAAAACTCCAAGATAATCCTGTTTTATCAACCACTTCAGCTATTGTAATAGGATGATTAATTTCAAGAACATCGTTAAGGAAATAGAGAATCTTGTCTATTCCTGTTCTTGGAGCAGACTCATTTTCTGGCATTATTAAGCAAATTTAATGATATAAATGGATAAGGTTCTGTTTTAAAATTAATTTATCTAATTTAATTATTTAAATTTAGTAATTCAAATGGAAATTTATAAATTTTAATTTACTTTTTCAATTGAATAAAAGCTCCCGTTGCCATCAACTTAGTTGGTTTAATATAATTAAGTCCTGATTCTTTCGAAAAAGATTCTAACATTAATGTCCATTTTTCATAATTTCTTTTCCCAGCACTGAATGGTCCAGGCATATCCATCCCAGCAAGCATTGCATCATCTATAATTTTATAATTAGATACGATTCCTTCCTCTAGAAGTCGACATCCTTCATTCAATTGAATTGCATAATACATTTCGAAATTTATTAAGTCAGCTTTTTCTTTTGATTTTCTAATTATTTTATCTCCTTCCCATTCATATAATCCACTTCCAGTTTTTTTACCTAATTTTCCTTCCTCTACTAATTTTTGGAGTGTTTTGCAGGGAGAAAATTCTGGAGACAGTGTTTTTGCAAAGTAAATTTGAGCATTTCTTATTATATCTAAACCTAGAAAATCCCACTTCGCAAAAGGACCTAAACTCGGTGGATCAATAACATCATTATCTAACATCTCATAAGAAATAGCATTTTCTGTTGCATAATCGAGCATCCAATTCAAATAAAGGCTTGAAGCTATCGTAAGACGATTTACTATAAATCCTGGGCTTTCTTTATTAATTTTAGCGATAAAACGTTTCCCTTTTAATGATGGAAATTTCATACTGACCTCGTAACTTGTATCAAATGTTTTTTGACTCGTTTTAGAGCCTTTAATTAATTCTATTAAACGTAACACTACAATAGGGACGAAAAAATGCATACCAATTACTTTATCTTCTCGTCCAGAACTCGAAGCAATGTCTGTAATACTCATGGTGGAAGTATTAGTAGCAAAAATAGTATGTGCAGGGGCGATATTACCTATTTTGTGAAATAAGTTTTGTTTTAATTCCATTATCTCAGGAATGGCTTCAACGATAAAATCAACATTTTGGGTTGCTCTTTTTAAATTAGGTTCTTTTATTAAGTGGGTCATAAGAATATCGGTTTTTTGTCTTTCGTTCAGCAACCCTTTACTTTCAAGGCGTCTCAATCCATTTTGTATGTAGTTTGATGCATCTTCAATCACTTCTTGCTCAATATCATTTAATACAACGTTTTCAAAGCCCGCCATCAAAGCTACTTGGGCAATTTCTCTCCCCATTGTGCCCGCGCCAATTACTGTAAACGTTTTGATATTCTTAATATCTGGCATGGATATCAATTTTATAGGTTAATTAAATTTTTTTGTTCCATTAAAGCAATTTAAACTAGCTATCTCGCAATTAAAAAAGTGATATAATATACCACGATAAAAGCATGGTACCAATTCCTAAAAAGATGGAAATTGGCAACCCAGGTAAAATTTTATTACGTTTTAATTGATTTAAGGTTATTCCCGTACCGATTAATATAGCTAAAGTTGTAAAGATCATGATAAACACGTTTCCAGTTTGAATTAGTGCACTTGTAGTTAGCATGCTATAAAACGCTAAATCGCCAATACCAATTTCAACTGAAGATGTATCATAGATTGCGTCTCCTTTTTTGATGGATTCTTCAACATTTTCGCTGGATAAATCATACTTATCGTTTTTTGATGCAATATCAATCATCTCTTTGATGGGACCTCTCTTATTGAGTACAGCATATATATCCCATAGAGAAATCCCAATTAAAATAGCAAGAGTCGTCCAAAGTGGCATCATTAATCCCATTGAGGCACTTATTAGTAAACTAATATATAATACGATAAGATTCTTTGTATTGATCGATTTGGATGTGAAGTATTTATAAAGTAACAAAATTGTAAATAGCGCTACTAAGATTGGGCTTATAATATCTGCAAGGATATTGTATAGATTGAATAAAGATGGTGTATCAGGTAATAAAATCAGCAATATGATAACTGAAGCAAAAAACCAAGATAAAGTAAAAGCTAGCAAACCAAAGGAGAATCCAAAAATATATTTTAATACGTCAATGCCTTTCTTTCTTATCAAGAAAACTATTAGAAACGCAGCAGCGATAGCAGTGAAAGTGAAAATGATTCCATTCAGGATACCTCCTAGAGCTCCTAACTCTCTTTCTGAAAAATATCCTCCCTCAACTGGAACCCCCAACACTAAATATGACATGTAGGCTAGTATACCAGCTAGGATTATTACGATTAGAATCGGAATTGGAAATAATTTAAAAGAAACTCGATATGTAGGTAAAAAATGAGGAATTGTATCTTTTTTCACAATTTCCTTAGAATCTTGAATTTGCTCTATGTTAACTCGGTTACCATTTTCAAATTTCTCCGTATCTTCTGACATTATGAGATGACAAAATTTCCATGAAATAAATATTTATTTATATCTCTATGGCGAATTAAGAAAGGATATTAAATGTAGTATAAAAAAATAAAAGATAAACCATTAAAAGGTGACATTTGGAAGATGTTTTACAAATTCCTTAACTAATTCTACTCTCTCTCTTCTTTCTTTACGATAATAACGTAATGGGTAAAGTTCATCAATCGTAAACTTGTATAATTTTATCCATGATTCTGCTACCTTACTAATCTTGTACTCTTGCGCTACTTTTTTGGCATTTTTTCCAAATTCAATGCGAAGATCATCATCTTTCAGTAATTTCACAGCAGATTCTTGAAATTGATCTAAATCATTAGCAAGATATCCTGTTTCCCCATGTCTTATAACATTACTTATTCCACATGCATTCGCTCCTATAGTAGGCGTTCCTTGAGCCATTGCCTCAATTAATACCAACCCTTCTGCTTCGACCCAAGACCACAAAGCTGATAGATCTGCTGTTTTATATAATCTTAATAAATCAACAAAAGGAACCCGTCCCGCATAAGACGCTATGTCTCTATATGCTTTCCTCTTAAGTATTCGTTTAACATGATCTGAAGAAGCGCCTCCACTTCCCACCATTAAAAGATAAGCATCTGGAACTTCTTTTTGTATTTTTTTAAATGTCTTTAGAATACTAATAGGATGTTTTTCTGTTGATAAACGTGAAGCATATAACAATACTTTTTTATCCTCAATGTTATATTTCTCTCGAATACCATTTTCTTTCAAATCCGTGTACATTGCGTCGGGTATCCCATTAGATAAGCATACTATCGGTTCCATAAAACGCCAACCACGCAATTGGTCTTTCTTAGATTTGGTAGGAACGTGAACAAAATCATATTTATTCAATAAATGACGTTCATATCTCCAGAGTAAGTCAGATTTAGTAAGTAGATTTCCAATAATTCTAACGTTTTGTGCGGTATAATACGTTAGAGGAGCGTTATGAGTAGCAATCATGGGAATTCCCAAATATTTTGCCCAATTAATAGCAATTGGGCCAATCGTCGCATGAGTATGCATATGAGTGATATCTAAATAATCATGGGGACAGAAAAACATTTTTTGGAGTGGAACTGAAGCAACGACTCCTGTCTCCTTCCCAATATACGCACCCCCAAGATCATGATAATGTAATGTTTTAGGAATAGCGTGACCATTGGATATTTTAGGAGCAAAAACATGGACATTATGTCCTGTTCTTGCTATTGCTTCTGATAAATTTTTGACTGCATGAGCCGTTCCGTTAGTTTGGCTATACATGCTTGAGAAAAAGCCAATATCTAGTATTTGTTTTACCATAAAAATCACTTGAATTTAGATAAAATTACTAAAACTAAAAAACTAAATTTAAGAGTATTAATGTTATTACTATACTTTAATTAAATCTTCTTTTATATTTATAACGATGTATTTATTAAATTTTTTGAAAAAAATTATTAAATGAAATAAAAAATCTAATTTATAGCTATATTACAATTTTTCATCAATTTAATTATGACGAGATATCACATGAGACGGAAGGAAAAAGAAATTACAGACTCAAATCTCTTAAACACAATTCTTATTGAAGGTCGATATGTTACAATATCAATGTGCAGAGATTCTGAACCATATATAGTTTCTCTTAGTTATGGTTATGACCAAGATAATAGTTGTTTATACTTTCATTGTGCAAATGAAGGTTTAAAAATTGAGTTTATCAAAGCAAATCCATTAGTGTGTGCTACTATTATCAAAGATTGTGGTTATAAGATGAATGATTGTGATCATGCATATCAATCAATTATCATAAGGGGAAAATTGATTATTATAGAGAGCATTGAAGAAAAAAAATATGGATTTAATGTATTAATAAGTCATTTAGAAGAAAATCCTCAAAAGATTAAAAAAAACCATTTAAATAATGGAAAAGCTTATGTAAATACTTGTATATTAAGATTGGATATAGAAGAAATCTCTGGAAAAGTAAATATTTAGTTTTGCATTTTCATAAAACTTTTTTTGCTTGATATATTCTATAAGATATGGATCTCGAAGAAGAAAAAAAAATAATAAGTGAAATAATTAAACACAGACGTATCCCTTATTCTATTGAATTATTAGATATCGATGGAGACAAGATAACAGTCAGAAATAATTTTGGCTCTACAATAACTTATTTCAAAAAAGGTGAGGATTATATCCTCGATAATCAATAAATGATTTTTAGAGATATAATTCAAAAAACTTGTTAAGTTCAAGTATTTAATAATTTGCATGTCATTTTTTATTTATTATTACCATAAGGCACTAAAATCTGATGAACTTTAAACCATAAAATTAAAAGATTGAAGTATCTTACTTAAAGATAAAGAACAATATATTTATTTTCATTCTTGGTGCTATTTTTGAGACAGAGAAAATTCAAATCAGATGATTCTGAGGATTTATTTACTGAACATTTTAGAGCGGTTATTGATAGCAATACTTCACTTACCATGTATAATGAGAAAAAACGTTCTGTTTGCGTGATAAGAAAAAACTTGGCTAAAGACTATGAGGTAGAAGTTGATGCTTCAGAAGCACCAATAATGAATAAATTATTGAGAGATCCAGAACCTTATGAGAGTTCAATAGCAGATGTTAAAATACTTGAACAAGAAATATTTCCATTGAATGATGCATTTAAGAATGTATTTGGAATTGATGAAGAATTAAAACTTAATTCGATAAAATTAGCTATTGGTGGTAGTTTTAATGATTACGTTACAATTCAAGAAAGTGATTTAGAGAAATTTGATGTTAAACCAACCCTTAGTGGGTTATGCGAATTTATAGATCAAAATAATGAAAGTATTCTCGGATTTCTGGATTGTGAATATGTGAGTGAAGAGGGAAATGTAATTTATCTGAGTTGTGATAAAAAAGGAATTACTGATAACATTTATTCTTTGAGCATAAAAATCTTGGCATCCATGCACCAAAGAGGATTTTTTCTTCAGCAAGAACATAAATATTACGGACTTCAGCTATTTATCACTTTAGAAATGAAAAAAGCTAATGATGATAAATTATTCGAATTCTTAAAAGAGCTTAATGTTGACTGGGAAATGATCTTTTTCAGAAGACGGTTAGCAATTCATGACTGGACTGAAATAGAATGTGATAAAGATTCTGATAATCTTAAAAAATATTTAAGAGCTAAATTCGAAACCCTAAATTATTTTGATATTAACAATATTATAAGAGTGATTGTAAAAAACCAATTACCTTTCAATGTTGCTGATAAAATGGCCTCCCTCTTATATAAAATGAAAATTGAAAGAAGCAATCAATTATCAGAAAAGAATTATGATCAATTTTCCAACGATGAGGGATATTTCGATTCTCAAAGAAGATATCTACATTCTGGTTCAGGAGAGAGAGCTCAAACTGTAAATGGTTATACTCTTACCCTAAAAAAAGCAGAAATAGCTGCCGCTGCCAATATCGCATGTGCTTACTTAGGCATTCAAAAAGAAATAGAATTTGATAAAGATATCCCAAACTCTGAAATTTTGAAGTATCAAGATGAATTGACTAATTTCTAAGAATAAAATAAAAAAAGGGAAAATAAAGAAGGCTTTTTACTTAAATTTGTAAGATAGTTTTAATAACTCGTGATTTACTTCACCAACAGTTATACTTCCCCCGGTTCTAACGTTTGTCATAGTATATTTTGCTGGAGCAAATAAACCAGGATCAATTTTATAGAAATCATAATCGGCTGCTTTAAATGTTTCTAAGAAAGGTTTTCCATAGCTGGGTGAAGTATTTGCAGGTGCTTTTTTCAACAGTTCAAATAACTCAGTTTCTTTTTCCTTATCTGCATCAATTGTATAATAAGTTAACCCCGCTGCACTTATTGAATCATTGGTTCTTCCCATCGCACCCAAATCATCCTTTGCTATAGGGGCTATTGTCGTTGTACCAAACCCATCTTTTAGCACTTCGAGGGGGAAATTAATTTCATGTAGTTTGTGAATTCCTGTTTCTACTATTCTAGCAGCAACTTGGATAGATCCGGTTAAACAAGCTGTAGGGGCACATAATGCATATGTATCACTTGGATTTACTCCACTTTTTGATGCTACAATTTCCATTACTTCTGAATTTGGTAATTTATCAGTTTCAAACACGATTATTGCACAATCTGAATCATCAGTATAATCTATTTCTTCGAAAAGTTTCTCAGTTTTACTTTTAGCTCTAGCAGGACCCGAACCTAAAGATTGAAAAATTACCTTTTTCTTCATTTTCCCGTCTTTTTCAACTTCTTTTTTCAATTTGACACTCCAACCAGCCAATTGGGATGCCATACAAGAAATAACAGGTTCAGAGGTATATACATTAACACTTGGAATGTAATGGCCGTCTAAATCATAAGACGAAAATTCAACATTTCCTAATCCCCCCATACAAATTTCTCCAACTAATTTTCCTCCCGTCCAAGACGCATTGGTCATATCTAAAACCGTTGAGCCATTTTCAAGTGTGTGTATGTCGACTTTATATAATTCTTTATTTTCAATAATCATTTTCACGAGTTTTAGTGTGAGATTATTAATTTTGATATGATGCATTTCGATCACTTTTCTCCATTTTTTAAATGAGTATTTATTATTTTTTACGTATTTTAATATATTAAATTAAGTTTATATTAAAATTTTATAATAATGAATGAAGTTCTTGATTCTTTACAATTTTTACTAGAATCTTTACGATTAGCTAAAAAATTCCTATTTGATACAATTGAGATCTCTGATTTAAATTTGATTATATATACGCATCTTGATGCCGATGGATTGGCCTCAGGAGCAATATTAGGTAAATGTTTTTTCAGAGAAAAAATTCCATTCCAAATAAGAGTATTAAAACAATTAGAAAAAGAAGAAATCATTAAATTAACAAAAGATGCAATTGATGGTGCTAAGTTTGTAATTTTTTCTGATTTTGGGAGTGGACAATACTTAGAATTAATTAACCAACTCAAGTTTAATGAAACTCAAATTCCTTTTCTTATTATAGATCATCATCTCCCACAGGGAATATCAAATAAAGAAGATCCTAATATAATAAAAATTTATGAAAGTGGTATCCCTTGGCATATAAATCCTTATTTTTATGGTATAGATGGAAGCACTCAAATTTCCAGTTCTGGTCTATGTTACTTGTATTCGAAAATAATAAATGAGAAAAATATTGATCTTTCTCCCATCGCTTTAGTAGGTGCAACTGGTGACATTCAAAATAGAGGTTCTAATTATTCGTTTACGGGTATTAATTCTTACATCCTTAAAGATGCGATTGAAACCGATTTAATTGATGAGGTTGACGATCTTAGCTTTTCACCAATAAAACCAATTAATGAAGCAATTGCATATTCAAGTAATATAAATTTACCCGGATTAACAGGAAATGCAAGTACCACCTTAAAATTTCTAAAAACGATTGGTATACTAATGGAAAAACCAGATGGTAATATAAGAACGCTAAATGATTTAACTCAAAGTGAAAAGAGAGATATTTCATCAAAAATTATTGAATATGCCTTAAAATATGAAATAGACCCAGAAATTATAACTCAAAATCTAATTATTAATCGATATATATTAAAAAATGAAATTGTGGGATCTGAATTACATGAATTAAATGAATTTTCTAAATTATTGAACTCTTGTGGACGGAGTGAGAATGCTTCTTTGGGCATAGCAATAGGAATGGGTGATAGACGTATAGCCTATCAAAAAGCTCAAGATAATCTCGCTGAATATAAAAAGAAAATATCTAATGCGCTAAATTGGATCCAAAAGGATGAAAAAATCAAAGAAATGGATTATATTCAATATTTTTATGGAGAAGACGTAATTCCTGATACCATGATTGGAACCATTGCTTCAATGCTAAATTTTGATAAGAGCGGAGTTATTAATAAAGAAAAGCCTCTTTTTGGATGTTCTAAGAGAGAAACGGAGGGGGTCTATAAGATCTCAGCTAGAGCAAGTAATGAAGTAGTAGCAGAAGGAATAAATCTATCAGAAGCAATACGAAAAGCATTATTACTTTCAGATTTGGATGTATTAGGAGGAGGTCATCCTCCTGCAGCAGGAACTATAGTTCCTATTGATAAAATTGATCTTTTTCTAAAAAATTGTAATATAATTATTAAAGAACAACGAAATATTAAAAATGAGAAAAATACTAAATAGCGTAAGATTCTCCTGTTTCAGGAGCAACAGCATTGTAATTTTCTCTATTTAGATTACTAGCTAAAGAAGTAGTTGACTTTTCATCTCCATGAACACAAAACACATAACGTGAACTATTGAACTTAATTCCTTTAATATAGTTAAAGAGATGGGATCTATCAGCATGACTTGAAAAATCAAAATAATCTACCTCACACATTGCTTTTATATTAGTATCTTTTGAATACCCTCTTTCTGCAAATTCGAATATTCCCTCATCCAAAAGTTTTCTTCCAGGTGTTCCTTCTACTTGATACCCTACAAGATAAATAGCTGATGCGGGGTCTGAAACTATTTTTGACACGTAATCAATCGCAGCACCACCTTTAAGCATTCCTGAAGGTGAAATAATAATGTTTTTTCCTTTTTCTAAAATATTCATTCGACTTCTACTTTTTGCGAATTTTGCAGCCTTTATTGCTTTTTTGAGAACGTTAAAATTCTTGAATGCGTTAGGGAATTCGGAATAGGCCATACTGATTTTTCTGGCAAGTCCATCCAAATATATTGGTATTTTTAGATCATATTTTTTTAAAACTAATAAAAGTTCTTGTGATCTCGCAACCCCAAATGCAGGAATTAATACATTTCCTTCATTTTCTATTATATTAACGATTCGATCTATGATATTTCTTTCAGTTTCCTCTCTTAGAGGATGTTCTTTTAAAGCGTAAGTTGATTCTGTGATTAATGCATCAATCTCAGGTATATCTGAAGATCTCGCAGAATTTATGAGATTAGTAGTTTGCGAATTTATATCTCCAGTATAAAATATTTTTTTTCCATCCACCTCAATAAGAATCGATACGCTTCCGGGAATATGTCCAGCATCATAAAAGGTTATGTGAAAGTCATTGGAGATTTTCTGACGAATCCCAATTTTCAAGAATTTAGCATTTTGTCTTAATTTATCTAATTCTTTAAGACCAAACGGATATGGATACCTAGTAATCTTAATCATATCTTTTAAGAGAATGTCAGTGATTCTTAGTGATAGTGGATTTGTATAAAAAGGTAGGGGTGAATTTTTATATAAATAGGGGAGTGCTCCTGAATGATCTACATGACAATGAGTAAGAGCAACAGCTTTAAGATTATTTAAATCAGCATTATCAGGCAGGCGATCCTCTTCTTTGAATCTTACTCCATAATCTAGCATTATTTTTTCTTTATTATTCGATTCAATTAATAAGGCGGATCTACCAACTTCTCGGGCACCTCCAAGAAATTTAATTACGGGCATGTTTATATTTTTTAAATACTAAATTTTTTTATCTCCTTATATTAATAAATTTGTGAGAGAATAATAATTTTTTTAATGTAGAGCCTTGCATTAATTAAAATAAAAAATAAAAAGAATAATTAAAATGCAAAATATTACTTTATCTTTTTTATAACGTTAGTCAGCAATGTAATAACATTGTTTATGTTTCTACCGAAAACTTCTAAAATTTCTTCCCATGTTACAGGAGCCTCATCTTCTTTCCAACAATCATAATCTGTAGACATAGCAACTGCTGCATATGGAATACCTACCTCATTTGCCAAGATCGTTTCAGGAGCAATACTCATATTAATTACATCAGCCCCCCATAGCCTAAACATCTCTGATTCTGCCCTTGTGGAAAACCTAGGTCCTTCGATTGTAACAACTGTTCCATTTTCATGATATTTAAGATTGAGCTCTTTAGCCGTTTCAATAAAGATATGCCTTAACTCTTCAGAATATGGATAAGCCATAGCAGTATGTTTGGCATCGTGGGGTGGGAATTCATCAAAAAAACTTACTTTCCTCAATCTTGTAAAATCTATAAATTGATCAAGAATAACAAAGTCTCCACGACCGATCTCTTCTCTCAAGCTACCACACGCTGTTGTTGCCAAGATATGAGTGCATTCTTGATCTTTAAGTGCTTGTATATTAGCTCTATAGTTTACATGTGTTGGAGGTATTGTATGTTCTCTTCCGTGTCTTGCTATAAGAACAACATCCACATCATTGATTTTACCTACTTTAAGGGGAGAAGATGGTTTTCCATATGTTGTATCTACTTCAACATCTCTTCCATCTTTTAAAATATCCGGATCATCTAGTCCCGAGCCACCTATTATTCCTATTTTAACCATAATATTCACTATTAAGTGTTTTCCAATAATTTTTATTATAATATTTAAAATTACTCAATTTTTATTTATTTTATCAGAAATAAATAAATGATATGATTTTAAAATGAAAAATAACGATATAGGTGTTGATATAGGCATAATTGGAGGTACTGGTTCGGATATACATATGGACAATGCTGTAGAAGTCAAAGTCTTTACTCCTTTTGGAAACAGCTCTTCAAAAGTAACTATAGGAGATTTTAAAAATAAAAAAATAGCATTTATTTCTCGTCATGGTAAAGATCATTCAATTCCCCCACACAATATAAATTTTAGGGCAAATCTCTGGGCATTAAAAGAACTGGGAGTTAAATTTGTTATATCAACCTCAGCAGTTGGTTCATTGAAAGCAGAGCTATCAAAAGGAACATTTGTAATGGTTGATCAATATATTGATCGAACTAAGAAACGAGTTGATACCTTTTTCGAAGGAGGGCAAGTTTGTCATATAGGTCAAGCAGATCCCTATTGCGAATATATGAGAAATCTTTTTTATGAATCAGGAAAAAATTTAGGGATTAAATTTTGTAATGGAGGAACATACGTTTGTATTGAAGGACCAAGATTTTCCACAAGATCAGAATCAAATATGTTTCGACTACTTGGTGGAGACATTATAGGAATGACGACATATCCAGAGGTAGTTCTAGCTGCCGAAAAAGAAATGTGTTATTGTTGTATCGCTATGATAACTGATCTCGATGTATGGGCCGGATACTGTCCGAACTGTGGGATCGTCGTATTTAAAAATGAATGTGATAAATGTGGTTCTTTAATTGAAAAATTGAGTGTTGATGTACCAGAAGTCATGAAAACAATGGAAAAAAATACTGAGAATCTTAAGAAATTATTAGAAATGACCATCCCTAAAATAAATACAGATAGAGATTGCTCTTGTCATCATGGACTATCAAATTCGATATTATGATTTTTATTCTCTTAATTTAGGTGTTCTTGCGGCTAAAACTGCATCTAACCGTCCAATTGGTGTATTGTGGGGTGCCTTCTTTAGAATTTCTGGATTTTCCTTAGCTTCATCATAAATTTTCAATAAAATATCAACAAATCTATCTAAATTATTCTTTGTTTCTGTCTCAGTAGGCTCAATCATAAGAGCACCATTAACGATTAAGGGAAAATAGATCGTGGGAGCGTACATACCATAATCTAAGATGCGTTTAGCAATATCTTCAGTTGTAACATCATTAGGAATCCCTTTATCTGATAACACAAATTCATGTTTGCACGTTCTATCATAGGGAAGATGATATCTTTTTTTTAACTTATACCTTAAATAATTTGCATTCAGAACAGAGACTCTCCCAACTTTACTTAAACCTTTTGCACCTAAAGCCAAGATATATGAATAAGCCCTTAATATTATGCCAAAATTACCCCAAAATGCTTTAATTCTTCCAATTGAAGTAGCTTTTCTTTCACCACAAATCATACCGTCTTTATTAGATATTAAACAAGGTTCAGGAAGAAATGGGATGAGTTTTTCAATAACCCCTACAGGACCAGACCCGGGTCCACCCCCACCATGAGGTGTAGAAAAAGTTTTATGAAGATTAAGGTGAACTATATCAAAACCCATATCTCCTGGACGACAAACTCCAAGCATTGGATTTAAATTAGCTCCATCATAATAACAAAGTCCATCATTTTCATGGACAATTTTTGTTATTTCTTTTATCTTTCTATCAAATACACCTAAGGTATTAGGATTGGTCAGCATTATGCCTGCTACATCTCCTTGCTTCATGGCATGTTCAAGATGATCTAAGGGAACTTCTCCGTGCTCATTAGATTGGAGCTCAATAATAGAAAAACCGGCCATTTTCGCTGATGCAGGGTTAGTGCCGTGAGCTGAATCAGGAATGATTATCTTTTTCTTAAGGATATTTTTATTTTGAAAGTATTTTTTTATTATGAGTAATCCAACCAATTCACCGTGCGCTCCAGCAGCTGGTTGCAGTGTGAATCCTTCCATACCCGTGATTTCTGTTAACAATTTTGATAATTCTACAAGAATCCTAAGTGAACCTTGGTTTTCTTCTTGAAGCGGATGAACTTGAGAAAAGCCAGGAATTCTAGCAATCACTTCATTAATCTTTGGATTATATTTCATTGTACAAGAACCTAAAGGATACATTCCAGTATCTACGCCATAATTTCTATTACTGAGATTTATATAATGACGAACGATTTCAACCTCAGGAACATTTGGAATAGGTAATTCTTTTCGAATCAATGAAGCTGGGATTATTTCCGAAAGGTCCTTGGTAATTACATCCATTTTAGTGATACAGTTTTCATTATAATGATTGGTGTTCTTTTCAAATATTATTTTCGTATCCATTATGAATCCCCCATTATATTTTCTTTAAATTTACTTGCTATTTCTAAAAATTTGTCTAATGAGTCTTTTGAATTTGTTTCAGTAACGCATACTAAAAGTACATTTTTCATATTGGGGTAATAATTGGAAATACGCAAAGGAGGAAGTAGATCATTAATTTTGCACTCTTTGATTAATTTATCAATATCAGGACATTTTAATAAGAATTCATTGTATGTAGGTTTCGTGTTTAGTATTTTATATCCTGGAATAAGTGCTAATTTTTCCTTCAAATAATGGGTTTTTTGAATATTTTGGGTAGCAATTTCCCGGAGTCCATAGGAGCCTAAAGATAATAAATATATTAGAGCTGATAAAGCACATAATGCTTCGTTTGTACAAATATTTGAACTTGCTTTTTCTCTGCGAATGTGTTGTTCTCGCGCTTGTAATGTCAGAATAAAGCCTTCTCGCTCCCCATTTAACTCTTTAGTTTTCCCGACTAACCTTCCAGGTATTTTTCTTAAAAATTTCTGTTTTGTAGTAAAGATACCTAGTCCAGGTCCACCAAAAGAAGGGTTGATGCCAAAAGATTGACCTTCTGCAACGAAAATATCTACATCGATTAAACCAGGTGGTTTTAAAACACCTAAACAAGTAGGATCAGTCATAAGTTGGACAATTATGCAATTAGGAGCTGAATTTTTGATGTTTTTTGAGATTTCTGCTACATCTTCTATATCACCGAAGAAATTTGGGCTTTGAATCATAACAGAAGCAATTTCTTCACTCAAATTATTCATAAGATCATCTTGAGACACAATTCGTAACTCAATATTTTGTCCCCAACAATAGGTTTTCACAACTTCTATATATTCAGGATGTACCCCTTCCATAATTATGACGATATTTTTATTAGTTAATATTGTTGACATAATTGCGGCTTCTGCTAATGCAGTAGATCCGTCATACATACTAGCGTTAGAAACATCCATTTCCGTTAAACGTGAAATTATTGATTGATATTCATAAATAGCTTGTAGAAAACCTTGACTTGCTTCAGCTTGATAAGGTGTATAAGCAGTATAAAATTCTGAACGACTAATTACAAAATCGACTAAAGAGGGAATATAATGATAATAAATTCCAGCACCTAAAAAGCTACTTTGATACATTTTATTTTCCCTCGAGATTTTTTTCAATTTATCTAATAAATCGGGTTCTGATAATCCAGGAGGAATATTTAATTGATTCTCGAGTAGATCTTTTGGAATATCATCGAAAAGGTCATCTAATTCTTTAAGTCCTAATTCTTTTAGCATCTCATTAATTGTTTTGTCATCATGAGGAATAAAATCCATATTATTCACCTAATCCATTAAATTAAAAACAAATTTTTTTAAAATGAGAAAAAATATTTTAATGCTCTTCAGATTCTATTACTTTTTCATATTCTTTAACAGAAAGAAGAGTCTCTAATTCATCTGAATGATTAATTTTAATTTTTAATATCCAACCATCACCAAAGGGAGAAGAATTAACGATTTCAGGAGATTCTTCAAGTTTTTTATTAACTTCGATAATTTCTCCTGAAACTGGTATAAGCAGATCTCCAACTGCTTTGACTGATTCTATTTCAGCCACATGACTGCCCTTTTCAAAAACTAAGCCAATATTAGGTAATTCTATAAATACAATATCACCTAACTGGTGTTGCGCATAACTAGTTATTCCAACAGTCCCAATATCACCATCAATTCTCACCCATTCGTGAGAAGCAGTATATTTTACATCTTCCGGTAAATTATAATCCATATTTTTCACTTTTTTTATGATCTCATACATTTCTAAAAAAGGGGATAGAAGTTACTAATCCCTTCACCATTTTATCTCGGATCTTAATTTGAATTTCTGTATCAATATCTTTAAATTCTGTATTTATCAATCCTAGACCAATTGTTTTTTGTAAGGTTGGTGAAAAACCTCCAGAAGTAACATATCCAATTTCTTTTCCGTCTTTATAAATTTTATAATCTTGCCTTATTATACCACGATCTATTAATGATAATCCAACAATAATCCTATCAGTTCCTTTAGATTTCTGTTGTAATAAAATATCTTTACCAATATATTCAATTCCTTCCTTTGGTTTTACGAGCCAAAATAATCCCGCCTCTATTGGTGTAATTTTATCATTTATTTCATGACCATAAAGAGAGTAACAAGCTTCAAGTCTTAAAGAATCTCTTGCACCTAATCCCGCAGGTATAGCCCCCAATTTCATTAAAGAATTCCAAACTGTTAAAGCGTGTTCATTATCCATTGATAATTCAAATCCTTTCTCACCCGTATAACCTGTGCGGGCAATAAAGATTGGTAGATTATTAAGGTTACAATGTCTAAAATAAAATCGATTAATTGTAGATAAATCAGTATCAATGATTGTTTGCAGAAGTTCATCTACTTTTGGACCTTGAAATGCAATGCGAGCTCTTTGATTTGACAGATCAGTGATTTTAACATCCCAGTCTCTAATGTGAGCATTTAGCCATTTAAAATCCTTCTCGACATTACTTGCATTAACAATCATTCTAAATCTTCGGGGAGTCTCTTCATAATAAACCAAATCGTCTACTACTGTTCCATTTTCGTAACACATACAAGAGTATTGCCCCTTTGAAGGTTCCAATAGGTTTAAATCATTTATCATTACATATTGGAGGAATGGGAAGATATCTTCCCCTTCAAGGAGAAATTCTCCCATATGTGAGATATCAAAAATGCCAACATTACTTCTCACTGCGTTGTGTTCTTTAATAATACTTTCATATTGTACAGGCATGACAAAGCCAGCAAAGTTTACCATTTTTGCTCCTAAGTTAATATGAGCATCGTAAAGAGGAGTTTTTTTCGATTCGGTAATTATTTCCACACCATTTATACTAATCATATAATATTGAGAGTATAAAGTTCTTAGAATTATTTAAATTTTCAGTCTTATATTTAAATAAGAACATTCGGGAAAAAAATGGGTATTAAAAGATAAATACTTTATTTTTGCTAATTATTCTTCTACAGGAATCTCAACAAGGCTCAAAACATCATATTGTTTTAATTTTTGTTTTCCATGTAAACTCCCAGTTAATTCTATTACAAACACTACTCCTTCAACAATTCCTCCCGCTTTTTCTATTAAATTACAAGCAGCTTTTGCTGTGCCACCCGTTGCTAACAAATCATCAAATAATAAAACCTTTTCTCCTTTATCAATAGCATCAACATGCATCTCTATTTTATCTTTTCCATATTCTAGATCATATTCTTCGGTGATCACTTTTGCAGGTAATTTACCGGGCTTTCTGATCAAAATAAAACCAGCACCAAGATGATATGCTATAACACCCCCCCAAATATAACCTCTAGCTTCAATTGCAGCAACTTTAGTAATTCCTCTATTTTTGAAATGCTCAATTATTATATCATTAGACTCTTTAAAAGCAGCAGGATCTTTAGCTAATGTTGTAATATCTTTAAATTGAATTCCTTCAATAGGGAAATTTGGAACGTTGCGTATGTATTTTAATAAATCCATCTTCGTTCATCAAATATATCTTTTAGATATAATATATTTTAAATTTGGTAATTAAAAATATTATTTAATTGAATCGTCATAATTTATAAATATAAAAAACTCAAAGCAAGTTAAAATTAAATAAAATTAAATAAATATCAATTTATACACATTATATCAGACGATTAATTACTATTAATTAATAGAGATTTACTTTATCTTAATCATAGCATAAATTTATTTTAATAATCGTAAAAAATGTTCAGAATCATCATAGAAGGGTGAAAAGGGTGAAAATACTATTATTTGGTCCTGAAAATGCTGGAAAAACCAGCTTAATGAGAACAACTTGCTTGGGATATAATTTTATGAAAGTTTTAAATCTTAAACCTACGAAAAGTATATCTAGAGAGAATTTTATCTTTAGAGGTATAATGGAAATTAATTTGTGGGATGCTGGTGGACAAACTCATTACATGGAGAAATATTTTTCCGAATCACATCGAGAATTAGTATTTTCAGAGGTAACAACCGCAGTTTTTATGGTTGATTCGACTGTTATTGAAGATCGTATTAAAGAGATTTTTGATAAATTCTTAAATTATATTTTTGAATTTAGTCCACATATCAATCTAGTTTATGTCTTGTTAAATAAAATTGATCTCCAAGAATCTGAAGAAGATAAAGTCTATGAATTACTGACTAAGGGATTAACTGATGAATTAAAAAATAAATTAGCGGTTACTCCCGTATCAGTTAAGGAAGGTAGCGCACAACATCGACTAATTGAAATCCTTGATTTTGAAATTCAACAAAATACCCTATCATTACAACGTCTTGGAAAAATCCGACATCACTTGGATGAATTAAAAGTAAACACGTTATCTGAATATCTTCTATTCAATCAACCAGATGGTTTATTAATTGCGTCAACCTTGGGGAAGTTTGAGAGCAAACCTTTGCAATTTATGAAGTTTGAAATTGGGACATTAGATTCTAATATCTATCAAATTTTCTCAAAAATAATGGAATTAATAAATTCTGATATCTCACCATTAGAATTATCAACTGTTATTTATGAAAGTGAAGAAAGATATATTTTAATTAAAGAAGTGAGTAATAGTACGGTTTTAATGGCAGTTACCAAGAGTAAGAATGAGGAAGCATTTGTTACTATAATGAAAACTCTTAGCGGGGAAAATTTCAACAACTTAAAACAATATTTAAGCAATGTGAATTTTTAATTCAATCCTTTTTTTAATAAATTAAATATAAAAGATAAAAAAATTAAACAGAAGAATAAAGATTTATTCCTCTTTATCATGCAAACGAATCTTCTTAAGCATGTGTTGTTTTGCATGATGAGGTCTTCTAATAACAGTATCATTAGATTTCTCAATTTCCCTTGCTTGGTCACACAGTAATGCAGCAGTCCTCATCATTTCGTGAGCTGCTGCTAATAAGGGCATATATTCCGCTCTTTCTTTTAATACAAAGCAAGCTTTAGCTGTAACTTTTGATACAGAAGCAGCAAGCTCAAATGCTGCAATTGCTTTTGCTTCTGCATAGGGGTTTGAGAAACTAGCCTCTTTCGTTGCGATAGTGGCATCAATGGTAATTTGTGGTAAAGAAGGTGTTCTTCCTTCCAACATATCCATTATTACTTTATTCAATTCCTTAGCAATTACTTGTAGCGCTCCCGTAATAGCTAATACCTTCAAGAGATCAGCATTGAAACAACTCATTTCAACAGGATCCAAGAATGGTCTTCTTGCACCGATCATGCTATCGCAATTGACTAATATGTATCCCATATTCTTTTCTTTTATTTCATCAATCGCTTTCTTTGCAGGTGCGTCTGAAATTATTATGGTTGGGATCCCAGCAGAATGAGCCATTTCTCTTGCTTTCAATGGACCCTTAAGAGCTGCGTTGGGACTTGACATAAGTATTAATTCTGGTTTAAATTCCAAGAGTGTTTTCATTGTCTCTTCACATTCTTCAGTAGGATTCATTTTTGCGCCGGAGGTTACTTCTCGCACTTTTAATCTTGTAGATTCAGCTCGTTCATCCATTAAGAATGCAAGTAAAAGTGAACTTCCGATAGTCCCATTCTTGAGTATACCAACACTTAAAATTTTTTCTGACATTTTTTTCAACTTTAGAGTTTGCTAATTTTACTAGATAATATTATTTTTCATACTTTAAAAAAAAAACCACCTATTTGTTTGTGCATTTAACCTTTTGATTTTTTAAATATGAGTAAGTAAACAAAATACAGAAAACTCTCAGAAATATCAAGAGATTAAAACTAATATTGGAATATCTAAATGATATTTTGATATAAAAATTAGCTCTGTTAAGCAAGTATAATAGCTAATTATCGTTCTAAAATGTTCATTATTTTTATGTTCCACCAACGAATAAAACAAGCTAAACTCACAGACATCTATGATTCAAGGCTTAATTCTATAGGAGTGAATCCATATTTTTTCCGTAGATACCTAAGAAAATGGCGTAAAAAAAACCAACTTGACAAAAATTAATAAAATAAGAATTTATTATTATAATTCGGTCATTCTCATGGTTATATCATATAATTTGTTAGCATATTCTTCGTTATAGGAATCTTCCGAGGATTGTTGCTCTTGTTTGTTGATGAAGTATTTCCCTGTTATTCCTTCTACTTCTGGTGAAGATGCTAAATATATGGATGTTTCAGCTGCTTTTTCAGGACTTTTAAAAAAGCGTCTTACAATGCCTTTTTTTGGTTTATTTCTATCCATTCCCAAATTGGTATTTACAACTCCAGGATGAATCAAGTTTAGGGTAACTCCCGACCCTTCTAATCTTCTGCTGAGTTCATATGAAGTTAATATTAAAGCTAATTTTGAATCTCCATATAACCCCATAAAACGGTGTTTTTTATTCTCGCCTTGTAGATCTTCAAAATCAATGGTTCCATATTTATGTGCTGCTGAAGCAATATTGATAATTCTGCTTGGAGCACTTTTTTTCAATAAGTCAAGCAATAAGTTTGTCAATAAAAATGGCGCTAGATGATTTACCGCAAAATTCATCTCAAATCCATCAACCGACAATTCTCTTTTTGAGAGCATGACTCCAGCATTATTTATTAACACGTGCAAACTTTGGTATTTAGTCTTGAAATCAGCTGCAAATTCTCGAATGGAATTTAAGGATGATAAATCACACAAGAGTAAATCAACGTGTTTGTTCCCAGTTTTCTCGATGATCTCTTTTTGTGCCGATTCTCCTCGTTCCTTATTTCTACAGACCATTATTACATGTGCATTCAACTTTGCTAACCCTATTGCCGTAGCATACCCAATACCCGAATTTGCCCCCGTGATAAGGCAGATCTTTCCTTCCATATTCATATCGTATTCGAATCAATTAAAATATTAATAATAAAACTAGTTTTAAGGTTTAATTTTGATTAAGATAAATATTATTTCTACTTTTTGATAATAAAATATTCATAAATTGAGTGAAACAAAACATTTACATTTTTGTAATAAAAAGATAATTTTAAAAAAGATTTGAGATAAATTAAAATAGTTGGGAAAAATCAAAATAAATCTTAGAATTTCCCAAGAGAGTGGTGAAAACTTGAAAGCATTAAATATAAAATTTGAAAAATTAGCACAAATGATGCAAAAAACATCATTAGATATAAATTATAAACCTAAAATTCATGAAGTTTTAGATTTAGATGAAATACCTGAGGTTAATTTAATCAATGAAAATTGGGTTAAAATTAAAGTCAAATTGGGGGGAATTTGTGGGACAGATTTACATACTTTAGCTTTAGATTTTTCCAAAGCGTTAACAGTTTTTTCTTCAACTCCAGCAATTCTTGGACATGAGATTTCAGGAGTTATTACGGAAATTGGAAGTAACGTTGATAATTTTTCAGTAGGCGACAAAGTAGTTGTTGAACCTATTCTTGGATGCGAAGTGAGAGAAGTTGAAAAGTGTGCTTCATGTAAAGATGGAAATAATAATTTATGTTCAAATTTCGACAAAGGAAGTATCCCTCCAGGTATGACCACGGGAATATGTAAGGATGTTGGAGGGGGTTGGGGAGAATTCCTTGTTACTCACAAAACCCAGATATATAAAATACCTGATTCCGTCTCATTTGAAGAAGCGGTGATAGTGGAACCATTAGCTACAGCAATCCATGGTGTAGCTAAAATATTATCCGAAGATGTTGATAATTGTGCAGTTATTGGATGCGGTACTATTGGTTTATCCACAATTATCGCTTTAAAAGCATTTAGTAATTGCAACGTTATAGCAGTAGCAAAATATCCTTTTCAATTAGAACTCGCTAAAAAATTTGGTGCTGACGACTCGTTTCTCGTGAAAAAAGATATGCATATTAAAAAAATTGGGAAAAAAATTGGTGCTAAAGTAGTTACACCGATGATGGAAGATGCAATGTTATTAGAACATGGAATAGACATTGTTATTGATTCTGCTGGAAAAGCTTCTTCTATGTCAAATGCAATAAGATTAATTAAATATAAAGGAACAATAATTATGATAGGTTTTCCTTCATTTATGGAAATCGATTGGAGTCCATTAATAGCCAAGGAAGCTCAAATTATTCCTTCATTTGAATATAGTTATGATATCATAAATGGAAAAAAACAAAGGACTTTTCAATTTGCTTTAGATTTAATAGAATCACGTAAGGTTAATTTTAAAGATTTAGTGACACATAAATTTTCTATAGATGATTATAAAGATGCCTTAGAAGTAGCTTCAAATAAAAAAGAATATAGTTCAGTAAAAACTGTATTTGAATTCTAATAATTTTATAATTTCATCTTAATGAGCTAATAAATTTCTTAAACTTTTATATAAAATTGAGCTCTATTAGTATTACTGTATAATTATTGAAATAAACTATATGGAGTTGATATTTAAAGATGGAATTGAATGGTGTAGAAATCGAAGACACCTTTTGTGAAGCTTTTGGAGCTGTTTTCACCAGAGTTTTAGTTACAGCTAAAAATAAAAAATGGGTGAATATTGCAGCTCAAGTAGCAACCGGATATGGAACTTCAACAATTCATTGTGATTCTGAAGCGGGAATTGATTTAGTATTATCAGCAGATAAAACCCCGGATAAACGTCCTGGTGTTGTATTGATGTTTTTTAAGACGAAGAAGGATCAAATGGATAATGTATTATTAAATAGAGTTGGTCAATGTATACTGACGTGTCCCACAACAGCTTGTTTTGATGCTTTAAATGGATCTTTAGACCCCGAAAAAGATTTTGAAATTAAAACGGGTTATAAACTTAAGTTTTTTGGAGATAAATTTGAGGAAAAGATAGAGAGTAAATTTCCTTTTGAAGCGTGGCGTATCCCAGTAATGGATGGAGAATTTGTCGTTCAAAGTATTTTTAAAGTTGGAAAAGGAGTAGCCGGTGGGAATTTCTTAATCATGGCAGAAAGTCAAGATGCGGGTCTTGAAAGCGCAGAAGCTGCTGTTAAAGCAATGGAAGATATTGAGAACGTTATTGCTCCATTTCCTGGAGGAGTAGCTAGATCTGGAAGTAAAGTAGGATCTAAGTATTCATTTTTGAATGCCTCTACAAATGATCCCTTATGTCCTACGCTTAGAACTAAAATTGAAAATTCATTGCTAAGAGAAAATGAAAATTGTGTATATGAAGTAATCTTAGATGGTGCCACTGAAGAAGCCATAAAAAGAGCTATGAAGGTTGGAATTGAAGCTGCTGTTAAAGTTAACGGAGTTAAACGAATCAGTGCAGGCAATTACGGAGGAAAATTGGGTAAATTTCAATATCGCTTGCATGATATTTTAAAATAATGAAAAAAGATAAGAAATAATTCAATTATAATTTTATTTTAAATTTTTATCTCTTTTTTTAGTTTCAAATTAATAAGAACTAATTTAATCTTCTTTTGATTTTCCTTTGAGGGGTAGTTGTAGTTTCAGTTTCAGATTCAATTGATTTATCTTCAGTATCGTCTGGTTTCTCAATATCTACTTGCTCTTGCTTTTTTTCTGGTTTGACCGGTTTCGGAGTAGCCTTTCCCTTACTTGCTTTTTGTCTTTCTTTAGTCATTTTAGTACTTGTTGATTTATATCTACTATATCCAAAACCAAAACCAAATAATATTCCAATGCCTAAACCAGAAAATAAAGCTATCCAAGGAAGGTTAGCTGAAATTAAATCGGGTATGATTCTAATTTCCTGTGGTCCAAGATTGATATCAGTTGTTAAATCAGTTTTAGCACCGTCAGCATCTATGACTGAAAGGTATACGTACCAGACACCAGATATTAATTCTCCAGTTCTTATGACCAATTCCATATTTGAGCTATATTTGTTAGTTATATTATACCAATTGTTATTTTCATCCAATAACGATACTGTAATATAAGCAATAGTGTTTTCTACATCAGAAACATTGAATGTGAAGATAAGATCATTACCATAGTTGACTGAAATTTGTTGTTCATTTGATAAACTATTAATCCAATAACCATGAATTTGTGGGGCGTTATTTATAACATTAAGTATTGTTGAATAATTTTCTATTGCTCCATACTGGTCTTCTGCTTCTAGAGTCACTTGATATATACCGATAGGCCTATCTATAGAAATAGAAAAAGTCCTGCTAAATGTCCAATCATTATTGTTAGTCAAAGTTAAAGGCGACAAATCTTGGCCATTAGACGCTTTCAATATTAAAGTGACTGTAATATTTTCGGGTCCTGTTAATGGGTCGATATCTGTCACGTTTAGATTGAGCTCACAATCTTCAGCCCTTTTTAAAGGGTTTATAGAAAAGTCTATTGAAGCCTCCACTATAATGGGACCTGTTGCCAATACCTTAAAGGGTATATAAGTTGCCGCTAATTTACTGCTAAGTGTATCTGACATGTTAATCTTAACGAAATAGTTAATATCAGACATTTCAAAATTATCAGTAATATTAAATGTGAAATGATCAATATCCATACCAAGATCAAATAATGTAGATTGAATGGATTCATTGTCGCTATCGACAACGGCAACATTCCATTCAAAGATATAAGGCCCAAAATTAGTTACAATTATTTCACCATATGCTTTTTGGTTTCTCTGATATTCATTATGGTTTACAAATCCTAAATAATTTGATTTAATAGTAATATTAGTTTTCGTTGTCTGATCATTTAACTGCACCATTGAAACATCAAAAATTCCAAAGCTAATATTATGAAATCCTAAAGGGGCATCATATTCAGGTATATATACATATGTAAAGAAATCTGTTCCCGTTTTCTCCATTTCATATTCTCTTGGAGTAATATCATTAAATTCTATTCTCATAAATGTGGAGTTAGCTCCAGAGAATCCTGATGTATTTACTTCAAATTTTATGGGATCGAACACTCGATAGGCACTGGTTGCATTTCTTGTAATAGCTGAATAATTTAGGGATGAACCGTTGTCAGAAACATTTAAAAAATTTACACTATCGCTCCCCTCAAAATCTTGTGGAGTGATTTTTTGGTTTGCATTAGGAATAAAACATATACATATAATTGATATTAGAACAAACGAGATAATTAAAATCCTATCAATTTTTCTGTTCATACTATTCATTTTTAATCATCTTCTTAATAATTTGTGCTTTAGTTCTTTATTTTTATATATCAAAATGATCCCAATCGGGATGAGAAACGGTAAAACATAAAAAAGCATTAAATTTGTTGGTGAGAGCTCTATTGATACTTTAAAATAATATTGTACAATTGTTTCTCCTAAACTATCTCTTAGTTCAAAAGTGAAAGTTTTTGCAATGAAATCATAAGGGTTTAGAGTCGGGACCACTTCTGCGATTATTCGGTTTACACCAGGAGCTAAACCTATTATATTTGTAGGCAACTTTTCTCCATTAACATATAATGAAAAACTTTCGGAAGTTTCTTTATTATTTTTTATAATAAGCGTAAATGAAGCAATGCTACCTTGGTTAACGACTTTAGGAAAGAACACACTTAATATCTCATAACTAGGTAATATTTCTATTTCAATTGATTTCGTATAATAAATTGTATCTCCTTTGGATATATCCATATCTACATTTATGGAATTCTTGATTATATCTTCAGAAACTAATAAATTAAAATATACAGACTTCACTTCATTTTTGAGCAAGGTGATTTCTTCTTTAATATTGAGGATATCCGGACCTCTAAAAGTCACATTCATCGATTGTGTATTATTAGGTAAAAAGTTTATCATATTGAATGATACATAGATAATTTGACCTTTAACTACTTTATTTTCATATACAAAATCAGAGTAATCAAATGAATGACCAATGTTCACAATTTTAATAACTTCTAAATATAAGATATTACCTAATTGAAATTTAAAGTTAATATTGTGCGATCCAATGCTAGCACCTAACCTTGCTGTCAGATTAAAAGAAACATTTGTTAATACCATAGAAGGAAATAATAATGTCTGAGATTCAGTATTAATATCGCCTTCCTCCATTGTAATATTTAAAGTTACATCAGTGCTTCGCGTATTATTTATAGGTAATGTTATATTGAAGGTTGGTCCTTGATACAATATATTTGGTAATCCCAAAATCGTAGAATTTACTAAACCTGAAATAACGTTAAAATTCCTTAATATGTGAGCTGTCCCAAACATTGAAGAATTTGCATAGATATACAAGTTATAATTCTGCCCGATTGACATGCTATCATTAATCGCATATTTAAAGTTCGTGATATCTCCTGTAATCACTCGATTCACTATTTTGAATAAAGTTCCATTTGGATATTTGATTAAATAAGTTGTATCAGCAGATGTTATATTAAATTGAAGTTGAGAAGTTTGATAACTCATTGTTGTGTAATTAAAATAATCATAATCTTTTTCTACTCGATATATAGTATCAATATTTAATTCTTGCTCATTAAATATGAAATCTGGTACTTCGGCAGAAACATTAAAAGTAGCTTTTAAAATCGTACTACTATAAATCTCAAATGCTTCCTGATAGGCATCGATTAATTTTAAATTTGCGTTTAGGTTTTTTCCATCATCTATAGGGTTAAGAATAGAGTTATCATATGCATTTACAGAAGGGTCAAAAAAATTATTTTCAAAAGTAGTATGAAGATCAAACGCAGTATTATAATATGTTAAATTTCCCGTATATTCGAATAATTTCAAACAAGCGAGCATAAAGAGAGAATTTGCTTCAAGATCAACTTTTTGGTCAATAAGAGATGACCAAATTCGGTCAGCACTATAATAATAAACATTATTTGAACCATATTCTAAATATTGTACAATTTGCTCATATGATTCAATTGCTTTATCTAATAATGTTGACTCCGTCATTCCAGTTTCTAACCAATACTCAAGTAAGGTAATGATTCCCAACGCATTAACATCCAAATATTTATATCTGGCTCCCGGTAGACCCGATGAATCCCAATCATTCATAGCAAAATCATAAAAACCATAGTCAATATTATCCCACATTTTATTAAGTAATTTATCCATTGTCATGTTAGCTAATTCATATGCTCTGTTCTTAATAGCTGAATTTAAGCCTAAACGTTCATATGCATTCCTAATTTGCAGGGTAGCCAAAATTGCATACAAATTGCTTTTAGTGTCTTTATTTTCTGTAAAATCAGTGGAATTGAATGTTGAAAATCCTAAGTGATTAGCATCCCAAAATTGTGAAGAATTTATTAAATAAAACATCTCTTCAATCGAATCTTTTGGATACTGAACTGGAGTCGTACTATATAAGGTTTTAATATCATCGCCAATATTTTCAATTAGCATTGATATTGGCATTAAATTATCTATTAAAGATCTGCGATCATCACTGATTTGCTTCGTAGAATTATCAACTGCACTAACAAAACCGTAAGAAAATGGGTCTGCCCCTTCATACCAAAAAGGAAATGATTTTAAAGTTAAATATTTCCCATATAATTCCCTCCATTCAAAATCGTTTCGCAGTAGAGTATTATAGAGTGTTAATGTATCAATTGGATATACAGTATCATCCGTGATTATTCCAGATGCATCTCCCGTCCTAAAGTAGGTATCTACACCCATTTCTAATTCGGTTTTATAATTTCCACCAAAAAATTGCCAAATTTTATCAAAATTTACTGTAAAAGGATCTTGGAATAATGAAATCCCAGCAGAAGGATTTAAACCCGATTGAGTCTCATCATAAAATTCTTGGGTAGGGAGTTCTGCTATTTGCATTTTATTTTGATAATTATTTCGTGAAAAGTAAATGACATTGATTATCATAAAAGTTATTAATACTAGAGACAATATCTTCCTGAAATTATCTCGTTTTTTATTCCTCCTTAAATGAGGCATAATATTAGGGATAGAATTCATGTTAAACTCTTTATAACTATTATTTTATTTTTTTATTCTAAGTATCTTTTTAAAAAATTTTCTTCTCTTTAAAATTTTTTTCTGCAAACTTCAGTTTTTTAGAGATATGTTAATATGTTTTATTGATTTATTTTTTTTTTCAAAAAATCTGTAATTTCTGAAATATTAATACGTTCTTGGTTCATTGAATCTCGATATCTAATGGTAACCGTCTGATCTTCGAGTGATTGAAAATCTACTGTAATGCAAAAAGGGGTTCCTAATTCGTCTTGTCTGCGATACAACTTCCCAATTGCTCCTTTTTCATCAAAAAAAGAATTTATTCTATTTTCATTCAATTTTGAATGTATATTCTTTGCTAGAGATCTAATTCTTTCTTCATTTCTTTTTAATGGGAAAACCGCAACCGTGTTTGGAGCTAATTCTAAACCTAATTTTAAGACAATCCTTTGATCATCCTTTTTTGTATTTTTGATTTCTTCAACCTCAAATAAAGTTTCAAGTAAAGTATAAATAATTCGATCAGGACCAAAAGCTATCTCAAGGATTTGAGGGACTTCTTTGCTTTTTGGGTCTGAACCCATTGCAATTTCAAAATTTTCATTCGCAAATTTACCATGACATTTAAGATCATAATCAGTTCTATCATGGATTCCACAAATCTCAACCCACCCAAATTGATTAGTTTTGATTTCTAAATCCCAAGCATCATCAGCGTAATGAGCTCTTTCATTAGGGGAATGTTGTCTTAATCTTATAATGTCATCAGTAAATCCTAAAATTTTTGTAAGGTAGTAACCTAAATATATACAATAAGCAAATGCTTGTTTTTTCAATATACCATTTGATATAGCTTTACTAAGGGATGTAATTTTTGGTTCACTTAAATTATTATCTTGCATCTTCCAATCCAGAAGCGGTAAAAAAACATCTTTAATCTCTTCATAATCTTCAAATTCTATTTCTTGTTCTTTACTTATAAAGAGTTGTAATTCAAATTGATCAAATGCTCTCATGCGAAGGGTTTGTTGTCGGGGTGAAATTTCATTTCTATATGCTTTTCCATATTGAAAAACTCTTATAGGATATTGCCTTCTTGCATCTTGGTCTAAGCGATTAAATAAAAGATAGGTCGTTGTTGCTGTTTCTGGTCTCAAATATACCGTATTTCCTGCACCTACTTGTGTTTTAAGCATTAGGTTATATTCCTCAATATTTCCAAATGGAGTATCACACTTAGGACAAGTTATTTTATTATCTCTAACTAACTGATCCATTTTCTCATAAGGCATACCATCAATCATTTGATCTGGGAATACTTCTTGCAGAAACTTATCTGCTCGTAATAGATTAGAACATTTTGAACACTTCAATATCGGATCAATAAAGCGATCTAAATGTCCAGAAGCTTTCCATACAATCTCAGGCATTATGGTAGGGCATTCTACTTCGCCAAAACCAAAATATCTCAACTCCCTTCTGAATATCGATATTATATTGTTTTTTAAAGCCATACCCGCTGGTCCATATGAATAAAATCCTGAAAGTCCTCCGTAGATCTCAGGTGAAGGCCCCCAAATAAAGCCCCGTCGTTTTAAAAAAGAATTGAACGTTTCAATCTTATCTTCTATATTCATTTTTTAATTTACTCCAACGCAATGGTTTTTAAAATGGGTGATAATATTTGTATTTTAAGAATCCCAATAATCAAAATTAATAAAATAAATTTTTATATAACAAAAAGATATTATTATAAATATTATATTAACTTTAATCAGTTCAAAATATACTTAAATTAATTATTTGATAATCATGATACTCCAAGACATGCCATTTCAGTTTTTCACTCTCTGGAGCGGAATAGAAAGTGGGTTATATTATGCTATAATTGGATTTTATGTTTTAATTTTCTTCTATTTCTTATTAATGCGATTTAGAACATCCAAGAAGATCTATTGGTTATTCTTTTCATTGTTATTTTTGTGCTTAGCAGTAGGTAGGGTTTTTTTCATAATATATTATTTTTATGCTCCAGAATTATATGGATTGCTGGCAAATCCAGAATTAGTTAATCTATTGATGATATTATATAGATATGCTACATTTTCTACATGGTTAGGAATAGCTTGCTTAATGGTAATATTAGGAATTCTTTTATTTCCACCATTAGCTGAAAATATTGAGAGTAAGAGGGGAAAGAGTTTAAAAGAAAATTTAAAAAGTTTCCTAAGAATAAAAAATGTGCGTTTAACTTTAAAACTTCTTTTAATTATCATACCCATTTTTATTGGAGTAGCAGCACTTATCTTACCTGATTCACTTTTTATGGATCCCGACTTTGTTTCTAAATATGGAGTAAACGCATCAAGTTTAATTACAATCTTTGGATACCCCGTGGGAAGAGCTGTTCTTAATTTCATTTTATTACCAATTTTTGTTGCAATTATTCCGTTCTTATATTTATCTTTAGCGAAGAGAACATTTGGCGTTTTAAGAAGATCTTATGCTTTAAACGCAGTCGGATTTTTAATCTACTTCTTAGGAAGAATTCTGCAAGGAGTGCTAAGTTCGGTTGGATACTACCATGTAAGTGCGACATTATCACCGCTTTTAATATTATTATCACTACTATTAATAGTTATTGCAAATAACTATGAACAACTCAAATAGTAAGGTTTTTTCCTTATTATTATTTTTTTTAATTGAATGTCTAGATATTAAAACAATAGAATAAAAGTATAAAATTTATAGTAATAATTAACTTGATTAAATTAATAATTTATGACATAGAACTAAAATCTAGCTTCAAAATAAAATATAATTGAGGAGAATAAATCTTGTCTATTCATGGTAGTCAATATCTCTTGACTTTATTTAATGCACCATCAAATATCCCCCCTATTAATGAAAATGATGAATTGACGTTAGCCTTTTATTTATTAACTAAGGATAAGAAACCAGATGAAAAAATAACTAGCTTTTCACGATTACTTTGGCCCTTTTTATGCATTCAAGGAGTGATCAGCACTCATATCATACTAGATGGGTTAATGTTATTTTCAAGAAAAGGAAAATTGTCAAATCCTCCCAGACAACCGATGATTGGGCATTTAATCAGAAATGTTGAAAATCGAACTAAAATTGAACAACTTTCAAAAATTTATGAAGTGTTAGCTTATAAGGACCTAGATGCGGAAGAAATAGGAGAAGGAGAAGAATCTGAATTTCAAAAGTTGAATATAGAAAGCTTAATTCATCCTGGATTTTTGCAAACTTTAGCTAAACTCTTACCATTTATCGATTATCAACCAATTATAGATTATATGCCTTTAGATTCGGCATTATCTACAGATCTAGCTTTAAACATAGCTGAAAAATATAGAAATATGATTGATTACATGAAAGGAAACGCTTTACGTTGGGAAAACCAGATTGCTTTAATTGGGAAAGAGGTTGATAAATGGTTAATCGAACTCAATGTACAATTCAAAGATATTGAGTCACGATATTCTTCCCAAATTACGAAAACAGAGAAGATAATTGATAATTCTCAAGTACGAGAGCAACTTGCTTTAGAGGGAGATAAAATTGAGCAATGGAAAGGGGATGAAAAGAAAAAATTAATTGAAAGCATTTCTGTATTATTTAAAACAATAGAATACCAACTTGAGGGATCTATTAAAAAGAATAAAATGTTCACACAAAGTGATACTCTTAAAAGTCGAGTATTTGAAGATTTGATCAACACATTCGATAATCATTTTAAGTACTTGGAAAATGAAGGGCATAAGTATTTAGAAACAGTAGCAACATTAAGAGAAAAGTATACTGAAATCAAGGAACGAGGCCCTCTCATCGATGAACAAGCAAAAAAGAGAATGGCAGATTTAACTACTCGTCTTGATTCAGAAATGAAAGCCCGTGATGTACATTTATCTGAATTTGAAATGGAAAAGCAACAAAAAATCTCTGAAATCAATACATTTAAAGAACAAATTGAAGATTTATATTCTCAAATAAAAACAATAATCAAAACAAAACAAAGTAATTGCTTACAAGAAGCAAGGGATCTCATAAGCTGGTCTTTAAACGACAATCAAGCTGAAATTTTTTCAAGACCTATTCAGTGGATTTACATGCCACTCTATGCAATGTTTATCGAAGATAATGAAACTATGGAAGAAAATCTACGGATAGTTTTTCCTGGAAATGTTAGTCAAGATCCAAATAATATCTATAATGAAATTTCTGAAGAATTGAAAATGCTTAAGAATCAAATTTATGAAAAGATAGAAGATGACATGGCTTTTAGATCCAATTTCGAATTTTCATGCGAAAATAAAAATATACTAGAGGATATAAACCTTAACAAGAAAATCCAGCAAGGAATCTCTATTCTAAGGAAGAAGAATATGATAAACGATGAAATCGAACGACAGATTCGCAACAATTTAAGCAATTCGTAAATTAATTCAGAGTTGGTTAAAAAATTAAACCCGAGTTGAAAAACAGGTTAGATCTTAAAAAAGCCACCTTAAGAAAACTTTTTTCACATTTAGAAAGAGAAAAAGATCTTGGAGTCGAAAGAGAACTTCAAGGCATGATATATATTCAAATGAGATTACCTATAGAAAAAATAACTAAAGAATTCGAAAATATCATCAAAAAGAAGATAGAAGCTAATATATATCACGCAAAAATTCGAGAAGCCACTGAAAAAGACCTTGAAATAGTCACAGAAATTTATAACAAAGCATGGCTTACTTCTAGGACCCCATTTCGTCCAATAGAGAAGGAAACATTGAAAACAATATTTCATCATCAAGATACAATATTCTTGATAGCAAGAGTCTATGGAATGGATGCAGGCTTTGTTATCCTTGATTTAGAAGGCGATAATAAAGAATATGGCGTTATAGCTGGACTTGGTATTACTCCACGTTATCAACGAAAAGGTTTAGGTACAGTCTTAGGTTTAGCTGCGTGGAGTTATTTAAAAGAAAAAGGCATTAAAGAATTACGATGCGAAGTGTATAAAGATAATCAAGCATCTTACCAATTTATTAAAGGACTCCAATTTGAAGAGTTCGGAGAAAAAACATACCGAAAAGAAGATTTTGAACTAGAAGAAAATTAATCAACAAAACTTCTTTATTGATGAATATCTCTTTTACCTAATATTTAAAAGAATTGAAGTAGTGTATTATGTCAAATTCAAATGATAGTTTTAAAAAGAAAGCTGTTAGAAGCCTATTCTTGTCATTCAACAAAGAAGAAAAAACGAAAGATGACATAGATGATGAAATTCTGACTTCAGGTATGAAATATATTCAAATGAGATTACCTGTAGAAAAAATAACGAGTGAATTTGAAGCAGAGATAAGTAGAAATATTGAACATGGTGTTATTAAAGCTAAAATTAGAGAAGCAAGCTCAAAGGATTTAGAAATCGTAGTAATTCTATATAATAGAAGTTGGATGACGAGTTGCACTCCATATACCCCAATAACTCTAGAAACTCTTAAAAAAATTGCGAATTATCAAGAAACAGTCATATTAATCGCAAGTGTATATGGAACTGATGGTGGATTTGCAATATTAGATCTTGAAGGACCTAAAAAAGAATATGGAATCATAGCAGGTTTAGGAGTTATACCTCGCTTTCAAAGAAAAGGACTTGGAAAAATACTTGGAATGGCAACATGGAATCATTTCAAGAAAATAGGTGTGAAAGAGTTACGTTGTGAAGTATATCACGAAAATAAAGCATCATATAATTTTATTTCTTCATTAGGATTCGAAGAATTTGGTGTAAAAGTCTATCGTAGTGAGGATTTTAATCTTGAGTGAACAAGACTAAATCTATCAACCCCTATTTATTGTGCTTATTTTTTTATTGATTATTTCTATCTCAGTAGTGTCTTCAATCTCTTCAAGGAGTAATTTTGCACGTTCCAAATAATCTAATGCGCTTTCTATATCATGAGTAGTTATAGAGATATCTCCTAATCTTTCAAGAATAAGTGCTACCTGTTTGGATGAATCAAGTGATTCATATAGATATAATGCTTTTTGATAATACTCAATAGTTTTATCTTTATTTTGAACATAATCATTATAGATCTTGGCAATTTTATAATTTAATTCTGCCATTTTTTCTTTATCGCCGAACTTTTCATAGATATCGATTGCATATCCGTAGTATTCAATTGCACTCTCATCTTCTCCTCTTAAAGCATGGAAACTGGCAATATCTTCTAAAACTATTCCTTCTTTAATGTGATCTTGTATTTCAAACGTTCGAATAGTAGCTAAGCTCTTTAGAAAGAAATCTTCAGCGTCAGTATCATTCTCCCACATGAGACTTAATTTTCCTAAATAGAGATAACATTCCCACTCTAGACGCGCTTTATCATAAATGGAAATTTGATCTTTTATTCTTTCTATTAAATCTAATGCTTCATTTAAGAATTTATAAGATTGGTTGTAGTAAACATCACCATAATAATAATATAATTTTCCAAATTTAATACGGGTTTGAATTATTCCATAGAGATTTTCATTCTCTTTAAAGAAGCTTTCATTTCTCTTCAGAATTTTAATTATTCTCTTATAATCTTTTAAAATGAATAATATTTCAACAAGATTACTTGAGGTTCTCACAGCATCTAATTCATATTCGAATTTTTCTGAGAGATCTAATGCTGCTTGATATTTATTATACGCTTCTTCCCACTCCTTTAAAAGGTAATGCACATTCCCCAGATTATTTAATACTTGAATAATTTTTTGTTGGTCATTAATATGTTTTAGAATTGAAAGAGCAGAATCAAAATTATAGATAGCTTGCTCAAAATAACCTCTTTCTTCATGTAATAATCCAATTTCATTGTGAGTTATAGCTATATTCAATAAATCATTATCCTCACTAAAATTTCTCAAAGCAAGTTCAAGATTTTTTAAAGTTGATTCGAAATCCCGCTTTTTATAAAATATACTAGCTTTTTTGAGTAATAGATCTCCAATAGATTCACCAATCTGTTCCTTTTCCACTAACTCCTGTTCGATCTTTTTTAAACTCTCTTCAACTTCTTCATCGTAGTATGGTTGTACATCATGAATATCTTCTTCAATCCCTACTTCAGAATAATAGAATGGACTTTCATTATGAGATTGCTGGATGCGTTTATTTAATCCAATATCTACATCGGTTATTAATGGTTTATTGCAGTAATGACAATATTTCCAATCCTTTTCGATCTCATGTTTACAGTAATGGCAAATTGGCATATGCATTTGGATGATATATTTTATTATGCTATTTTTAATATAAAAAAAGTATATTTAAATATAATTAATTGAACTGAATCTATAGTTCTCAATTTATTAAACTCTAGTTAACTTTTTTTTTTGCGATAAAGTTCCAAATCAGCATCAATGTCTTTATCACTCATTCCAAAAGTTTTCAAGAGTATTTTAATCTGTAAAATCGCGTTTTTAGATTTTACATTATCTGCTAAATGAAGCGCACTTATATATTGATTTTTAGATTCATTCATTTTTCCTTGATAAAATAGGCACTCACCGACATAACTAAGTCCTTTTATTATTAATTCAACATAATTGGACTCAATCGCTAGATTGGTACCTGTTTTAAATTGATATAACGCTTCTTCATAACTTCCTTGATTTCGCTTAATAATACCTAAATTAAAGTGTGATATGATCGTTCCTTGGTTATCTTTTAACTTGATAAAAGATTCTAGTGTTTTTTCATAGAGTTCATAGACTACATCCCAATCATCTTGTTTCTCATATATTGATATGAGTTTCTCAAGACAGTCTAAAATGCTATAAATATCATTGCTATCTGAAGCAATTGCGCTGCACTTAAAAAAAATATCAGATGCTTGATCTAATCGATCAAGGTTTATCAGAGCGTCTCCAATCCCCTTTAAACATGTAAGTTGTTCGGGTATTTGGTTTAATTCAAAGTATATTTCATTTGCAATTTGATAATTTTCTAAGGATCTCTCAAATACCTTTTTTTTAAGAAATAGAGTACCTAATAATCCATAAACTGAAGCTTGCCCCAATCTATCTTTAAGTAATTGAAAATATTTCAAACATAGCAAATAATTTTTTTCCGATTCCTCATATAATTCTAATTGAAGCTGAATTAAAGCAATATCACTTAATTCTTGGAAATATCTGGAATCCTTACCAATTTGTTCCAAATCATTCAAATTGACTAATTTTTCTTGTAGTAAAGCTTCTAACTCTTCTTGGGAATATTCATCTTTATTTTCAACCATAAGTACGAAATGATTAAATAATTTTAATTCTAGCTATAACAGTTCTTCTAAAATCTCTGCTGCATTCTTTACACATTGGATACATTTCTTTCCTAATAATTTATGTTGATTGAAATAATCTAAGCCTTCAGGAGTGTTAATATTACAACCAAGTATTTCCTTACACATCAATGACCCGTTATTTTCTTGAAATTGGCGAGAAAATTCGCTGATAATCTGGTATGTCTTTTCATTGGCTTCAATATCTTTACTTAGCTCCATACCATATTTCAATCCAAGTACCATATAAGCACCAGTCACTGCACCACAGGTTCTGCCACTACGTGCCATTCCTCCTCCAAATCCAGTAGATATTTTTATAGCGCTATCCAGATCTAATCCATAATAAGGTGCATAAGTGCTAAAGATAGATTGAGCACAGTTAAAATCTTCTTTAAACTTTGATAGAGCCTCCTCTATTCTTGACATTTTATATGACCATATTCTATTATAAAGGATATTTTTAAATCTATAAGAAATATAAAATTTCTTATCTATTATATATTTAGAGATAAAATAATCATTTAATTTCCGAGCAAGGTTATTTTGAATGAAGGTAAAAGCTAGATTATTTGATAAACTTGATGAAAATAAGGTTAAATGTCACGTATGTGCTAATGAATGTACTGTCTTTCCAGATAAGGTGGGAATATGTGGAACAAGAAAGAATATTGATGGAGAATTTTACTCCTTAATTTATGGATCTATGATATCATCTGGCAGTTTAGATCCAATTGAGAAGAAGCCTCTTTATAATTATTGGCCAGGGGCTACAGCTTATTCGATTGCGTCAATTGGGTGCTCTTTTAAATGTCAAAATTGCCAAAACTGGTCTATTAGCCAAGCAATCCCAACAGATGATGGAAAAGATGGTTTTTACGACCTTAAGGGATATGAGGGTCGCGAAATTTCTTTAATTGAAATGACACCAGAACAATTAGTGAAAAGAGTCATTAAAAGTGGAGCAAAAACACTTGCATATACCTATAATGAACCACTTATTTGGCATGAATGGATATTAGATACAAATCGATTGCTTAAGAAAGAGGATATTAAGACCATCCTGGTAACAAATGGATATTCTACTCCAGAAGCTTCAAAAGAGTTAATAGAAGCCGGTATAGATGCTGCAAACATAGATATTAAATCAATGTCAGATGATTTTTATAAGAAGATATGTGGTGTCAAATCAGTACAACCAGTCCTTAATACTGCGAAAATGTTCAAAGAAAATGGAATCCACGTGGAAATCACGAATTTAGTTATCCCAGAATTAAATGATAGTGAAGGTGATATTGAAGAACTATCAAGATGGGTTGTAAAAAATTTAGGACAAAACACGCCAACCCATTTTTCTGCTTACCATCCTGATTTTAAAGCACCTTCTAAGATGAATACTCCTCACAATGTTCTCGATCGAGCCTATAATATAGCTAAAGGTGCCGGATTACACTATGTTTATGTTGGTAATTTACTGCATAAGAAAGGGAGTAACACTTACTGTCCAAATTGTAATCATCTAATAATAGGCAGACGTGGATATAGTTTTACAAAAATAAATATTACGAATGAGAAAAAATGTCCAAATTGTAGTTATGATTTTACTAATGATATTATAGGAATAATTAATCGAGAAAATAAACACAACTTCTCATTTTTTTAATAAAAAAGGTGCAAAAGAAAATAAAGATTTTTTATTGAAAGAAGCTAAAAAAAGCCCGTTATTGATACACCGATCACTAGCAAGAGAAAACCTTGAAGCAAGCAAAATACTGCAATTATGAAAGCCAACGGTGGCCAGGATATTGCTTTCGAAATCGCCATTAAGCTACCGATATAAAATTTCACCGTTAATGCTACAATTGCAAAAACCACGATGAACAAGATAATCATGAACAATTTAGGATCTATGAAAACAGCGATAACTTTCACGGCTGTATCTGGAATTGCTAAAGACGCAAATATTACAACGAAAGTTGCAACTAATAACCCTAATACACTTCCTATAGGAAGATCATTTAAGGGTTTCAAAAATGTGAGAATCCCTAGAATAATAAGCAATGCTGATGAAAAAACACTAACTGTTGGAGGAATTATTCCCTGTGTAGATTGCTGAGCAGCAAAAGCTAAGCTTGGTGGCTCGTTAAGAATTAAACCTCCAACACCACATAAAATGCTAAATATTCCTATGAAAAATCCCAAAAAGGTTAGAACTTTTAAGAACTTGGTGATTTTAAAATTCCAATCCTCAACTTTCCGTTCTTTAAAAGATCCTCGTCTTTTCGCTTCATAAAATGCATAAATCATCCAAATAACTCCAAGTAGTAAAATAAAAAAGCCTCCATATTTTGCTAGTGGTCGTAAGAATGCTTCGGTAAAATCAATTTGATATAACACTTATTTTCACTCTTTAAATTTGAATTAATAATTTATTATGATAAATAACACCACTCGAATATTTATATTATAGCTAGTCCAATAATTGTCTTAATTTTATTATATATTATCTAAATCTCATTGATTTATTTCTTGTATTATTAGACAATGTAACCTATAGAACAGTTGAAATCCAAAAATTTTAAATACAATGATTTTTCGATCGAAACATTTAAATAGTTAACCTTTGAAATATTCTCAATCGAAACATTTAAATAGTTAATCTATGAAATTTTTTCACTTAAAAGCTTTTCGGATTCATCATATTTATCCTTCTGAAATCATAAAATTGAAATATAAAGAATTATTTTAATTTAACTAACCATTTTCAATAAAAATAAGTTATAATGATAAGTTAAATATGTAGTGATTAATACGTGTATTGAAACTGATTTATTAAAAAAAAATAATGATCTTACAAAAACCTTATTAAGTTTATCCACTAAACAAAGTGGACTTACTTCTTCTCAAGCTTCTGAACGATTACAGGAGATTGGTCCAAATGAAATCCCAGAGAAAAAGAAGAATCCATTTATTGAATTCTTGAAGAATTTTTGGGGCCCTATCCCATGGATGATTGAAGCAGCAGTAATAATGTCTGTTATTGATCAACAATGGGATGATTTTTGGATTATTTTTTCATTGTTGATGTTAAATGCACTAATAAGGTTTTGGGAAGAACATAAGGCGGATAACGCCATTGAATTGTTAAAAAAACGATTAGCTATTAATGCCCGAGTACTAAGAGACGATAGGTGGGGAATTTTGCCAGCACGAGAATTAGTTCCTGGAGATATTATTCGTGTGCGGCTTGGAGATATTGTTCCCGCAGACATTAAGCTTATTGAAGGAGATTATTTATTAGTAGATGAATCTACTTTGACTGGAGAATCTTTACCTGTTGAAAAGCATTTTATGGATGCAGAATACGCGGGTGCAATTATTAAACAAGGAGAGATGGTTGGTGTTGTTACTGGTACGGGATTAAATACTTATTTTGGAAAAACAACAAAATTAATGAATTCATCAAAAACAAGAAGCCATTTTCAGAAAGCAATAATGAAGATCGGTAATTATTTAATTACTTTAGCTATTGTTATCGTATTAGTAATTTTTGTAATTGCTACAATTAGGCACGAAAACATTCTACAAACCTTACAATTTGCTCTAATCTTAACAGTAGCTGGTATTCCTGCTGCTCTACCAGCAGTACTTTCAGTTACAATGGCGATTGGAGCTATAACATTAAGCAAAAAAGAAGCAATTGTCAGTAAACTTGTAGCGATCGAGGAATTGGCGAGCATTGATGTACTTTGTTGTGATAAGACAGGAACCATAACAAAAAATGAACTTACAATTGGTAAAGTAATCCCCTTTTTAAACTATACTGAAGAAGATGTATTAAGATATGCTACTTTAGCTTCTAAAGAAGAGAATCAAGATCCGATTGATACTGCAATTATAAATAAGTTGAGAACATTTTCTTCTACAAAAAATGATTTAGGGCTATATAATGTATTAAAATTTAAGCCATTTGATCCAATCATCAAACGAACTGAAGTAGAAATTGAAACCATATGTAATATAGACCAAGAAAGAAAAATATCTAGTACTGAATGTTTTAAGGTGTCAAAAGGAGCCCCTCAAGTTATTCTATCTTTGCTATTAGATAACAGTGCTAGTGAGATGGTAAATCATTATGTAGATAGTTTTGCATCTAAAGGATATCGAGCTTTGGGAGTGGCTAAAACAAATGGTCATGATGAATGGAGTTTTGTAGGGTTAATTGCTTTATTTGATCCCCCACGAGAAGATTCAGCCGAAACAATAAAGATGGCTCAATCAATGGGAATTAATGTCAAAATGATTACTGGGGATCATATAGCTATTGCGAAACAAATATCAGAACAAGTTAATTTGGGTACGAACATTATAACCGCAAACGATTATCTAGAAAAAGTAAATGGGGAAGTAGAGAACACTGTAGAAAATGCTGATGGATTTGCCCAGTTCTTTCCTGAACATAAGCACCACCTCGTACAACTCCTTCAGAAAAAAGAACACATTGTTGGCATGACTGGTGATGGTGTAAATGATGCTCCAGCTTTAAAGATAGCGGATGTTGGAATTGCTGTTGCTGGAGCGACCGATGCTGCAAAATCTGCAGCTGATATTGTACTTACAAAGCCAGGTATCTCGGTAACAATTGATGCAATAAAGGAAAGTCGAAATATATTTCAACGAATGACTAATTATTCCACGTACCGTATTGCTGAGACGATTAGAATCTTATTTTTCATTGCATTATCGATTATTTTCTTTAATTTTTATCCCGTTACTGCCTTAATGATCGTATTGCTTGCAATTCTCAATGATATTCCTATTATGACAATCTCTTATGATAACGTCAGATATCAAAATGAACCTCTCACTTGGAATATGAAGAGGCTCTTACTGGTTGCCACCTTTTTAGGAATTTTTGGGGTAGTTTCTTCTTTTTTAATTCTATTCATTGGATTAAATATCTTTCATTTAAGTCCAATCTTACTCCAATCTTTTATTTATTTGAAGCTATCAGTAGCAGGACATTTGACAATCTTTGTTGCTCGTACTAAAGGCCCTTTTTGGTCAATCAAGCCTAAGAAAATATTGTTCATCGCAATAATTGTAACACAAATAATAGCTACTTTAATCACCGTTTATGGATTATTACTACCAGCAATGGGTTGGGGATTAGCAATTTTTGTTTGGGTTTACGCTTTAGGATTCTTTGTGATAACTGATTTTCTAAAAGTAGGTTTATACAAGTTGTTAGATAAAATGGGAATAAAATAAAAATAAAATTCTTTTTTTATAATTAAATATTATTAAAATATTCACTCAATTTGAGATCATGTTGAGCTGTTCATATTAATTTATGTATCAAGTTATGTTATTTTGAAGATTTTAATGAATAAATGAAACTGCTTTGCGAACATATTCTATGTATTGATCAATCTCGTTATTTTTTGTTTCGTCATCCCAAGAATATTCTTTTTGCATAATACTTGCCACTTTTTTAGCTGCTTCTAATGCTCTTCTATGATCTATCCATAAAGCCATTTCAGTTCTTCGACAAAATACATCAATTAAATGCGGAGTGAATTCATAACGTAAAGTATATACAATTTCTGCTTTGATGAAGTTATTCTCTTCAATTAATCTTTCCATTAAGGAGTTATCGCTTTTAATCAGTTCTATTATTTTGATCCCTCCTTTTCCATACTGCTGATAAAGATGGTCAGAAATATCTTTTCCTAGGTTTATACCTGAGCGTTTTAAATACTTTTCCCACTCTTCCTTGGTAAGTGCAATGATAAACTCTTGTCTACTAAAGTATGGCTCTCTCTTGACGTTTGAAAAGATCTTCTTCTCTTCAATTTTTATGAACAGATCTTCAGCCATCGCTCTCCATTCTGTCAATTTACCACCCGTTATTGTTAGTAATCCATCAGGGGAGAAAAATATTATGTGATTTCTAGATACTTCACTTTCTGGTTTCCCTTTTTGCATTACCAATGGTCTTATACCAGCATAAGTAGAGAGAATGTTTTTATAATCAAGTTCAGCATTTGGGAAGTAATTTTTTAGTGATTTGATTAAGTAATCAGCATCTTCCTTAGTGCAAAAGGGATTTTCTAAATCATCTTGATAATCTGTATCAGTTGTTCCTACAAGTGTATACTTATCATTTCTAGGAATAACAAAAAAATATCTATTATCTATACTTGAATAAAGACCATTTGCCATATTATTTCCTATATTTTCACGCTTGTATAATAGGTGGACTCCTTTAGTTGGTCTAATTAATGGCTTTGGAATGGTATCAGGATAATTTTCTATTAAACTGTCAGCCCATATACCCGTTGCATTTACTACCAATCGAGCTGAAATTTCAAATTTAGAATCATTTTCTACATCTTTGCATTTTATTCCAACTATATTGTTATTACTTTTAATATAATCAGTGACCTTACAATAATTTAATACATCAGCGCCTCTAACCATTGCTTCTTTAAGTACCTCAATAGTCAAACGAGCATCGTCAATGTTTGTATCGTAGTATACTACACCACCTTGAAGACCCTTTCTATTAAATTTTGGTTCAAGCTCATAGATTTCTTCAGCTTTATAGGTTTTACTTTTTTTAAAATTTTTAAACTCTGATTGATCATCACTTAAAAAATCATAAATTTTAGTGAGCCCTTGAAAATCACGTTTCTTATATTTACTTCCTTCTATAATTGGTAAAAAAAACGGTACTGGTCTAACTAAATGGGGTATTTGAATCCTCATCCAGTTTCTTTCACGAGTAGCGCTCTTGACTAAATCCCTTTCATTTTGAGCAATATATCTAATTCCACCATGTGCTAACTTTGTGCTTCTTGATGAAGTACCAGCTGCGAAATCCTGCATATCAACTATCGCAACGCTCAAGTTCCTCATTGCTGCTTCTCTTGCAATGCCTGATCCTGTAATCCCAGCTCCTATGATCGCAACGTCATATTGGCTACTTTGCATTTTATGGACGATTTTTTCTCTATTTTTGAAAGTCCATGATTGATCAAATAATTTTTTTTCCAAATCTATCATTTTAACCATATTTTAAAAATTCTGGAATGTAAATAAGGTTTCTTAATGTTTCTATTATCGATATAATTGGTTTTTTGTTATAATAAATCAAGTAATTTTCTTAGGGAAAATTAGGATTATCGCTCGTAATAAATTCTATGTATCTAGCTATGAATTGAGATAAATGAGTAAAGTTCGGAGAATTTCCAGTTCTCACAAAAATAGCCGTGAGAGCATTACCCATAAGAATAGCTTCAGGAGGTGTGAGACCACTGGATAAACCTAAAACTGTTCCCGAGTGAAAATGATCTCCAGCACCAACAGAAAATTTGGGCTTTGATGTGAACCCTTCAGTAATCCAATAATGATCCTCTATTGTAGAAATTGTGGCAAAATGAGGTGAGTGAATCACCAGATAGGACAGATTTATTTCTCTATTTATTGACTTTCCACATTCAATAAAATCGCTCATATTAGATTTTTCTAAATTTCCAATATTGGGTAAGACTCTTGAAAGATACAGTGCTTCTTGATCATTTGCACTCAGCAGTACAGGAACTTGATCATTAATTTTTTGTAAAACGCTAATTAAATCATTTATATCATTTGCTGATCGTTTTCTAATATCAGCGATATCTACAAAAAAGAGTTTATTTTTCAGATTCGATATTGAAGGAAAAAGATCAGTCAAAAAATGCTTCCATATGTCATTCAAATTTGGCACTAAAGCCCAGTGTCCAAAACCCAAGATGTCTGATTTATCAATCATTTGAATTATATCATCTAAGTTTAAAATATTCAAAAGCGATTTCCAAGTTATATTAAGGATTGGTTCAAAATCAGTAATCATTACTTTGCCATCATCAAACTCTAACCCTAAAGTCTGACCTGGATTAGCTATAGCGATTGATTGAACATTAGGTAAAGGGATGTACAATTCGTTAATCTTCGGATAACCTAAAGCAGCTATCAGGTAGACTTTTGCTCCTAATGCGTTGATAGCTCTGCATGTATTAGGGGCAAATCCACCAAAAATTCTTTTTTTTAACACTCTCTCAACATTTGCCGAACTCCCGGCGACATCTATAAGTAACTCTCCAAATTTCTTCAACGTGTTCATTTTAGTCCATTCATCTGCGCTCTTTCTGCTCTGAACTACTGAATAGAGTGAATCAACATATCCATCAAATCCTAAAAGACAAGATTTCTTTTTAATTACGTTTTCTATATCCCCTAATTTCTTAATTATGGTTTGACAGGATTTTAACGTACTGTCATAATTATTTTGCGGTTTATACATTATAAATCACATAAAACAATTTTAGAAATATTAATTATTTTGCCAATAATTTTTGAAGAAGCAGAGGCATTGAATATACGTCAAAAAAATTGTGATCAATGCATTCTTTCATTAATCCAACATATCTATCAGGATCTTGAAGATATTTTCTATAACTAAATCCGATAAGGCTACTAGGCATCTCATTTTCTCTTTTTAAATCAAGCAGTTTTTCTTCCATGTGGGTTAGGCTATATTTTTCATATAAACCTTTAAATTTCCTGCGACAATTATGATATAAATCAATATGGTGATAAATGGTATTAATTGAATCGTAAGGTTTATCATTATCCCTAATCATAGGGTTACTATTATAATAGTAGAGAAACCGATTAGCCATATATGGAATATCAAAAGAACGTCCATTAAATGTCACAAAACTCTTGAAGTTTGGAAATACGCAATTCTTTAAATGCTCGCAAATTGCAATCTCTTCACTTACATCTCTAGCATATAAAATATGAATTTCAAAGGATGAATTGATAAAATATCCTAATCCAATCATTATCATGGGACTATCATAAAGATCTAAAGTCTCAATATCAAGAAATAAAAAATCCTTCAAATTAAAGCAAAAGGTGGTATCAATATCATATATACAGTGGTTATTAAGCAATGCAGGGTAATCTTTTTCTTTTATAAATTTCAATAATTCGTTTGCGGGTTTTCCATATTTAATCGTGTGTT